>TBL_comb47_HYPODRAFT_10000699_pt1 | contig 44435 bp, 39 predicted proteins | sample TroBogypolimnion_40_FD_10682 | JGI IMG/M metagenome (IMG submission 10682)
AAAACATTGGCTACTTTGGAAAATCGATCAAAAGATATCTTTTACAGTCATTGCCAAAGAAGCAAAATTATTTTTACCAGCAATACTGACAGAATACGAGCTCTCAGAAGACTTTACCCAATCGGATAGTGAGGAGAGAATCGAAGAATTAGAGGAATTGGTTTGTCAATTACCTCGCTCAAAACATGCTGCCTTTAAGCGGGCATGGCACAGTTTTCATACATTCTTAATTGAAACTGGACAGATAGACCAAGACCAGTACAAGGACCCTGGGCAATCAAAGGGGTCAACAAATGCTCAATATTTCAGCATCCCTGAGTATGAATACATCAGGGCGCTACTTACTAGCTCAGATCTCATCACAAAAAATGAAATTGATGTAAACCTCAAGAATAAGTTACTGCTGGTATTTACTCTCGCTTATCGATTGGGGCTCAGGCGCTCTGAGGTATTAAAGCTAGCTACCACCCATATCACCATAAGAAATAGTGAGCTCGATTTACTATGTGTGCGCTGGTGGAAAGAGCGCAGATTAAAAACCAAATCATCTGAGCGCTCCATTCCTATTCAAGGCCTTTTAACTGACAGGGAATATCGAGAACTCAAGCTATTTGCACTTCACAGAAGAGGCGATAGTTGGCCAGCACACCCTCTTGATCACTTGACTGACCAAGAGCTTGACTCTGAAATAGAAAAATTTGCAACAGTATCTTCTTTTGCCATCGACAAACCCTTCTATACCAATCCATTCTTATTACTTGATCACGCAGGTGATATTGAAAATGAGTGTGAGCAGATCATTGCCAAAATACGTAGCGCGATGAATATGGTCATTACGAATAAGAAACCCAAATTCCACCAGCTTAGACATGCCTGCGCGACTAATTTTTTACTCTTGCTATCAACGGGTAAGCTAAAAGATGCTCAGCCATTAATTTCGGACCTTTACTTTGGTCGATCTGAGCAGTTATTGAAAGCTGCGGAGTCCACAATACCGGCATTCAAACTGGCTTATGCAGATGATGAGGCTAGATATTTCACTCAAAGGTCACGGGCTACTAGAGAAGCCCTTCTGTCTGATTATCAGCACCCTTATGCTGAAATTTATGCAACAGCAAGAGTACTTGGACACTCTTCTCCAAATACAACCCTAGGTTCTTACATACATGTTGTGCCCCTTCTTACTGGCGCATATCTGTATGAGCGAAGCATGGAGTACTCGGAGAAATTGAAGCGCGCTCTTTTTCCTGGAGATAGGAGAACTTTTACGAGGTATCGGTCTATTGTTGATACCTTAAAGCCTATATTAGAAAAAAGTAGGGTTGGTAGACTATCGAAAATGCAACACTATAAAAAAAGTAGCGGGGATATGCAAACGAATTAATCTCTTGGCTCGCAATTTACCTGACCTAAAAAAGCTTTATTTGTATCTACATCAATAGCACCCCCCTTTATTCCAAGCTCTTTACGGACTGCGGTCCGTAAATTAACAATTTCAGCTGGGGTTACCGATTCGAACATAATTTTTTTAAGCCCATTCAAAACATCAGGCCCATCGCAAGTGCAAGCAAGCTCATTAAAACATGCTCGAATATTTTCAATACTTTCAAACTGGGGTTTAATTTCTTCTTTTTTTATATTCGAATAATTATGGTTGCTTAAAACTGCATTTGCAATATTCAACGCTCTCAGACAAGCCTCTCTCTTAATCTGCCATAGCTCCCACTTGCGCTTACTGTGCTCGTTTAAAAGCCATGCCAATACAGCAACAATTACTGGGATTAAATATTTTAAAAATTCAAGAGAAAAGATGCTAACAAATAAGTTGGTCATATATTTTTACTTTAAGCATATTAAGCCAATAGCTGACACCCTTAGTTTTCCGGGACAAATTCCAATATCTCATTAACACCGCAGTCAAAAAACTTGCACAACTTTTCAAGAGCATCAAGATCAATCCTGGCAGCCGTCTCGTTATAGAGCAAAGTCACCGTATTTCTATGTAAACCGGTCTCCCTTGCCACATCGACAAGCTTCAGCTTACGCTCCCCCATAAGCCTAGATAAGTGACATTTTATCATTTTAAATGACCTTTTTTTATTTAAAGTGTTAAAAATGCTTGCAAAATGCAATTCTATCGTGTAAAATGTCATTCAAGATAGCAAATTAACGCTTTTGATTGCATTTAGCTATTTAAACCAATTTTAAGTTATCAGGAGAACAAAATGTTAGAAATTAATGGGGGAAACCCAGACCAGGCCTTATCAACGCCAAACGTTGCTCGGCTTATCCAAAACAGTATTACAACCTCCCCTCTGATTCCAGGATTTCAAGCTCATAGCGCCGCCTTATGTGGAGACGGAAAAGAGTTTGATGTTCTGTGGGTTGAGCAACTCGGAAACCCACTCTTTACCGGACACCCGCTGGTAACTCTCATGCATATGAATATGACCCCATACTTTTTTAAGGATGCCATCATTATCAATAGACTCGAGCAACTAACCAAACCAGACTTATCTATTAACATCTTTGGCACCGCTCCAAGCAACTGGTTTGACAACATTCGATTACGCGACAAAGCAATGGAAGCTTGGAGTCAACTAGATGAAAAGAATAAGTTATTACTCAACGCTATCTTGTTTGATGGAGTATTTTTTGAGCGATTTTGCGAAGGCCCAAGCTCAACTAGCAATCACCATGCCTATCGAAATGGTAACTTAGAGCACACGCTTGAAGTGATTGAAATAGCTACTGGTAATTGCGCTCATACCGAGAAAGCAAATCTTCAGCTTGCTCTGATTTTTGCTTGGTTACACGATATTGGCAAAGCAGAAGAATATCAACCCAATAAATCACCAGACAAAAAATTCAAATTGACTTCTACTGGCTATTTACATGGCCATCAAATGACTGGATTTTATAAATTATTAGAAGCACGCGCAAAATATGCTCCAGAATATCCAGAAAGTAGCTTTAGTCATTTGAGACACCTTATGAGTGCACAAATGAGTAATGAATTTACGCGCTTTCGTAATGCTCAGCTTATTGAATATGATTTGGTTCAATTGGCGGATATCCTATCGGCCAAAGGAAACTTACATAAACAGGCATTCTGTGGTTTAGCCTTTGGCAAACACCCCCACATGGGCAATGCCACAACTCCGAACTTTAGATACGAGCTGTAAGGAGTTGCCTATGAAAAACTCTAGTTTGAATGAGAAAGCAAGAATTGCACTTGCCAGAACTCTAGAAAAAATTGAGGGGGCCTATGCGCCAGCGAGCATTCGAGCATATAAAGCCGACTTTAATGAGCTTATTCATTTTTGCGATGAAGAGGGTGAAGAGGCATTACCCACGCACCCTCAGACTATAGCAAACTTTGTTGTCAAAATTAGCAATGGAAAGCGTTCATCCGCAAGCATTAGACGTGCTATAGCTGGCATTGCAACGATTCATAAATTAAACCGCCACCCTGATCCAACAAAAGATCCTGATGTCACCCTTGAAATGAGAAGAATGCATCGCAAATTAGGTCGCTCTTGCACTCAGGCCAGGAGTATTAATGCGAATACTCTTGATAAATTAATACAAGCCACCGATGATTCCATTAGAGGAATTAGAGACCGCGCTTTATTGCTCGTTGCATATGACACCTTATGCCGACGTAGTGAGTTAGTGTCGCTACAAGTCAAAGATGTCAAAATTAGCATTAAAAATGGTATCGAAACATCTACCATCCTCCTGAGAAAAAGCAAGACAGACCAAGACTCGATAGGTAAGTGGTTACATTTAAGCCAAAGAGCTCACATAGCGTTGAAAGAGTGGATGAAAAAACTCCCAAAAGGTCAGGAGATGCTTTTTTGTGGACTCAATCGTGCTTTAGATATAAGCCCTCAAATTGGGGCAGGCCAAATTAATCGTATTTATAAGAAGATTGCTAGGAAAGCTGGATTAGAAGAATCTGAAATTCAGAGCATCAGCGGCCATTCCATGCGTGTAGGAGCGGCACAGGATTTATTAAATTCTGGGGCTAGTATGCCAATTATTATGCAAAGGGGCCGATGGTCTAAGACCGATACGGTCATGAGATATGTTGAGCACTCAAATTGCCAAGCTCATCAAATCTTTAAAAGTAATTAGACTAGATTTTTAAACCGATGCGAGCCATGCGAGTTTCAATCTTTAACTGAGCCCAGGAGGCTATATTCACAAACTCAATTTTTTGATATGGGTACTTACGAATAGTGGCAGCATGTAAGCCAATGAGCTCATTGGCAACAACCACTCCAGGCTCATCTAAGGTAACAGCATCTAAAGCAATCTGATTGCTTCCGCAAAGAATCTTAAATAGGCCGGAATCCCTAGGATTTGGCAGCTCTTCGATAATAAAGTACAAAACCCCCTCTTGATAGTTCGGGCTTGAGAATGAATCAACCAAAAATTGCTTAAGATTTGAAAGAAAGTTCATGTCTATCGCTATTTCGGAGAAATCCTGGAGTGATAGGGAAAGAGTCAATCTTAAATAGCTTGCTCATTGCTTAGAATCCCCCCCAGTCCAATCTACTGCATCGCCGTTAGGCTGGTAGCCAGGCACTAACTTTTTGAGCATGCCTCTAATTAACTTACCGTCAAATGCATCTAAGGCGACATTAAGCTTTTCTAGCTCTTCCTGCAAATCACCCCAAGATAAGAACTCTTCATGCGCCTTCATGATTTTGGGGTGAGCCGTCGGCCGTGGATTATCCCCAATCAGGAGCTCTTCATGGAGCTTTTCCCCTGGACGTAAACCAGTGACTTCAATCTCTATATCACCATGAGGGTGAGCTTCATCTTTGACCAATAGACCCGATAAATAAACCATCTTGACAGCTAAATCATGAATACGTACTGGCTCGCCCATGTCTAATACAAATACATCACCCCCAACAGCCATGGCACTAGCCTGAATCACCAACTGCGCTGCTTCAGGAATAGTCATAAAATAACGCGTCACTTCAGAATGTGTCAGGGTAATGGGGCCCCCAGCCCTAATTTGAGCGCTAAAGAGTGGTGCCACTGACCCTGATGAGCCGAGCACATTACCAAATCGCACCATCGAAAAATTGGTTGAATGATCGTCTTTAATATCTGCCATTGCCTGCAAAACCAGCTCGGCAATGCGCTTGCTGGCGCCCATGATATTCGTTGGTCTGACGGCCTTATCAGTGCTCACCAAAATAAAATTGCTTACACCACACTCTAAACTCGCTTGGGCGCAGGTGAGTGCTCCAAAAACATTATTTCGAATGCCTTCAGCAGGATTTTGCTCCACCAATGGAACATGTTTATAAGCAGCAGCATGATAGACGGTAGTTGGCTGATGAGCTCTAAAGATCTTTCGCAACAAAACGCTATCTCGAACTGAAGCTAAGTAAGCCACCAACTTGATTGGCAAAACTGGGTGAGGTGGCAAAGCTTGGTCATCACCGCCATTCGCTAGATGATCCCCATTAAGCCCAGTAATAGCCTTCTTTAATTCTTCATAAATCAAATAGAGGGAGTGTTCACTAGTATCAATCAGGATTAATGATTTAGGAGAAAATTTGATTATCTGACGACAGAGCTCACCGCCAATCGAGCCGCCCGCTCCAGTTACCAAAACAACTTGGTCGCGAATATTTTTTTCTAATAGCCTTACTTCGGGAGGAACCACTGCTCTTCCGAGCAAGTCATTCATATCCAAATCATGTAAGTCTGAAATTCTCACCCGACCAGATGCTAAATCAATGAGTCTAGGCAAGGTACGAACACGTACGCCACATCCATTTAATGAGGCGATAATTTCGCTTCTGCGATCTTGGCTAGCCGAAGGAATAGCCAAGAGCACATCTGTAATATCGAGTCGATGAATCAGTTCTTGCAAGCCCTTACTGGGGTACACAGTAATTCCATTAATCGTACCTCCCTGCAAATGAGGATCATCGTCAATAAAACCTTTGACCAACATTTCTTTATTGCTAGATATGCCTAACGCCAATTGACGACCTGCTGATCCAGCACCATAAATCAGCGCAATAGGTTTAGTTCGGCGAAATGACTTTTGAACATTATTGATGCTGCCTAACCAATAGCGAACAAAGTATCGACTGGTTCCAATTCCGATAAATAAGAGAATTGGCTGAATAATGCCAATTGACCGAGGCACGTCATCTACCCCAAAGAGAGTAAAGATACAGAAAATGATACTGGTGTAAATAATAAAAACGCGCGTTATGGATAAAAAAGCGGCTGAACCAATATATCTAAAAATAGCTCGATATAAGCCAAAGGCAATAAAAAGAGGGAAAGAAAAACCTAATGAAAAAATCAGTACAAGCCACTGTGAACCTTGAAAAAGACCCCATTGTTCCAATCGCAACCCAAATGCAAGCCAAACACTAATGAAACAAATAATCAAATCACTAAATATTACTATCGCCCTCTTAGCATTTCTATGTAGGCTTAATAAAAACAATTTAGACTTATCAATAATCATTTATAAAATTTAAAAAATTAAGCCTAGAGTATATTCTCTCAAATATACTGAATCAATTTTTATTTATTGTCCTAAGCTCCAAAAGAGCCGCTACTTTTTGAAGCATATCTGAAATAACCTCATCCCAAGATTTAATATTTGCAAAGTTAGTATCTTCTCTTCTAACATGAAGCATCGGCCTTGAAATACCATCAATCATAACTGCTTTATGAGGTATGCCATCAAGCAATTCTCGATGTGGACCAATATCAGAAATATAAGACTCTTTTGCTAGAAAAATACCCTCAGATGCAGCATTAAATGAATTTTCTATATGGGTTGCTGAAATATAAAATTTTGCATTTTTTAAATACTCAATTACCTCACCCCTTTCCAGAAGACCCTTAAGAATTACATTTTTATTGGATAAAAAGTGATTCGGAATATTGGTATTTGAGCCAATAATTAGCAACCTCAAATTTCCGTAATTGGCTTTGCGTAGCATCTGAAATACTAAATACGCATCATTTAAGGCCTTATAGCGATATGTGCCAACTACAACTGCTGTATTTTCTCTTAGGTGATCTGGAAATTTTTCCACACCAATTGCCAACTCATCATCGCCACCATTAACCGATATAAATACCCTATCCATAGGTTGCAACTTCAATAATCCAACTGAAAAAAGGGACTCAGCAGAAACTACATCAGCATTTATAAAATTTCGCCTCATTCTTATTCCAAGAAATCTCATTTTAAATTCATCAACAAGAGACATCGGCACGGACTTGGGGGCAAGTGGCAATACATTACTGACATGCGCCCAATTTATGCGAGCGACTTTAGAGTATACGGGTATTCCATATGCATAATAAAAATCAAAAAAATCTTTGTTTTTGAGAATTTTCTTTAGATAACTACAGTCAGAAAAAATCCTCCCCATAAGTGTTTGGCTGACTACATAGTATTGATTGCCGGGGAATTCATTGATCAACTGCTGACAACGGGGACTGATTATAAAATACGCCCCTCCCATGCCATTAAATTTTTTTGCATACTCATACAAGCGCTTGTAACCGCCGCCCGAATAAGAGGCAGCAAAATTAAATAAAAACTTATTTTTAGGTTGCATCAATTACGTCTTTTTCTATTTTCATACTTTCACCAAACAAACTAACGCAGTTTGATAAAGTATTTAAGCGGTTAAAACCCAAAGATTTTAGCTTGGCAGAATCATACCTCCTGCTCAAGTTAGAATCAGAACGCCCCCTAAGAAACAGCAACCAAGAAAGCAGTGCTCCCGGCAACGGAATGGATGGAAGCATAGGTCTTTTTAGACCCATGGCAGTTATTAGGAGCAACTCTACTGCCTTAAAATTATTATTGGGATCGTCATCAGAGGAAACAATAAATTTTTGCCCACCCAAGGGCAAAGGAAATATGGTGAGATGCAATAAGGCACCCACCACATCCCCAACCGGGACAAGGTGCAATGGTCTGGCGCCATACAAACTTCTTCTTAAATAATTAAAAATTGGTAAAGAATTTTTTAGATTATCAGCTAAACGAGCTAAATTTTTTCCACCAACACCAATCACCGCAGTAGGGCGGAGAATGCAAAAATCGATTGGACTTAAAAAACCAGATGCAACAATCTTTTCGAGATTAAGCTTAACTTTTTCATAGCTGTTAGCGGGATTGCATGGCGTTTCCTCATTAACCAAGGCTTCTTTTGATGCACCAACAACCACCGCCGTGGAGCAATGTATAAATCTAGCAATCTTTCTATTGTTACAGGAATCAATAATATTCTTCAACAAGAAAAGATTATTATCCTCGCTTTCGTTGTTCATGTAAGCCAGATTAATTACAACATCACCGGAATTTAAAATTCCATCGAGAGAGCCTGGAATCATTAAATCAGCAGAAAACCATTTTATTGAAGAATATTGATTGCAAGATTCGGCCGGGATTGTTCTTGCAACTGCTTTTATTTTGAATCTTGAGGCAGCTTGGGAAATTAAGGTGCTACCGATAAACCCCGTTGCACCCAATAAAACTAATGACTTTGACATAGCACCTCTCGCGACTTCCTCGTGAAATATGCGGTTCAGACTAAAATTTTATTGAAAATAAATCAACATTTGAGAATTTATGCTTATTCATCCATGTAATATAGAATAATGGTCAATGAAGAAGCTTTATTCTACAGCACCCGACAATAAATCCACCAAATTTCAATATAGGCCTGATATTGATGGATTAAGAGCCATTGCAATTTTGGGGGTAATCATTTTTCATATTTTTCCAGAATATTTGCAAAATGGCTTCATTGGTGTTGATATTTTTTTTGCCATCTCTGGATTCCTGATCACCTCAATTATCCTTAAAAAGTTTAGCAATAATACATTTAATTTTTATGAGTTTTATTCCAGTCGCACTAGAAGGATATTTCCAGGCCTAATTTTAGTGCTTTTGGTAACTTTTATATTTAGCTGGTATATGCTTCTTCCCAGCGAATTTGAGCAGATTGCTAAACATATTGCAGCAAGTGCAAGTTTCACACAAAATTTAAATCTTTTTAAAGAGTCGGGGTATTTTGACAAAGACTCACAATTAAAACCTCTTCTTAATATGTGGAGTATTAGCGTAGAGGAGCAATTTTATATTATCTTCCCAGTTCTATTATGGCTCTTAAAAAGATTTGAAATTAAATTCACAGTCATTACTTTATCTCTTATAACCATATTTTCTTTTGTCTCAACTGTCAAAGATGGCTTGCATGATATGGGGGGTCAATACTATTTTTTATTGCAAACAAGAGCCTGGGAGCTCTCCGCAGGATCGCTACTTGCATTGATAAATTTTACAAAGCTCAAGACGAAGCAAGGTGTATTGAACCAAACCATTAAAACTAAGATCAGTCTACCAAATGAGTTTTCATCCGCTTTGGGTCTTTTTTTAATATTTTTTAGTTTTCATGAAATTAAAAATTATGTGGAATCGCAAGCTTTATGGTCTTTCTTAGCAGTCGCCGGAGTGATTTGTATTATTAACTCAAGCCCTAAGTCATACATAAATCGTGTAATTTTATCTAATAGGGTTTTGGTTTTTATTGGGTTAATAAGCTATGGGTTGTATTTATGGCATTGGCCAATTTATTCCATTGCCTATATCTTAAATGGTGGCGCTCTCAATATGCAACAAAAAATCGCAATCATTACCGCCACCTTTCTACTTGCATTCATAACCTACCAATTTATTGAGATGCCAATACGCTCAATAAACCACAAATTTTCTGTCGTCTTTCTAGCTCTTTTATTGGCTACAATTGGAATTTCTGGCTATGTAGCTTATATTCTTCAGGGGCTTAATCTGAAAGGGTCTCAAACAGATGGTGCATTTTTGGATAAAGCCACAAACACCCATCATGCTAACCATGATCAAGTAGAGTTACAATTCCCATCTCATTTAGGACCTCTTGAGCATAAAGGTCAAATGAAAGATAAGCCCGTCAGCATTGCTTTTGCCCAAAGTCAATTATCCCAGCCAAGTGCTGAATTTACTCAAAATCAATTATGCAAAGAAAAATACCCTTTTCAGCAGATGATGGATATTACATTTTGTGTTGTTAATAAAGAATCCGCACCAACAATAATTATTTTAGGCACATCATTCGCAAATCATCTATACCCAGGCCTCTCAAATTCTAGCGCGTTTTCTCACCACACCATTCTCTCTGTTGGAAGGTGTAACATTTCTGAAGGCAAAGTTGGAGAAAATGAAAACCCGGCAAATCAGAAGGGGCCGTGTGGCTCGAACTATAAAATGCAAGAGCAAGATTGGATTGGAAATATTGTAAAGAAATCGCCTTCGATTAAATACGCAATTATCAGCGGAATTGAAGCAGACCCAATTACACCTACTTATATAGAGAGATTGAGATCAAGAATAGACTTTTTACAGTCACAAGGGCTCACAGTTATAGTTTTCATTCCACACTATATTCCTTATGTAAACATAAATGATTGTGTAAGAATGCTTCCACAGCGAGATCATAAATGCGATTTTCATCGCAATAGTATTACCGCATATACAAAGAAATATATGCCGTTAATTGATTCCATAAAATCAAACAATCCATCTGTTTATATTTTCAATCAAAATGAGCTGTTTTGCACAAAAGAAGATTGTTCGTACATGAAAAATGGGGGGCCTTTATCATGGGATATGGACATAAACGGTTCTGGCGGACATTTTTCAACTTATGGAAGTGATGAGATGGCAAAGCTATTCGCTAAATGGGCCAATAAATATTTACCCGAAATACTAAAGAATCCATAGCAAAAATCTCCAAAATGGTTCGATCGTTTGTTAATGGGATACACCTGATCGCCGTAGAACCCTCAAAAAAGTCAACGATAATATTTGAATATCAAACCAAAAAGATTGCCTCTCAAGATATTCAACCTCATATTGAACCTTTTGAGGAATAGTCAACTCATCTCTTCCGTTTACTTGCGCCCAACCCGTTAATCCGGGCTTAAGCTGATATATGCCACTTTTTGTCCGCAAAGCTATCAAGTTTTCTTGATTGAAAAGCGCGGGGCGTGGCCCAACAAAACTCATATCGCCAATTAAGATGCTCCATACTTGAGGTAATTCATCTAGACTGGATCTTCGCAACAATGATCCGATCGGAGTTGTCCACTGATCAGCATCAGAAAGTAAATGCGTAGCTACTACTGGAGTATTAGTCTTCATTGTACGAAATTTTGGCATTTCAAAAATTAAATTATCTTTTCCCACTCGGCTAGACCAATACAAAGCCGAACCCTGACAACTGAAACGTATGGCAATAAAAATTGCAATAAATATTGGGAAAAATATAAATAGTATGGCGATACTTAGAGATATATCAAAAAATCTTTTCATTTTTATTGAAATTTAAGAAAACTGTATTTAGCAGTTTTAGATAGCCCTTGTTCCACGCTATATATAGGCTCCCAGCCAAGAAGGTTTTTTGTTTTCTCTATATCTACTATTAAACTATCACACAATCTGTCGGTGATGATTTTTTTTCCCACCCAACCACCAACCAACTTTACAAAACTGGGAGGCAAAGCCACTAATCTTGAATTACAACCCATAGCTTGTGACATTTTTTGTAGCAGTACTGTCGTAGAAAGATCTTGTCCATCAGAAACCAGAAAAATCTGATTTTTTGCACACGGATGATCAATACATACCCGAATTAAATCAACAAGATTCTCAATGTATACCAAACTTCTTTTGTTGCCCACTATTCCACCCAAGGGGAGGGGAATGCCCGTATGCAACCATTTCATCATCGACAGGAAATTTGCCTTAACACCTGGCCCATAAATTAGCGGGGGCCGAATAATTACAACCTCCATTCCAGTCTTTGCTGCAATTAATCTTAAACCACTTTCAGCCTCATATTTAGAAATGGCATACGGATCACTAGGGCTAGGCAATTGATCTGCTGTAAAAGGATCATTTGCAGTTGTTCTCTCACCATTTACTTTAATTGTGCTTACAAAAATAAACCGCTTTACACCTGCTTTTGCTGCTTGCATTGCTAAATTCAGAGTTCCATCAACATTCACAAGACGAAATTCAGATAATGGGTCACTTAAATATTCCTTCATAATGTGCGCACGTGCAGCGCAGTGAATAACTACATTTATATTATCCAACCCCTTAGCCCAATCCTGAGAAGGGGACAATTCTGCCTTATAGACCATATCTGGATAATGCTTCATTTCACGAATATTTCGCAATACCAAACGAACCGGACGATTTATTAGAGCCTTAGAAATTGCCCCACCCACAAATCCGGAGGCACCTGTTAAGAGAATCAATTTGCCCGCCCAACGACACTCAACAGTATGTCCATCATTTTATCGACAAGAACTCTTGGATTAAAATTTTTCTCATAATATTCAAGGCCCAGTAGACCCATTCTATTAAGTTCGACATCTGGCATTCTATAAGCTCTTATTATGGCATTTGCCAACGCCAAAGAATCTTCTGCTGGACAAGCAATGCCAGCCCCCGACTCTTCAATCACGCGCGCGCCTTCGCCATCAAGAGATGCAATGATCGGTTTTCCTACCGCCAAATAAGTTTGAATTTTTCCAGGTAGCGTATAGCTCATTGCCTCTCCCCTCGATAGACTGACTAGCAAAACAGAGGCTTGCGCTAAAATAGCTGGCATTTCATTGGCCGCAAATCTTCCAGGAGTATCTACATTACTCAAGCCCTTTCGAATTACTTCTTCCCTAAGCCAGCCAAGGCGACTTCCACTACCAATCAATACAATTCTAATATCTTGTTGTTTTCGCAATAAGCATGCAGCCTCAATTACAGTATCCAGCGACTGAACATTCCCCAAATTTCCAGCGAAAACAACATTAAAGACTGACTTGAATTTTAGAGCCGGAAGACTCTTAGCATCGCGGGAAAACTCCAACAATCCTGGTTGAGGGTGAAATATTATGGGTGTATTGTTTGCCAGGGATTTTATCGGCGCAATAAATGCTTTTGATTGCGCCAATAGCAGATCTGAACAACTATAAATACAGGCGACTAATTTAGTCACAAGTTTTATTAAAAATTTATTTTTAATAAAACCGGTCTCTATTAGACTTTCAGGCCACAAGTCTTGGACCCAAACGATCACCTTGGCGGATTTTAGCCAACCAAGCCAGAGTGCTGGTATTGCCTGCAAGATGGGTGAGGGTGCATACACAAGAATGCAGTCTATAGACTGATTACGCAATGTCCACGGCCCGAAAAAAATACCGGAAAAAATAAAAGATAGGTAGTTAAGAGCCATGCGAACAGCGCCACCAGCGCCGCGTGGAAATACCGGTACACGAAAAATTGTAACGCCCTCATAATCCTCAGATGAAAGAGAAAGGCCTGAATAGCCATCAAAAATAAATCCATCCGGGTAATTCGGCTGGCCAGTCATAACAATAAGACTATTATTAACGCTCTTTAAGTTGCGTGCCACTTCGTTTATTGGAAATGATTCAGGCCAAAAATATTGACTAAAAATCAAAATTCTCATATCAGCTATATTTTCTAGTTTTATTTCCCCTCTTATCCATTAACCCGCGTTTTTTCCAAAGAGCACTGTGCGGCATCTCATTCACAATATGCTCTTTTGGTCTCGCCTCTTTGGTGTAGTAATAAAGCAAGATAGATCTCCGCACCTCTCCGTCTGGAAAATTAAGAGGCGCCGGTAAACCGTGATAACTTTTGTCATGAGAGTCAAAAATTACCAATCTATTAAATAAGGGCTCTATCTTCTTTATGCAGACCTCCCCTCTATCGTCATAAATACCAAACTCCCCACCCCACTCTGGGCGCCACCCTGGATTGAGGTATAAGAGGACATTTAACCTCCGATTCAACCCAGTTGCATCATGATAGTTTCCATCCACATGAACATCTAATAGGCCGCCTGGCTTAGTTGCATTTAGCCCGCCGCCAGTGAAATATGCATCCGGAACAATTTTCTCTATACCAAATCTTTTACTCATTCCTTTTAAAAAAGGTGCTGAATTTAGAATCCTCACTGCATCAACAATACCCTCAGGAATATCAAATTCTGACTTCCACATTGTTCTATACTTAATTTCAATGTCTTTGTCGTTTGCGTATTCCCATAGCGGATCATCCAGAGTTGGAAAATTATTTAAGCAAATATCTGCCAATTCAGCAGTAAAAAAATTATCAATTACTAGATGTCTATAGGGCTCAGTAAAATAGTTAATTCCCAGTTCGGCATCAACAACCTTCTTGGCGCATTGGTCTGCAATTGACCTCAGCTCAGATTGCGTAAAAAATGACATAAAACCTCTCAGACTTTAATTAATCTTCCAGACTTTCTGGTTTACAAAATTTGTATAACTAAGAATTATTCTTAGCACCTTATCAGACACATTAAGTGGAGAGTAATCCCTAACCATGTCAAGACTTCTCTGATCTCCATAAGCCTGTTGCTCGAGAACGCTCAAACATTGCATTACCCTATCAGCACTCAAACCAACCATCATTACTGAGCCCTCCTCAAATCCCTCTGGTCGCTCATTGACCTCTCGCAAATTTAGGGCTGGGAAATTTAAAATTGAGGACTCCTCAGTAATTGTTCCGCTATCAGAAAGCACACAATGAGCCTCAATTTGCAATTTAATATAATCAAAAAACCCAAATGGCTCCATAAATTTAATTAAATGATGGGACTTCAAATCAAGTGATGTCAAACGAATACGGGTACGAGGATGAGTAGAAAAAATGATAGGTTTTTTATACCTCTCTGCCAAGTTATTTAAAATTTCAAGTAACTTTTTAACCATTTTGGGCGAATCTACGTTCTCCTCTCTATGAAAACTAACAACAAAATAGCCTTTTTTATCAAGTCCTAAACGACTTAAAATATCTGAATCATCTATATCCCGCCAATATTGTGTCAGCACCTCGCGCATAGGGCTTCCAGTTTTAATAACTTGGTCCGGCGCAATCCCTTCGGCTAAGAGATACTCTCTTGCGATATCGCTGTATGTTAAGTTGATATCGGATATGTGATCAACTATACGTCGATTTATCTCTTCCGGCACTCGGTCATCAAAGCATCTATTACCTGCCTCCATGTGAAAGATTGGAATTTTTCTTCGTTTAGCCGCTATTGCAGATAGAGAGCTATTCGTGTCACCGAGCAATAAAATGGCATCAGGCCGATATTGCTCTAACACCTTATCGACTGCCATTACTACAAGACCCACCGTCTCCATAGCAGTATCACCAGCCGCATTTAAAAAACTATCCGGCTTTCGAATCTTTAGATCATTAAAAAAAATTTCATTTAATTGATAGTCATAATTTTGCCCAGTATGGACCAAAATATGATCGCAAAACATATCTAGCTTAGGAATTATTCGAGACAGCCGAATTATTTCCGGACGCGTACCAACTATTGTTAATATTTTAAGTTTTGTCATTTATAGCCTGGTTAATAATATCCATTTTCAACAGGATTTTTTTTACCTCTTGAATATTTAATCTTACTGTGTTGTGAGATGTGTAATCACTAAAGTCACCAATAGACTGCTCTCCCTGAACAAAAAATTTTGCATAATTTAGATCGCGTGCATCAGATGGAACACGATAGTATGCGCCCAGATCCTCTGCTCTTGACATCTCCTCTCGTGACAATAAAGATTCGTAAAGCTTTTCTCCATGCCTTGTTCCAATGACCTTAATATTATTTTCAGCACCTAATAGCTCATTAATAGCATGAGCTAAATCGCCAACGGTTGATGCTGGAGACTTTTGGACAAAAATATCGCCTGGCTTAGCATTTCCAAAAGCATAGATGACTAAATCTACGGACTCTTCAAGCGTCATCAAGAAGCGGGTCATAGCGGGATCGGTAACCGTTAAAGGGGCGCCATCCATTAATTGCCTTATAAATAGCGGGATTACAGAACCCCTAGATCCCATCACATTTCCATAGCGAGTAGCACAAAAAATTGTTGACCCAGCCTTGCTTAGTCGAGACTTCGCAACCATTAATTTCTCCATCATAGCCTTAGATGTACCCATGGCATTTATGGGATAAACGGCTTTATCAGTGCTTAACAAAACACAACGATCAACATTATTTGCCAAAGCAGCGCGCATTACATTCTCAGCCCCTAATACATTGGTACGAACAGCTTCCATAGGATAAAACTCACAGGAGGGTACTTGTTTCAATGCAGCTGCGTGAAAAACATAATCGACGCCTATCATTGCATCAGCGATACTATCGTACTCTCTAATATCCCCAATATAAAATTTTACTTTTTCACTATTCAATCTAATTCGCAGGTCCTCTTGTTTTTTTTCATCGCGACTGAAAATGCGTATCTCTCCAATATCAGTATGTAAGAATCGTTGAACAACTGCCCCCCCAAATGACCCGGTGCCGCCAGTTATCATCAATACTTTATTTTTTAACATTTAAAACTCTTCAAAAAATTATTTAAATTCATGCATTGCTTTTACTAGGTCAAGCCAAGGCTTAGAACGAAATCCCGTCAATCCCCTAAAAAGAGATGAATCAAGGGATCTATCTATGACTAAATCATCACTCGGAATGATTTTAATGTCCTTTTCATAAACCTTTGCAACCATTTGCAATAAATTAAATTTGTCAATAGGGTCCGATGAAACGTTATAAACCCCATAAAGACCAGGATTTGTTAGCACATGATTTTTAATTAATCTAGCAATTTCGATAGTTGGAAGACCCGAAAATTTAGCCTTTCTAAATCCATTTACCGAGCCTTGCTGGCGCAAAAACCATTCTATAAGACTATCAGATCTACCAACCTCATGGCCGATAATAGATGTACGAAGCGTTATAGAGCTCTCAGTTAAAACCTCTCCAAGTAACTTGCTTCGACCGTAAATATCCATAGCATCTGGCAGATCAGACTCTTTGTACAACCCTTTATTGCCAGAAAAAATACAGTCGGTACTAAAGTGAATAAGCCTTGAAGAAAATGTATTGCATAACCTCTCCAATTTATGTGGCAATAATGAATTAATTGAAATAGATCTAATCGGATCATAAGACTCAGCCCGCTGCTTAATCAACCCAATGCAGTTTATGACAATATCAGGGCGTACATCTAAAAAAAAACTTTCTAATAATTTATAGTTTTCGATATTTACATCAGTATATATTGCGCTTTTTAATTTTTCTGGAAAAAATTTAAGCGCCTCTCGGTTTCTAATAGTGCCAATAACATCAAAAGACTTATCCTCGGAAAAATACCGAAAAATTGTATTTCCTAACATCCCACTTGCTCCAAGAATAAGAATTTTTTCTTTCTTTGGATCAATATTTGAGATATTTTTCATAAAACCCTCATCTGAATTCATTGTAATTAAGAATATCAATCAACTTTTTGATCGATCTCTCTGGCTCCAAAAGCCAGCATCGCTGACGCAAAAATAAAGTAATTAGGATTCATCCAAGATCCATATGCTATGTGTTGCATCATAACCATACACCACGCTTGAAATATACAAAGATAAACCCCACTCAACCTAGCTAATCTCAATGATGCCTTAAATAGGACTAACTCCCGTAAAATTAGCAGGATCAACCCAATCGGACCTCCAATTAATAACCAGTAAAAAATGGCAGATGCAGATACTAAAGTATTTTGTTTTATATCAAATGGAGTTAACCCCATCCCAATCAAATTATCATTTAAATAATTAAGCGTGTTCATGACCAATTGAATGCGGCCAGAAGACACATCCTCATTACTATCGCGCAAACCAACAATAGCACGCAAAAAATCAATCTCATTAAATTCGCTATTTAGAAGATAGGATCTTCCAAATAGGGAGAACAATATAAGTGCTACGAACAGTAGTGGAATCATATAGCTTAGTAAATTTTGACGCGCATTCCTTTTGGCGTCGATAAATACATAGCCAATTAGCAAAGAAATTCCGAATCCAAAATATCCAGCATTACTCAAGCATAAAAATCCCGAAAGAAGACATAAGAAGCTCGCATACCTCCAAAGGTGCCTAGACTCAACGCGGTATAAAAATCTACATAAGAAAAAGGATGCAAATGCTGAACCTGATGCATTACTTGGTTCATTCCAAAAACCGGCATACCTAATAAAAGGGGTCTGAGTCCCAGGAAAATACATTGCAGAAGAAATATTTGCATAAAGGCCTGATATGCCAGAAGACGTGTAACCAAAAATTATTATCGGATTATCAGCTGCACCACTAAGGTAGGTGCTAACATACTGCAAAAGTCCAAATACGACATATGCAATCATAAGCTTGAAAAAGTTATAAGCGATTAATGGATTTTTATAAAATAAGTTAAGTGCCGCCAAATAAAATACAAATCTCGGCAAGAGCTTAACCCATTCGAATAATTCTCCGCTTATTGCAGTAACTAGTCCTACCCAAAATAAAAATAGTAAAAAAAATAAAGTATAAATAGAAATTCTATTAATCTTAAAAAGATTAGTGTTAATTCCTGAATAACCTAATAAGATAATTGGTATACATATTTTTAATAAACTTATAACTATAGCGGCTAAATAATATTCATCAATGATGTTAAAAAATATTACATTTTCATAAATGACCCAGTAGATGAATACCAGGAAAATTGCAACTTTATCGACAAAATTTATTTCAATTCGTGACGAATCTAAATGCCGAAGAGTTGCTGGATAATGTTTCATAGTTAAATCGAAATCATGAACTTGCGATACTCCCCAATCAACCTATATGGAATTGCATTTAATCCACGCTTAAAATTCCCAATCCCCTTGGGTGTCTCCTGATTTAATCCACCAATATCAAACCATTTACATCCGTCCCGCTTCGCTGAAATAATCGCATGCCAAAGAAGCACTGAATTAACTTGCATCTTACGGCCGATCTCATCAGAAATTCCAACCAAATAAATGGCTGTATCACCAGATCTAATCGTCATAACTAACCCAATTGGCGCCTCACTATCGTGTGCCCCCTCCTTGGATGCGGTAAAAACAGTGAAGCACCATTCCCGCCCTTTCTGCAGGCTCAACTGGTGAAGGAGCTTTTCTGAAATGCCATCAAAACCACGAATACTTTTGAAACGGGCGTATTGCTTAATTAATAAATTAACCGAATATTCATCCTGTGCAAATTTGCGAACAATAACTCCCAGCCTCTCACCTTTGCGCATAGAGTTTCTCCATGTGCCTTCAAAGCTCATCAATAGAGCATTCTCATCTAGCGCTAGTGATATTTTTCCTGACTCCCAAGCAGAGTATGATAATTTTTTCATACCCAAGGATTTGAGTTCAATATCTATCTCATCGCTTTCATAATATTCAGGCGCAATTTGAAAGACACGACAATTCCTCCTGCTCATTTCCTGAATTATGGCCTGCACAGTCACGAGCATATGCAAAGAGTTTTTTTCTAAAGATTTATTGTAAAAAAATATTGGGCCTCGGTTCAATCTTGCAATCCCACCAACAATAGGCCATGATTTAGTTAGCACTTGTGCCAATGCAATAGGCTCCCCGTTTGCATCAACAATTAAGAATCTCAGAGGCTTCCATCCTTCAGAAAAATATTTTGCCTCTCCATATTGCCAAGATTGCAAAAGGTTTGTTTCGGAACATAATGCCCAGTACTTTTCCCACTCGTCAAATGACAAAATTCTTACATTCCAGGTCTTGGATAGAGAATTAATCTCATGCTTAACTACTGGGAGTTGAAACTTTTTTGGCAGAGATTGGTGTACAGGTAAATAAAATTGCTGATTACGAAGCGAGATGGCGATTGAATCTGAATAAGATATTGAACTCGAAACCTCAGGCGGCATATCTGGCCAGGTTAAAGCTGGTACCCCCAATTTAATTAAATTGTGGAACAACTTCTCGGACACCTCAATGCAAGGAAATTTAAAACTCGCAAGATATGGGGTGTCCATTGTTGAGACCCACTTATATGAAGGCGCTACGGAAGCACTCGTTAGCCATCTGATAACGACATTCCATTTTATGGCATTTTTAATGCGAATCTTACTGATATTTATTAAATCATTAAGCTGAGCATTTAGTAAACGCTTAGCTAAATTACTCATTTTTGGATCATCAAAATTATTGGACTGACTTAAAACATCCTCATGGTAAGGTGTGCAAACAATCGAACGACGAAAACCTAGTGACTGAATAATACGTTTTAAAAGCCAAGTATAAGCAGTTAACTTTCTATTTTTGGAAGAATTAAAAATCTCGTTAATAGTTTCTTGCAAAATCCCAATAGAGGATTTCTTAGAGCCAACTTCATGCGGTCCATATTTTCGCACCACAAGTATTGCCCCATCAGGAATAGCCAAGTGCTTGTGGGGGCTGTAGAAAACAAAGTCACCCACCTCACCCACTCCCTTGATGGGAAGAAAAACATGGGAAGCATCCTCAACAAGATATGCGCCATGTTTTTTACAAAAAATAGAGACATCATCTAAGCGTTTTGCTTGTCCAAAGTAATGTACCAATACAAAAATATCTAGGCCATTGGAATCGACAAGGGGTTTACATAATTCGAGGTCTGGATATAAATTACTATTAACAGGATAAAAAATGAGCTCTACACCTAAATCGCGAAGCGGCTTTAATGACGAGTTGCAAAAAAAATTGGGAATCCAGACGCAAACTTTGTTCTGCCCATACATTTTTTGTCTAAAGAGAACTATCAAACCCAAGGAGTGGGCTGATCTTGACAACCAAAAACTTACATCGTCAGATCTACGCCACGGCTTGCCCAGGTCATCATCCAACATCAAGGGGCTAAATACGGCTCGACAAATTGTTATAAATTTGGGTAAGGGGGCCAAAGTAATTGGCCGCAATTTAGGCATTAAGCAACTCTAAAAATCGTAATTTATTAATTAAGCTATAGAAAGTATCATTATCTCACTATTTATTGTTATCTCAATCAACATCTTCATGGCCCCAAGTTTCATATTTATGCAAACTTGACTTATATAAAATGTCTGCCCCACCCTCCAAAAAACTTCCCACCAATGGAAGTGGGTCCGTTGCACTTAATGAGTCTCTGCGAATAGCCCATTTTGGTGTTTCGACCGTATTATTACCTCGTAATCCTGTATAAATGAATTTGAAGCGACTTTTTGCGACTTCCAGTGCCTCACTGCTAAAACTGGAAATGTCTCCAAAAGTATATGCAAAATGTTCGATTTTCACACCAAGGCTAGCCTCCAGAACGTTTGCACTCAATACTATCTCCCCTGCCAATTCAGATTTCTTTATCTCAGATAATCTTGCATGACTTGCCGTATGAGCGCCAATCGTATGCCCACAGTCCAAGAGATAGTCGAGCTCATTTAGATCCATATTTTGATAAAAATCTGGAATTTCGCTTGCAACAGAATTTGGGAGGATATTCTTTGCAACAAAACAACGCCAATTATCACCCTTGGATAGGTTTGCAAATTCTGAAATTACAAAGAAAAGCCCTTTAATTTTAAGTGGATTTAAAACATCTTTTACGATTTTTTTATTTGAGATAAAGCCGTCATCAAAAGTCAATAATAAACAATCATCTCGAGGTTGCTCTCCTGAGGAAATCATCAACTCAAACTCTGCAGGAGTAATAAATCGCCAAGATCGCTTCAGCCAATTTATTTGCTTGGCGAACTCTAATTCATGTTCAGGCGAAATCCCATGATAAATAACCACCCTTATCCTTCCACCCCCTGCAGAGTGAAATTGGCGGAGTATAAAATTCCTAGCCTTCAAAGGCTTATACAGCATTGCTAATAAACTGTGCTTTAGAGACATTTAAACTAGGCTAACATATGCTTTTCGACATGCACTTAATATCATGAACAGCTCCTAGCGAAATTAAACATGCATTTAAACTTGATTTAGGTCCTTTTGTAAATTTTAATACTTAAAATATTACCTTTATGGAACTAGAGATCGATAAATATACGAGGTGCTTGTTTTGATTATAGACCTCAAGTAAACACCCACGCTTACTTTTTTGCGATGTCTGTGCAAGACTCGAATCACATTCTTGTATTTACCCCATTTTCTGTTTGAACTAATATTTCCAACTCTATCTACGTAGATGCCAAGAACCTTTTTTACAAAAAAAATATTGAGGGATGGCGACATTTTTAGCCATAACTCATAATCTTGAGCATTAGGCAAAGAAACATCAAATCCTCCGTAAAAGAGAATTAAGTCCCGACGACAAACCACTGCGGATGTTGATAAACAATTATTGAAATACAACTGTTTCGAAAATGGAACTTCGGGCTGAAAACTTTTCGAGTAATCTAATATGGATTCGACCCCATGAATTCGCCTGTGCATCTCATTGTGACAGAATAAATTTGCCTCAGGACGTGCTTCGTGAGCCAATTCTATTTCCCTCAATTTATTTGGGTACCATAAATCATCTGAATCAAGAAATGCAATCCAAGTGCCTTTAGCGGCATATATACCCACATTTCGGGCATTGCCAGGACCTTTATGCTCCTCACGCAATATGCGCAAATTAATATGTGAATTATTTCTTTCAAAAAACTCAACCGCAGAGCACGTCCCATCCCTGGAACCATCATCTACGACAATAACTTCCAAAGGGGATACTGTTTGTGCCGCAACACTCTCTAGTGTACTTAGTATAAATTTTTCAGCATCATACATAGGAATAACAACTGAAATATTCTTACTAGCATTCATTTCCCGCTTCCACATCTCTGAGCCAAACACCAGCGATTAAGCAGAATTAAAGAGAATATTGTTTCTGACATTTGTTGATTTTTTTTCCTATGAAAAAGTATTGATTGTAGCTTTTTTAAATCAATAATTGATTCGATGACTGGTGCAATGCACTTAAATTCATCCTCCAAATTTAAAGCCCCACTTTTGTATATCCAATCACTCATTGGGGCATTAAAACCTTCTTTTTTTCTTTTAAGCAGCTCCTCTGGCAATCTCCCTGATAAAACTTGCTTAAATAATCCCTTGGGGACCCCATTTAATAGATTTATTTTTGATGGCAAAGAAAATGCAAACTCGACTAGTCGGTGATCTAGCAATGGAACCCTACACTCCACGGAGGCCGCCATAGAAGCTTTGTCAGTCAAAGAAAGAATATCGCCAGGTAAGTATGACGAAAGATCTAATAACATACGATTATATGAGTAATCTTCTGAGTTGCTGGAATCATCAAGCGAGCGATACTCTTTTTTAATCGTGGATAAAAGCTTTTTAAAATCAGCTGGGTCACGAATTATTTTTTTACAAACACTTAAACTAACGCCCGACACCCCGCCAACCCATGAAAATTTATGGTCAGAGGCCCTTATGCCTCGATCCGAATTTATCAACTGAATACCTTTGGATAACAGCTTACGCAAAGGCCTTGAAATTGCCTCTGCAAACCATGCGGAACTTCCATATTTTGGATACAAATGTCGCGCATAACCACCGAAAATTTCATCGCCCCCGGCACCGTTAAGCAAAACTTTTACACCCTGCGCTTTCGCGAAGCTAGAAATAAGGTGAACTGCAAGTATCGCTGAATCCGCAATAGGCTCGTCCATACTTGAAATCAATTCATCTAAAGATCGGAGAGCCTCTGAAGGCCCTACTGAAATCTCAATATGATCTGTCGAATATCTTTTCGATACTTCTCGCGCATACCTGCTATCAGACGAATCCTTTCCAACATAATTAATAGTATATGTACGTAATGGCTCATTGGTGCATTCAACCGCATACGAAACAATTGCAGAGCTATCGACCCCCCCGCTTAAGAAAATTCCCACTGGAACATCGCTACGCATCTGAAGAGATATTGAATCTGAAAGCAAAGAATCAATTCTTTCTCTAGCCTCTAGTTCGCCATCTGAAAACTGCAAATTACTGGTAGGTTTCCAATAATTTTCACTTTTAACATCAGCGCTATTTGTATTTATTCTAAAAAAATGAGCGGGCTCAAGTTTTTTGACCCCAGTCCACATCGTATCCCTACCTGGCACATAGGCATGCGCCAAATATTTTATTATTGAATCTCGATCAACATCCGTTTCAAAAACTGCACGAATAGAACGTACATCAGATGCAAAGATAAATTGACTTTCAGTGGCGACATAATACAGGGGCTTTATTCCAAGACGGTCCCGTACGATCCAGACTTCATCAACTTTTGCATCATAAAGCGCAAATGCAAACATTCCATTAATTTCATCTAGCGCTCTAACTCCCTTATCTTCGTACAAATGAATCAAAACTTCAGCATCACTATTTGTCGAAAAAATATGTCCTCGAGAAATCAACTCTTCTCTTAGCTCTATATGATTGTATATTTCACCATTGAAAACAAGCTGTATGCTCCCATTCTCATTTGAGATAGGTTGATGCCCCCCGGCAAGATCGATAATTGAAAGTCTACGAAATCCAAGCCCAACCCAACCAGATAAAAAAAATCCGCTATCATCTGGACCGCGTTCAAGCATAGACTCAGTCATAGATAGCAAATGCTCCATTATTACAGGGCGCTTGTCAAAATTAATAATTCCAGCAATACCACACATAATTAGCTCCAAATAAGCTCTGTAATTAAAATGGATGGCAACGTTAATGCGCCCTCTAACTCGATAGTAGTGCACTTTTCGCAGCTGCCATATACGCTTGAGCACACTCCGCCCAAAGGAGAATATTTTTTATTAATTATTATTCCCTTAGACAGCTGAGTATCGGTAAATAACTCAGCTTCACCAGAACTAATAGACCAACCTGCCTGCCCTCTTTCTTCAAGATTAACCCCAGGACCCAAGTGAAATCGCTGCCTAATATGACGTCTAGACGACCCACTGATGTGATCTTCAATTTTGAAACGGCTTTCAGTAAGAGAAAATACTCTCTCATGCGTGACCGGCGAACCATTCAACCTATTAAATCCATTATGACTTAACTTGAAGATTATTAATTTATCGGATTGTGAAAACTCAGTATTAACTAATACTGAGTTATAGTAGGGCGTAAACCAAGAAGGGGTGCTAGCCTCAGGCGGAAGTCCATCAAGAAAAATGGTGTTGTGAGATTCAGCACTTCTTCCATACGTTCCAATATCTGAATTTGTATAGTCGATTCGTCCGCTATCAATAAAAATAGGTTTGCCGGAATAATATAAAGCAAATCCACCCAAATCTGAGTGCGCATGATCGGCAGCAACCTTGCCATTTTTTGAATGTGCACGCAAAAAAAGTAAAAATTTACCCACCTCAATGCGATGCCAACCGCTAATTGGATAATAAAGAGATTGAGAATGAATAATTTCACCATCACCGCTCTCAACTTCAAACAACGAGGCCCACCCTTGAATATCTTTGCATTCAGGCAAGTATTTGGGCCTATATACACCTAAGGCTAATTTTGTCCAAGGCAATCCAATTAGCCATTTTGGTGAAAAATCTGGAGAAATATCACCAATCAAAGGCAAGGTCCAGCTACCGCCAACCCTATCTTGCACTAAAAAAAACCAGCAAGACTTAACCAGTTTTTCTGCATATGGCGTAAAAAAATTTATAAATTTTTCTTGTTTAAATTTTTTAGAAAGCCAGAGAATTTCTAAAACCCAACGCGTAAATAAATAATGATAGTGACTTGAGGCCTCCCTTAAAAACCCATCTTCAGTGACTAAGTGAGGCATTCGCTCAGAAAAGATTTCATAAGCAAGATCAATTTCGTCAACTGAATCGGTCAATACCCCCGCAAAAAATAATCCACGTCCATTATTGAAAGCATGATTACCTGTTCTATCACCCTCATAGTACTCAAGATTAGAGGCAATCTGCCTAGCAAATAATCCCAATGCTTCTTGGATGTCCTTGGGTATATGGTCACACTGATTAATTAACAAGAATAGACTTGAATTTACAATTCTTTCCCCTGCGGAATATGGATCAGACCTAAGCACCTCATTTGAAATACAAGAACTTAACCAGGAGCGTATTAACGTAAGACCTTCATCAAGAGATAATGAATTATCATCTGCACCTCCAGCCAACAACCATCCCCAGCGATGCAATGAAGTTGTTACTTCCTCATCAGAAAACTGCGCCTCCCAACTTGAACAATCCCTGAATTCAATAGAGCCGGCGGCTAGCTTCAATTTTTTTGGCCGAATGGGATTGTTTGGGTATAGGCATGTTTGCAGAACTGGTTTTTGCAAAACCCTAGAGCGGGCTTTAAATATTTTTAATGGTATAAATTTATTTCTTAGCAAATTAGGCGCAATACGCCTAAAAAGAGCCCATACTGCGGCATTGAGGAAAGCATGTATGGCAAAATAGAAAAATTTTGGAGACTTAAGTCTTAGCAGATAATTATTAAGTTCAGTTCTGTTGTGCATTGTTTGATTTATAGAAATATTACAGCCTATCGCCGTAGCTGAAGTGAGAATTTCAATATCGACTCAATTTATGCATCGCACCACATAGACAAACACATAATTTTGCTAATTTATTTTACTTAATAAGTTATCGTAACGGGACAACCCTAATACCGGTATGTTAAGTCGGAGGGTAATCAATTTTTTCGGAGCAATGCATTCCAGCGTGGCAACTGGCTATCCAACCAAAAATAATTAAAAGGTTCATTATTAATTGATTTTTTTAGAGAATCATCAATAGCCTCAATAAGACCATCCACAGAAGAAATAAATGGAATAACTTGCATTCCCCTGACTGGACTTAAATTAACTTCGCCAGGGAGCAGATAAACAATCACATTCAAGCCTAATAAGAGTATATCTAGCGCAGCTGATGTGGAATTAGATGCTATAGCAATCTCATACCCTCCATAGATATCTATAATTGGGTCATTTATGACATGAAATTTTAATGATGGATAGTCAGACTCAATAATTTGGCAGTTCGGATGAGGCTTTACGTCAATCAAGAATTCATCGCTCAATTTTGGGAATGCATCAACCAATAAATTCATAAGCCTTTGCGTTGACTTATGCATGACATCACCCAGCACTAAAATTTTCTTTTTATTAATTGTGGATGTATTCAGTCCGTCAAATTTAATTTTAGGCGCATTAAATCCTGCGTGATTAAGGTGATGATAACCAAGATAACGTTGCGCCTCCACCTCAAGCAATCGAGTCTTGGGATACCCGGATGAAATCAATGAATTAAAAGCAAATGGGCTATTTACCGCTAATTTATCCGGAAGAGGCTGATTGAGCCTAGCATCAGCGTTAAAAATCAAGGGATCATGAAAGTATCTAATATCCCAAAATCTAATGCTAGAGTGAGCTATTGCAATTATTTTGCCATGTCCATGAGCCCTCCATAAATGAATCATAGCCTTCTCCCACCCCTGATTCTCAGATAAGTAAAGACCTAGACGTTGCTTAGGTAAACTTCGCATAGCTGCATTGATAAGCTCGTACCACAGTAGATTCTGGGCTGCAGTTCTTCCACAGATGGAATCTTTAATGTCCAATTTCAAGATGCGCCAAACCCAACTAGGATATTTTTCATTTGCAAGCTGCAAATGCATATTTTTAAGTTTCAAAAATTTTACTGACAAGCCCAGCAACCTCTTTACCACTCGAAATATAACAGCGGCAGAAATATAGCACTCAAAAAAAGAGTGCAATCCATTTTCAGCACTTTCTTCATTAAATTTTTTAACCCATTTTAGCGCCGTAGATTTGTCGGGCATTTCTGAGCTTTCCAAATAATGATGAAACCAATTGGCGCCACAGTCACTTTTGTTTAAGAGGCTAGAAACGATACCCCAATGGCGTGAGCTAAAAACCCCTTTCGAGCATTTTTCTTTATCAAGGTGAATAAAATATGAAAATACTGTAATGTCTCTTTTGGAAAATGTTGAATAGCAAATGAGGAGCTGTCGTAAGCTCCAACTTTTAATGGAAAACTTTATAACAACAATTAATCCTTGCGCTAAGCAAGGCAACCCTTCATATACCCCCCTAACAAAACTATTTTTTTTAGATTTCGATAATTTTTTACTTACACGCCATGAGAATTTAATCCCCTTAGAGGCGCATAGGCTTTGTATGCATTCTGCATTTTTTTTATTTTCCCCTATATACTCAACGCACTCTGATTTATGCATTTCCAGCAGCTCTTCAAGAGCCATTAAACGCAAGCAGTCAAATAAATGGGGTGACTTTTGCATGCTCCTTTCGGCTGGTAGACTCATCCACCACAAACTAAAATTGTGAGAAATTTCAAGATGCTCTACAAGGGACTTACTGCCAACTTTTAAGGCGCCTAAACTATTTAGCAGCCCTATTAATCGAGTACGAAGTCTGAGCGCTTCCCTCTCAACGTAAAGAGGGATTGAAATTACTGAGTCATGATCGTGATAACTACTCCAATCAAAAACATAGCCTTCATACGATATTTCGGGGTCAACCTCGTCGAATATATAACACCAGTCCAAATAAAAACCCCTTTGAAATAAAAAAATATGCTAACTATAAGCTCAATACATTTGCAATCATAGAACTATATTCCGCATTAAACCCTCTACCCTCCTTAAATCTTCAGGAGTATCTACAGCCTGACTGGCATATTTAGTGGGCACCATCCGAACTTTCTTGCCGTGCTCAATTACTCGCATCATATCCACCGACTCAGCAATTTCCAGGGGGGTTGGCGGCAAATTAGTGTACTCAATAAGATAGTCACGCCTAAATGGTATGACGCAAACCTGCTTGTACATGGGAATCTCATTTACCTTGGATTTCGTAGGAATTGGTTCGCGCGAAAAATATAAAGCATTATTTTCTAGATCACATACAACTTTTATGCAATTCCTATCATCAAATTCAGAATCATCTTGAATTTTTCCCATTAGATTTACCACTTGAATTTTTGGCTCATCTAGCATTGGTTGAACGGCTTCGGCAATCATATTGGGGTGAGTCATCGGCTCATCACCCTGTACCATAACTACAATATCATAGCGAACATTATTTAACTTCTCTAGTTTTAGAAGCGCTTCAGCACAACGATCAGATGCACGCTCATAAGTGTTTTCAGTCATAACAACATTTCCACCAATAGATCTAATGTAGTCATAAATCTCATGGTCACATGTTGCTACAGCTGTCATATTTAAAATTGGTGATTTAACTACCCTGTCATACACATGCCCAATCATTGGCTTCCCAAGAATCTGGGCCATAGGCTTTCCTGGAAAACGACTGCTGCCCATACGTGCCGGAATAAGCGCGAGAATATTCATATTTATCTCTCAAAACTAAATTTTTTCACAAATAGCCCACATATGTGAACTATACCCTTGGTCCGCCACCCATTTTTGCAATGAGCTTTTTTCTGAAGCTGAAGCCTGAGTCAAAAATGATTTCCAAAAACGATCTTTTATCAAATTTAAATTATTATCAAGAATGTCTAAATCAAGCTGACCTGGTGTAGTTATTTTGATAACCTTGAAGCCGTTACCCCTTAATACCGCCTCGATTGATTTTGGATTAAAAAAATTGAGATGATGCGGGGGCATGACTGACTTAGAATCCTGCCACAAAACCTGTATATCTAAACCCATTCCGGATAAAGTGGTAAAAATAAATAAGTCGCCTGAAGACATAATTTCCTGAAGACATTGTAAAAAATGTGAAGGATTGTGGAGATGCTCAAACAACTCAAAACTAGCAAATACTTTAGGTCCATCATCAAAATCATCGCGACTAACATGCTCTAAAAATTTTTCTACCACCAGCAAACCTTTTCCTCTGCAAATTTCTGCAAGATGAGGGCTGGGTTCAATTACGATTGATGGATTGGCAGCTAACTTCTGCATTTCTTCTGCAAATATTCCGTAACCGCCCCCAATATCAACAATCGTAGAGCTTCTATCGGCGTCGATTTCCCGAAGGATTTTGTTTATCTCAATTGCTTTTGGCTTCCAGAGTTTTTCCCTTCTTGATTCACTCGTTTCCTTATAAAAGGTTGACGCCCAATAGCGAGAAGATGCAGACTCTTGATAATATCGCTCAAAAGCATTTGATTCTGGCCGTGGATTAACAAAAAGGGTGTGACATTTTGGGCACTGATCATAATTAAAGTCAAATTTTTCGAAGGCAAACTCTCCGCGATTTCCACAAGCGGGACAGGAAATATACTCACGAGCTACCCCTGAAAAATAAGTTTTTGCATCTTGGGCTGCCAATCTAAGATACTCATCAAAGATTTTCTTGGGACGTATATCCTCCTCTTTCACCTTGCTTAATCCTTTAAAGTTAATTTTGCAGCATTATTTAACATGACTGAGTCTAGGCTGTAAGCCAAAAAACTATACCCCTCCTTAATCCTTTGCAGCAGCTCAGGTTTAGATGCATTTACAACATGAATACCAGCAGCAACGCCAGCTACCTTTGATTTACTCTTTATTTTCAACAGGGCATCCAAAAAGATAGGATTATCAAAGCCTGCGATTAAACCCATTGAGGCAGACAGATCGTATGGTCCAATTAAAATAGCATCAAGGCCATCCACTGATAAAATTTCATCCAAACAGTTAACGGCATCGATATGCTCAATCATCGCAATCAGCAGTGGCGCCTGAGCCTCTTCCTTGTATTCAGAAAATTTCGCACCAAATAAGTTGCCTCTACAAAAAGCAACGCCACGTTTTCCAGCGGGCGGCCACCGACACGCATCACGAACGGCTAGTAACTGCTTGGAATTATTTATCATAGGCACTATTACCCCTCCAGCTCCAGCATCTAGAGCTTCTTTGCATTCAATTGAGCCACCTTGCGCAACTCTTACTAATGGCAGAGTATTACCCAACTCAAGCGCACGAAATAAGTCTGGCAACTGGTGGCGCCCAATTGAGCCATGCTCCATATCAATTGCAACCCAATCATATCCAGCTGCACCCATAATTTCCGCAATGGAAGGGTGTGGAATTTGTATCCAACTACCAATAGATGGCCTATTACTTTTTAATGAGGCTCTAATTTCCCGTATCGCTTTCAACCTATCCATTATGAAAATCTCCTATTTTTAATCCCTGATGGCATTTTTTAAGCGCATGATTTGCATTTGTACATCGCAGAAGAAAAGGCACAGAATTTTCATAAGCAGCTTGAAGATCGGATTCTGAATCGCCAATCATCAAAACCGAAGCAGTAGAAAAATTTAAATCACACAAGGTCTCTTTAATAGCATCACTTTTTTTAGTGGGAGCACCGTACACTCTAAAAAAAAATTTTTCGATTTCAAGTTGCTGCAAAATAATTTTTATCTCTTCTTCGGGGGTTGCAGTCACTAAAACAAAAAGTTGGCTTTTGTGGTTTTTCGCCAGATATTCATAAGCCCCCGGAATCCATGGAGAATGAAGCACGGACTCCAAAACTAAATTTGAAAATTGCTTGGTTAATTCATCAATAATCTCATCGGTAGCTGTGATTCCCAGCCAGCTCAAATAAAGAGGAATTTTCTCAAGACGGGAAATTCCACCATTGGCATCGTGGTGGTGCCGTACCCTCCCAGAAAACTCAGCACCCCACCGCGAAAAAAGCTCTTCATATGCCCGAGACTTCACCTCCACCGAATCCTTAATAACCCCGTCAAAATCCCAGAATATTAGGTGCGCATCTTTCATTAGAGCAATAATGTCGATCAATTGCGAACCCATATTTGATTATGGCAACTAGAAAACTCACCTCCTGACTGCGCCATCAACTCAGATTGACACTTCTCCTTAAACACCAATCCAGCCTGCTCAAGCCTTACTTTGCAGGCTATTGCCTGCTCCTGAAAATTATCATTAACTTCAATCAATATTCCCTGCACAGCCTTTAAAATAGTCGACCCACCCGCAAGGATGAAATGTTCTAAACCATCAACATCCATCTTTATGTAGTCTGGCTTTGGCAGTCCAAGCAAAGTAACAACATCCTCCATACTCAATCCAATGGTCCGATATTCAAACAGTCCATTTATAGCTTTCCCATCCCATCCAAAGTCTTTTCCAAAAGTTGATAATGCCCCACCCCAATCGGTAGAAGTAAATCGCATGTAGCTTACAGACTTACTATCTGATAGAGGCAATGGCATGATGATTACTTTTTCACCAATCTTATTTAAAGAAATATTCCTTGCGAGCAACTCCAAATTAAAAACTGATGGCTCAAAGGAAACGACGGTTATATTTTTTGCAAGAGCAGCATAACAGCTATATAAACCTACGTTTGCTCCAATATCCCAAAATACACAGGAATCCTTAAAACCATTAATCCAATCTAAAGTTTCGGGTTCCTTAGTTGCAAAAGTATTTACGCGCCATTTATTGAGTTTGTTGGGGGTTGAAAACGTAAGAGAAATATCGTTGTACCAAACTCGTTGCGTTGACATCATGGCATCAGAAAGGACTAAACTAAAAAGATACTCGCCACTTTTTGTCCTCCTCATTTGTTTTACAAAGCAACCCAATAAATGCTTAATATATTTTTTTATATCTCCCAATTTTGATACCCCCATATTTACTTAATTGTTGAAGATTGAATTTCTTCAATCAATTGGATAAGACCTTGCCCCAAATCAACATGCAGAGGAAGGACAAATTTACGGCCAAGTTTTGGCTGATATGCATATGGCGTCCTTACATAATGACCGGCTTGTGTTGACTCGTTATGCAAAATTTCACACTTATAACCTAAAATTTCTGCAAGCATACCCAGCAAGTCTAATACTCTCATAGGTTCTTGACCAGTCAAAACCAAGCTATCATTCTTGAACTCATCACCTAAAGCTTTTACACTGGCATACGCAGCATCTTCTACATGAATATATTCGCGCAATGCATCCTTGCTGCCCTCGTAATAAATTTGATTGGTTTCTAAGGCGTTCTTTACGATGCGATATAAACCATTAGCCCCATCAGAACGCGGTCCATACAAAGAACCATAGCGCAGAACCGTGTAATCGAGCCCATACTGTTTATGGTACTCCTCCACATAGGATTCTGAAGCCTGTTTACTACATCTATAAAAGCCTCCCTCTCTACTGTAAACGTAAACAGTGCTTGCATATAAAAAGCGTTTGACAGAATATTTTCGACAAGCCTCTAATATATGAGCATTACCTAAAATATTTACCTCGATACTTTTCAGAGGCTTATTTATTCCTTCATTTAAATCAGCAAGGCCGGCAAAGTTATAGACGACATCAGAACCAGAGATAACCTTCTCGACTTCATCATAATTAAGAATACTTCCAATGCACATTGCCTGATCGGAGCGCAGCCAAGGGGATTGCTTTAAATCAAAAATTCGAACCATGAATCCCGCATCAGATAACTTATCCGCCACATGACTACCAAGAAATCCGGAGCCGCCAAAAACACATGCTGTTTTCATTGGTGACCTCCTGCGATTTGCATTGCATACTCTTCCTCTGGCACTAAACTCCTGAGATGTTGGCCGGTTAAAAACCTCACAGCCTCTTCTGTTGCTTCCACCTCCATTTGAGTTCTGCAATCCATAGACATAGATCCCATATGGGAAGTCAGCAAGCACTTTTCAATATTTTGAAGATCCCCGTTATAGGGCTCTTTCTCAAATACATCTATAGCAGCACCAGAAACCAGTCCTGAATTTAATGCAAACGCCAAATCAGCTTCATTAATTATTCCACCTCGAGAAGTATTAACTAAAAATGCGTCTCTCTTCATTTGCTTAATTTGCTCAATTCCAATCATATTTTTTGTAACTTCCGTTAGCGGTAAGTGAAGACTTATCAAATCAGCTTCTTTATAAATTATTTCCTTATCAACCCAGTCAATATTTGAGTGTTGGTAGATTTCAGAACCTGGATTAACGTCATTAACCATAATTTTTGGCGCGCCAAGACTACTAAGCATTTGTATAACCCTTCCGCCAATTCGACCGGCGCCAATAATCCCAAACTTAACCTCCGATATACGCCTTCCAAAAAATCTATTCCACTCACCTCGATGCATGCCACTGTTTGATGAATGCAAATGTCTTAGTAGGGTTAATATAGCTCCGAGAGTTAACTCAGCCACAGCAGGAGCAGGAGCATCTGGCGTATAACTTACTAGAATGTCGCGTCGCCTAGCGGCATTCAAATCCACACTATCTAGGCCAACTCCAACGCGCGATATCAATTTGAGCCTCTTGGCTCGATCAATAACTTTTTGAGTAATGGATTCTGTCCCCGCTATAACTACATCAAAATCGCCAATCATTTCTGCCAACTCATCCTCCTTCAGCTTGCGTCGAAGTGGATTAATAACATATTCGATTTCTGAAGCCTCAAGCATCTCTATTGGAAGCCTACTTGAAGCAGCGAAAGGCACTGTTGTTACGAGCACTTTAGACATAACATCCTTATTAATTAGCCTCAATCAAATACCCAATTTTTATCTAGAACCAGTCGCGCTGGCAACTCTTCAATATTTTCGGGATCATGAGATAAGCGATCATATACCTGCCGCTTTTTATCGCCCAAGGCAAGAACATATACTTGGCTTGCACTTTTGATAACTTTAGGCGTAATCGTAATGCGGCCGCATTGATGGCTAGGGGACTCAACCGGAATTACGCTCCTTACCTGCTCTGCAACACCAAGTCCGTAAGGGAATAAGGATGCTATATGCCCATCTTCCCCGATGCTTAACAGCAGAATATCAATTTTATCTGGAAGCAGTCGGGAATATTCGTCGCTTGCTCTTTGAAGGTTAATTGAGTCAGCTTCTATGCGATTAATTCTGATGTTAGACGAAATGCCATCACAGAAAATCGTATTCTTTACCAACAAGTAGTTACTTAGGGGGTGACTTTGGGGTACGCATCTTTCATCTGTAAAAAAGAAATCGCGATTTACTGACTTGAAAATTTTTTTTGAAACTTGCATCCAGTTTCTATACAGACGCTCAGCGCCTCTTCCGCCAGTAAGCATAATATTTTTATTATTTACATTCGCCAATTCTTCATCCCAAAATGGAATAAAACTTTCAAGGCTGTTGAATATTAAACACATAACCATTTTGAATGAGAGTTGGTATGTTGCATTAGATTTCTACAATCTCAGAAAATGTAAGCTCATCGGGAATGCTCAACTTTTGCACATTTAATTTAAGCCAAATAGTAAGACTGATGAGCGCAAAAAGTGGGAGCTTGCTCTGAGCTCCATCCCACCTTGAAAGATCGCGGCACCAATGATCCACAAACTCTCCACCCATAAAGTCTCCAACCAATTGTTGATTGGTTGAAATAAACCGTTTTGCCTCATTTAAATGGCTATCTTGAAACCAAGTATTAACAGGCATAGTTGGTCCGCTTTTTTTTGCGGAAGTTATATATGGCGGCAAAATTGATTTGACAGATTCCCTGAAAAGAGATTTATGCCCTTTTGAAATTTTCATCTCGTGTGGGACGCACATCATATACTCAACAAGTCTATAGTCTAAAAGTGGCGCCCTATTTTCAACAGATGCAGCCATACTTCCCATGTCTGCCTTATAGTTCTGATTGCTAATTGTTAGCCCCATATTTACCAAATTAACTTGATTGCCCCAGTCTAAATTTGGATAATTTGCAATGCTTGTATATAACTTATTCGCCACTTCTCTTAACTTATCATTTGCCGGCAAAGATGAATCCAAAATATCTCCGACAAAAAAGCTACCAAGCGCTGTAGCCTGAAAATAAGCCGGAAACATGTACAGCTGAGTTAAGCGCGTAAGCTTCCTTCTAAGCAAACCATGAGGCATCTTTGAAATGAAGTGTTCAATGAAATTTTCAATTTTTTGGAGACCCTCATTGCGACCCCTTAAAGGGGTCGGCAATGCAAAAAGTTTTGAATGCCACGGATATCCGCCAAATATCTCATCCCCGCCAACTCCCGCCATGGCTACCTTTATGTTATTAGCCCTCGCTAATTCTCCCAGCCTATAAAAAACCAGATTTCCAGAATCTAAAAAAATTTCTTCATAATTTTTTACTATTCGAATTATATTTTTATTCCAGTAATTACGATCTATCATGCACCCGATTTGATGGATATTATTTTCCTTACAAAATTTTGTTGGCAGAACAATATCAGTATTTCCCTCGCCGCCCAAATCAGCCTTATCAATTATTTCTGCTGTAAGCGCGGAAAAATCCGCCCCATTACGCCTCATTATTTCAGCTATGGACATAGAGTCCAGGCCGCCACTCAAATAAAGACTCATAGGGACATCAGATCTGGTTCGAAGCCTCACGGAATCTTCGAGAAGATAAATAAATTCTTCCTTACTAAATTTTCCAGTAACATCATTGAGACTCGGAACATACCACTTAATCTCAGAGATAGATAAGTCCGAAGTAATTAATAAATATGATCCCGGCATGATTGACTTAACATGCTTATAGAGGGCAATGGGAGGCGGAACCATCCAACAAGCCATATTTATTAGAACCGATGCTGGATCAGCCTCAAGGTCAACAATCTTTTTAATCGCCTTAATCTCTGATCCAAAGACCAGCATTTCTTTAGCCTTTAAATAATAAAGTGGCTTTTTTGCAAACCTATCTCTAATAAGATATTTATCACCAGTAACCTTATCAACAAGAGCAATCGAAAACATTCCATTCAATTTATTTAAAAAATTAATACCGTACTTTTCATATAAAAAAGGAATAATTTCAACGTCTGATTGTGATTTTGGCGTAAATAAATTAGCATGATCTGCAATAAGCTCAATGTAGTTGTAGATTTCGCCATTCAAAAACACAATACATCTTTCATTTTCGAATGGCTGCATTGCTACATCACTTAAGTCAATAATTGCCAATCTATTAAATCCGATTGACCAACCCTCTCCTTTTTCTATGATGCTATCGTCAGGACCGCGATGATGAATTGCATCAACCGCAGATTGCATCTGCAGTTGACACTGGTCTCCAAATACACCAACGAATCCACACAAAATAGGCCTCTTATGCAGTATTTTCTAAGTTATTAATGTATTTAATAATTATTTCGCTAGCAGAATTATGATTTAAAATCACAGAATCAGAGGCAATATACCTCCTTACATACGAATTGTATTCAGCATGATTTATATAATTTTCAAAGTTATTTTCATTGCTTATATTCATTGAAGGAATCTTGAGTATGCGAGAAAAATCGTTAATAAACTTATTGCCAAAATCAGTAATTGTATCCATAGTTAAAAGCAATAGATCTTTTTCGAAAAGTAGCGCGTAATGGATTGCAGTGCTAAAGTGTCCTAAAACTAGGTCAGCCTCAGATACTAACTTATCTGTCTTGCCAAATACGAGCTCTCGATCGCCAAAACTGTAAAGCTCTGGATTTGCCCTAGGATGCATGGCAATCACGACCCTCTTTCCCGTTCTTCTCTCGAGCTCGTTAAAAAACAAATTCAAAGTTGAAAAGTACTCTGATGGGCTGTGAACTAACTTATATCGTAGGTCTTTTAAATCCCTGTGATAGCAAAGATTTTGATCGAGAAATATATGATATTTTTTTTCAGGACTAGATCTCTCGCTTTTTACTTTTAAAAAATTTTCATACTCATAAGAAGGTATTTCTGTAGAGCTGTTTGAAGTGCCAGATACAAAATCATGAAATACAAGCTTACGACTAAATTTAATATAGATATGCTCATTAATAGATTTTGGATTTATAAGTAATTTAAAAAATTTATTAACAAATGACTTATTATCTTTTAGTACGCCAATGACACTATTATTTATTATATAGTAATTTTTATTTTTAATTTTTCTAAATATATTAAATATTTTTTTTTCTTTTAAAGAATCTCCAAAATATATTATAAAGTCTTTATTGTTATTTACTAAATATTCTAAATCTTCAAAAGAATTAATAAAATTATCAGCATAATTTTTATTTAATTCCACCCCGTGAACTAACGGCGACAAGTCGTATAATTCAAATAAAAAATTAGCCTTTCGTAGCTTTGGTATTAAGAATAAATCGTTATCATTCTCTGACATTTTATTTACCACTAAACCAATTACTTTTCGATCATTATTATTCATTATTTTAGTATTTTAGTATTTTAGTATTTTAGTATTTTAGTATTTTAGTATTTTAGTATTTTTTATCATTCTACTAATTTTATTTAATCAACTCTACATAAATTGATAACTGCGGCTCACTTGAATCAAAAATCTCTATATTTTTAAAAGGCGCAGCTGTAGAGCTTCCCATATTAAAAGGAAGGCAACATTTATATCCTATATTCACTCCATATTTTTTTAATTTTTCATAGTCCCAGAAACTGATGTGTGATTCTGGATTATTACCATCAAATTTATCAGAGATACCCATCTCTTTAACCCTCATAATAAAAGTCTCAGGGTGGTAATTTGAGTCACTCATAGCTTTAATTACTATTTCATCCGATAACACCCTCGATGGATGAAATCCATAAAAAGCAGTGGACAAAATCACGCTCTTTTTAATTTGGTCTTCAATTGGCTGATTAGAAATCAATCTCGAGAAATAAAACAATCTTGAAATATCCGGCACAACCAATCTAAATACACCGTTATGCTTAAGAATTCTGTGGCACTCTGTCAGAAAGTGAATTGCTTTATCTTCCTCTAGATGCTCTAGGGTGTGAGAGCAATAAATCAACTCCACTGAATTATCTTCAAAAGGTAATCTAAGATTGCTAGTGCATAAATCTATTGGAGAAAAATTCTTCCCGGGCTCCCCTTTCAACGCCTTATAATATTTTGATTGGCCAGGATAATCAAATGATAACCATTTCGGATGCTGAAATGCCCCAGATCCGAAATTACAAAAGATTGACTGGGGGGCGTAAGATGCGTACATATTGCGATCTTCCCGCGAGGAATAGATCGTCAAACTGGAGTCGTATCTATTTAAAACCGCACCAAATCCGATGCGGTAAAGCACCTTATTGATAAATCTCGTAACTTTTGGTGCCCATATTGCATTAGCTAAATATTGATTTTTAATCTTTATTGATTTTATGCAGTTTTGCCTCAAAGAAGAAACTTTTACCGCACATATTATGCTCTGGGTATTCATTCTGAACCTTAATGAGAAAATAGTGTGTCCATAAATAACTAAAATATTTCCTACGTAAACTATTTAAAAATTTGTGGATACTTTACTGCGATTGCAGAAATAATTTCTAAATCTAGGGGGGTATTAATATCCATAGCCCTCATTTGGTCTTCAATGATAATTGGATGGCAATTTCCAGAAAAGAAGGATCGGCTACGAATATAGGCGTCAACTCTTGAAATTAAAACTATGCCTCTGCAAGCATATTTTGAATCTAATTTTTGTCGTGTAAATTCATCTAATGGTCTTTCCCCAAACCCAACAAGTCCATTTGAATTTATATTAAGGACATAGTCTGGATGAGAGGTATCCTCGATACGAATACAAGTAATAGCAGAATCTATAAAATCTTTTTTTTCTGAAAATATTTTTATACTCTGTTTTATAAGCTCGCTTCCTCGGAAGCAGTAAGTTGGCTGAAGCTCAACGACAACATCAAACTCCTCCCCACGATTTTTCAACTCTGTAATTACGTTATAAATTACAGCCCTAGTACCTATAGCATCTCCAGATAAATCTTTGGGTCTAATAAATTCACATTGAGCTCCATGAGCCTTAGCCACATCCGCAATCTCTGAGTCATCCGTAGAAACGTGAATATAGTCAATCACACCAGAATTAAGAGCCTGACTGATAGTCCATGCAATCAAAGGCTTACCACCTACGCTTATGATATTTTTTCGAGGTATCGACTTTGATCCACCTCTAGCAGGGATTACCGCCAAGACTCTCATGCACTTCCCATTACCCAAAAAAATATTGATTTTTTCCAGCTAACATTAATAAAGCTGGACTCATTTAGATTTCGAAAACAAGACTCCCTACCAAGCAGAGCGACCACCATCCATAACAATATTTTGTCCATTCATATAGGCCGAAGCCTCCGAACACAAAAATTGCACAGCAGCGCGATACTCATCAGACGTTGCCATGCGGCCCATTGGTATTAAAGAGGTTATTCGAGAAACAAACTCATCCGCTTGCCCATTGTAGACGCCACCCGGTGATAATGCATTTGCTCTTACACCCTTATCTGCCCAATAAGTTGAGAGGTATTTGGTTAGCCCTACTAGTCCCGCTTTAATAACCGAATAGCTAACAGGCTTTACTGGCTGCAAATTACTTGCAACCCCATCTCTTTTGTATAGGCGTTGATCGGGGGCGAGAATTGATAGGTCTGATGCTATATTTAGAATCACCCCACCCAAACCATCTCCCGCCATTCTCGATCCAAATACTTGGCTACACAAAAAAGCACCCGTTAATCCGACTGCGATCTGCAGATTCCATTGCTCCAAAGCAAAATTTTCTAAACGTGATAACTCCTTAAGACCATAATCTTCCTGTACCTTAGGGTCAATTGCGGCATTATTTATTAATACATCCACTCTAACCCCTTCAGAATAAAGTGACTGACATGTTTCATTTATGGACTCAGTAGACCTAACATCCATATCTCGCACAAGGATCCTTCCTTGGGTATTAGAGTCCTCTAGCTCATCCTTTAGCCTATTTATTGACTGCATCTTTAAATCTGTAATCACAATAGTGGCTCCCGACTCCAACATAGCTGCAGCATGCTCTCTACCCAAAAGACCTGCCGCACCAGTTATGAGGACAGTTTTTTTTGTTAAATCGAATTTTTTTAATAATTTCATAAACCAAACGGTGCCTATATTTAACTACGGGTCTGCCCACCATCCAACGTCCAAACTGCACCAGTTGCAAATCCCGCTGATGGTGAAGCTAAAAATACTACTAACTCAGCTACTTCGGCAGCCGCACCCAATCGATTGAGCGGCACATCTCTTTCTAGCATCTCATGAACAGCCTCAGAGCTGTCATTAATTTTCTTTTCCCATACTGAGCTTGGAAAAAGAATATTTCCTGGCGCAACCGCATTAATACGAATACCAAGACGGCCGAACGGACGTGAAACTCCACGGACATAAGCATTTAACGCCGCCTTTGCCACTGAATAAGTTAAAGAGGCTCCTGGGATGACCTCATTTCCGCATATAGACGATATACAGACTATAGATCCAGATCTATTGGATAGCTCATTTTTACAAGCCTCAATAACATTTGTAGCACTTCGAAAATTTAAGTCGAATAACCTACCCCATTCACCAAAACTTTCCTCGCCTGGGCTGACGGATCGACCTCCCCCCACATTACAAATCAAAATATCGATCTTGCCCAACTTAATGATTGCTTCATTAATCACCGCTTGCGCATCATCCGGCTTAATCACATCTCCCGCTATACCAATAGCACCAGGCATATCCTTTATGGCCTTCTCAAGATTTTCTTTACCTCTTGAGTTTAAAACAACCTTACAGCCCCTTTGATATAGTAATTTAGCTATAGCGAGACCAATACCGCTTGATGCCCCAGTTACTATTGCTGACTTACCACAAAGGTTAGATTTCATATTTTTGTATCCAACCAATTAGTAGGTCTCGATAAAATCCCAGCACTTCAGAATGCTTTCCGCCTGGATCTCTCGCCGTTTGCATAATGTAATTTCCTTTATAGCCAATCTTATTTAAGCTACAAAAAACATCCTCAAAATTGACATTGCCCATACCAAGAGGAACTGTCCCACCGCCCAGTAGTCTATCCTTAATATGAACATTCATTATTCTATCGCCGAAGCTATTGCACTCTACACTGGAATCAAAACCCAATGCAGCACTATTTCCAACGTCATAATTGATTCCAAAAACTGAAGGATCCAATGAATTAATTAGATAAGCGAGTTTTTTAGGAGCAAAATCACTTTCAAAAACAATCTTAATGTTATATCCAAGCAATTCCGCTCGCATGTCCTTCATTACTGCAATAAGCACTTCCTTCTGGGACTCATTTTCTATGGCTCCGTTATCAACCAAGGGAACAACAATCATGCGAATACCCAGACTATTGCAGCAATATGCAATTTGAAGAAAATCGGTAATCAACGAATTTCTTCTAGCGCCAGAGGTCTTCCAAAAAGGGGCCTGCATAAAACAGTCCCCAGTCAAGGAGGGGACTGTGATATCATTAATATCCATAAGATTTTGAATCTCTTTTCTACCCTCGGCGCCCATCAAAGGATTGTTAACCAAATTTTCCTGGTCTAACGTCCACTCCATTAACTTAAGACCAAGCTGGCGAGCCTCAGAAAACTCATTGCACCAATTTTTCCATGGAAAAGCCTGTATTTTTCCATCCACCTGAGGGGATAGGCGCCCCTGCATAAAACCTATTCTAGATGCTAGGTTGTTTAAATTTGCTTGATTCATGAATTTAGATGCCCTAGTTCGCCCTATTGTTAAACATCAAGTCTTCCACCAATTCGCACACAATATGTCCAATCATTATGTGACATTCTTGAATTCTTGCAGTTTCTTTCGAGGGCACGTTAAGGCATTCACATATCGAACTTAATTTCCCGCCAGTTGATCCGACTAAAGCCATAGTGGGGAGTCCCAACTCTTTAGCAACAATTGCTGCAGAAATTATGTTGGCGCTATTGCCGCTAGTAGATATTGGAATAAAAAAATCATTTGGCTTAGCGAGCCCTATTAGCTCTCTTGTAAAAACTTGCTCATAACCATAATCATTGCCTATAGCGCTAATCACTGAATTATTAGCCCCCAAAACAATTGCTGCTAAAGGCTCACGATCAAACATAAATCGCGAAATAAATTCTGCAGCTAGGTGCTGTGAGTCTGCAAAACTTCCGCCGTTTCCAGCAAATATAATTTTCCCGCCCGATCGCAGAGCTAATTCACACCCTCTAACTATTGCTTGTATCTGATTGGAAATCTTTTCGCTCTCTAAAATCGCCTGCTTTAAAGTGATCGCAGATGCAATTTGGCTATAGATCACAGATGAGATTGAATTAATCACAACACCCCCTCTAAGCGCTCCATTGCAATCCAAAAACCTTCTCCACCATTTTTATGGCCCTGCCATATTTCTGGGATAAATGAGGCATTTGGACAACCATATTTGAGCACCAAACCAAGACGGTGAAAATCAATCTCGCCATCACCAATTTGCAAACCTTCGCCATTAAGCCCACGCGCGTCTCCCAAGTGAAGATGGGCGGTAAGTGGTGCAATTTTTTCTGCAAACTCATAGAAATTCAAACCAAAATGATTGCAAGTTAACTTAGTATGGGATACATCAAAGCACATTCTCAACTTTAACCTTTCGCACCATTCCACAATCTCATCCACCTTAACGAAAATATTTTGATAGCGTTGGCCGCCAAAATGCCATGGGAACGGCGCCATCGTTTGCGGTATTAATTCCACACCCTCCAAATCAAGCTCATTTAGACTTTTGGCAAAACGCTCATAGTATGAGGTTAGAGCTGAGGAGGATAGTGGCTGATCCATAGTAAAACCTCCAACATTCGCTACGATCATTGGTCGCAACGTCTGAGGAAAAAATTTCTTCAAATTCCGAGTAATGTCTATCACTCGCTGAGTTTCATTAACTGAAAATTGCCTATAGACATCATCTGGAGATGCCAAATCCATCAACTTGCTATTAGCAAATAGTTCTGGTGCATGAACCACGAATCCAGCAGAATAAGTACCACTTAAGAAATTACTTGGATTAAGCTCCATGTCAGAATAAGACAGATGAAACTCAAATAAGTCTGGTTTAGCGCGAGAAAGATATTCCTGAAAATCATGATAACGAACAGGTATACCCCAAGGCCTTTTAAAGCGATATTCACGTGACTCAATACGAGAACCACTTAAATCAGATTGATAAAAGAAATCCTCCTCCATCATATCGCGATTTAAGGTGAGCCCAAGAAGCGCATCGTAAAATTGGGGTGATAACCCCTGACCAGGACTGCGCACCTTAATATGGTCTCTGGTTAGTATTGACCCTTTTTGAAGTGCTTGAGTAGATACAAGACTTTTACTAAGATTTTCTCGGTTGATCATTTCCCCCTGAGACAGCCTTCTATTTTCTCCATCGCCCAGAGACTCTTCAATTTCACGAATCCCCTCAATCATGCGCTTAAATTCATCATGAGTCAGACTAGCAGCATGATCAGGCCCCTCCATTGCTCTATCTAATGTGAAATGTCGCTCGACAATTGAGGCGCCAAGCGCAACCGCAGCTAATGAGACATTTATACCCCTTTCATGACCCGAGTAGCCG
>TBL_comb47_HYPODRAFT_10000701_pt1 | contig 44389 bp, 74 predicted proteins | sample TroBogypolimnion_40_FD_10682 | JGI IMG/M metagenome (IMG submission 10682)
CACACGTTGCATACGCTCTTGGTTACATTGTAACTAAAGAAGAGTTGGATGACAACTTGTATGAGCAAGTTTCTAAGCGTCGTGCTGCTGCTTTGGCAATGTCTTTCCGTCAAACCAAAGAAAACATTGGTGCTAACGTTTACAATCGTGCGTTTAATACTACCTACACAGGTGGTGATAATCAACCTTTGTGCTCTTTAGTTCACCCTAACACTTCTGGGGGCACATGGTCTAATACTCCTACTGTTTCAGTTGACCTTTCTGAAGCTTCTTTGGAAGACGCAACTGTAGCAATTATGGGTTTCCAAAACGACCGTGGTTTGCTGATCAACGTAATGCCACGTAGCTTGATCGTAGCTCGTCAAGAATGGTATAACGCTAACCGCATTCTAAAGTCTGTATTCCAATCAGGTACTGCAAATAACGACATTAACGTTCTGAAGGCAACTAATGCCATTCCAGAAGGTATCGTTATGAATCATTACCTTACAAGTCCCCACGCTTGGTTCTTGCGTACTAACATCCAAAATGGTATGAAATACTATGAGCGTGTTGGTATCATGTTTGATCAAGATAATGACTTCGATACTATGAATGCTAAAGCTAAAGGCTATGAGCGTTACAGTTTCGGTTGGACAGACCCACGTGCTGTGTATGGCGTTAACGGTCCTTAATGACTAAATAGTTCTTTACAAGAGAACTAACTTATGTTATAATGGTGGGGTTAAGTACTTAAAATGTGCTTTTCCTCACCACCTTTTAGGAAATAATATGGACTATCCAATTATTAAAGAGCCTACAGGTGCTATTGTTAAGGACAAGAAAAGTAGTATGTCTTCTCCTAAAGCAAAGATGCCTAAAGGTCTCGGCAATACCCAAGCAGTAGAAAACAAAGAAGGTCAAGATTCAGGATTCAAGAAAAAGCGTTTACACGTTGTTGAAAAACTGTCTTTCCCTAAGTAATATTTAATTAATCCTAAACGTCTTAACTGACGTGAACCCATCACTTTTAGGAGATACAAATGGGCACACCAACAAGATTTACAAACGGAATTGCCACCGTTCCAAAAGGCTACCCACTTTCAAGCTACCCACTTCCAGACCCTTTTAATAGCACAAGCGATACAGGTTTTGGTATTAGTTCTTATGCTGTTGACTTTACTGCACCTTCTAGTGCTTCAGACTACGCTCTTACTGGTTCTAGTTCTACATTTGCTTTAGCTGCTGGTCTTGGTGGACAAGCTTTGTTAACACCAGGTGGAACAACAACAACTACTACTATTTTTAAAACAGCTACTTCCTTTGGGTTTGTTGCTGGTCAAAAACTATGGTATACAACTCGTGTTAAAGTTAGTGCCCTTACAGGTACGTACACTATTGGTCTAGCTTCTGCTGCTTCTACTGCTACTGACGGACTTTGGTTTGTTACTGCAGGTACTGGCGCAGTTAACTTAGTATCACGTGTAGGCTCTACTTCTACTACTTTAATTACTGGTGTTACTACACTAGTTGCTAATACTTTTGTAGAATTAGGTTATCATTACGACAATACTGATTTGTTAGTGTTTGTAAATAACAACTTAGTTGCTCGTGTGCCTAACGTTACTATTGGTACTTCTGCAACTACTTTAAGTAGTGTTTTAGTTTCTCCAATTGTTATTGATGTTCCTACCGCTACTGAAACAGTAACTCTTGACTACATTCTTGCTGCTCAAGAAGTTTCACGTTAATAGGGGGTCATAATGGCTAACTCAACTACTATTCAGACTTTAGTAGATGGCCCTCGTAATGTAATTCTTAAATTAGATGGTCTTTTAGACACATCTGATCAAGGTTCTACTATTATCGTTGACCCTGCTACATTATCTGATTACAACATTAATGGTGTTAAAGCCACTAAGCTTCGCATCAACAAGATTAACTTTGACGTTGAAGATGGTCTTGATGTAGAACTATTTTGGGACGCAGGGACTCCAATTCGTATTGGTAACTTTGTAGGCCGTGGTAAAGTAGATGCTTGGCGTTACGGTGGTATTGTAAACAATGCTACTTCACCAACAGGTAAAATTACATTACAAACCCAAGGCTGGTCCATAGGAACAATCCTTTCTTACACAATCGTCCTTGAGCTTGTAAAACAAGGTCCAGGTTAATAATGAACACTAATCTAGACGCTAAGGAAATTCAACTTATTGCCACCATCACCCGTGCTGACGGCACTGTGGAAGAACTTGGTGTCATAGATTATTTTCATAAAAACCCAATCAAAAGAATTATTTGGAGATTTACAAAATGGCTACACTCTTAGTTAATACTGGACGTGCCATCATTACCTCCCGTTTAAACAGCGGTGGTACAACACCTCAATACGTTGGGTGGGGTACTGGTGCAGGTACTACTGGTGCAACAGATACAACTTTATTTACTGAAGTACTTCCACGAGTTAGTGGTACAGTATCTCAGGTAACAACTTCTACTACTAATGACACTTTTCAAGTTGTAGCAACTCAAACTGCTGGTACTGGTGAAACAATCACCAATGCTGGTTTGTTTGATGCCGCTACTTCTGGTAACTTGTTTGTTAAAGGTGACTTTTCTGGTATTGCTCTGACAACAGGCGATTCCATTCAGTTTACATTTAAAGTACAATTTAGTTAATAGGATTATATGGCCCTTGTAGTCTATGACCGCATTCAACAGACGGGTACAGCTAACACAACAGTTAGCTTTACTTTGTCTGCTACATCTATTGGTTATCAATCTTTTGCTGCTATAGGTAATGGAAACACTACTTATTACTCAGCTAACGATGGGACTAACTGGGAGACAGGACTTGGTACATATTCTACTACAGGCCCGACGCTAACAAGAACAACGGTACTTGCTTCTAGCAATAGTGGCAATGCCGTCACGTTCTCAGGAACGGTAACAGTATTTTGTGATTACTTGGCTGGAAGGTCAGTATATCAAGACACGACATTAACTGCAACATCCCCTCAACTCCAAGCAAGTAATGGTTTATTGTTAAACAGTAAAACTGTATCAACCAGTTTTTCCATTCCTAGTGCAGATAATGCTATCTCTGCTGGTCCTATGACAATCGCTAGTGGTGTTTCAGTTACTGTCCCTTCTGGGAGTCGCTGGGTAGTTCTTTAATGTTTGGTAAGCAACCATACTCCGCTGCCTCATACGCAGGTAGTAGTAATAAATCAGTAGTACAAGCAATAACCGTAGCGGTGACGGCTACAGTGTCGTTACTTAAACAAGTATTAAAATCTTTGTCAGTAATTGTTACAAGCTCTGCTACATTGAAAAATGTAATTTCTTATTTAAGGACTTTATCTGTTTTAGTAATTGGCACACTTAGTATTAAAAAAGCAATCGCTTTAACTAAAAGTATTTTAAGTATTTCTGTAGTTACTTTAAGTAAAATATTAAATTATTTAAGAACAATAACTGTTTCTTCTACCACTACAATATTTTTAGTTAAATCTGTTGGTAAGTTAATAACTGTAATATCTACAACAACAATTAGTATTGTAAAAGCAGTTAGTAAGTTTATTACTGTGTCTTCTATTGCTACAATAAGTTTAATTAAGTTTATAACTCATACTTTAACAGTGTTAAGCACTTCAATAGTTATTTTGATTAAACTACCAATTAAGTTATTAAACGTTAGTGTTATTGCATCAGTTAGTTATATAAAAGCTATAGCTAAAACAATGAGCACCATTGTAGAGCATACTATTGTCGTGTTGACAGAGTCTACGTTTCACCTGGTAGCTTTTGCTGTAAACGTAGTAGCCACGGTAAGCTATAAACGAGCCATAGCAAAGATTTACAGTGTTTTGGTAGGTAACATAGCAAGTATCTTAAAAAGACAGCCACAAGCACTTACAGTGGCAGTTATAGGTACTGTTAGTTATTTAAGAGCCATAGCTAAGACTATTAATGATGTAGTAACAGCTACAGTGTTTGTTGTGACACATTTTGCTTTTTTTAGAACTTTAAGTGTAGTAGTTATTGAAACAGCTAGTTTAGCTAAAACTTTAAGAAAAGTACTGGAAGTAGTTGTTACTAACGTAGTTACATTAAATAGGCTTTTAAATAAGGTATTAACTGCTTTAGTAACATCTATACCTAGCTTAGTAGCTGAGTTTGTTAAAATATTTGGTGCAGTAGCTAAATTTACCTTTATAGTACAGCCTAAAAAGCTATCTATTTCAATTACTAGAAATAGCACAATAGTTGTGCAAAGCGGTAAAAAAAGCTTGCAATTTGTTAAAAATCGTGTTATAATGTTATACAGGAAACTAAATGGCTGAGTCTTTTAGCTACAAAATTACTACTGAATCAGAGTTATTTACTTTTGATTTTACACAAGTATTATCTTCGTCAGAAACTATCTCTACGGCTATTTGCACTGTTATTGTAATGAATGGGGTTGATCCTACTCCTAATAACATTATAATAGGGGCTGCTGTTATTAATAATCAAACAGCTTCTCAACGTATTGCTAACGGAGTAGATAATGTTACTTATCGTTTAAGTATGACAATTACTACATCTCAAGGTAACACTTATGTAGGTGTTGGAGATTTAAATATTTATACTGTTGCTAACGTTTAAGGAAAATACGTGAGTTATTTTTCAAGATACGATAAAGGTGAATGGGTTACAATATGCGATGTTTGCGGTCGCAAGTTTCGTAACCAAGAATTGCGTCAGCGTTGGGATGGTTTAAAGACTTGTAATGATGATTGGGAAACAAGACAACCTCAAGATTTTGTAAGAGGTGTTGCCGATTATCAAGCACCAGTATGGACAAGACCAGAAGCATCTGATCAGTTTGTACCAGTTACTATTATCTATGATGATTATGGTAATTCTTTAATGCCTCCAGTAGCTCAAGAAGCTACAGTAACAATAGCAGTAAATACTTCTAGACCACGTTCTTTTATAGCTATAGTTAATGCACCAACAGTAACAATAAATACAACAACATATCCAAAGCCTGTAGTTAGTAAGTTAGTAGACGGCTTTGCTATTAATACCGTAACATTAGGATAACACATGAGTGTTCTGTTTACAAATAATGCAGCAAGTACGTTAGCATCTAGTATAACTAGCGGTGCTACTTCTTTGACTGTATCTGCTGGCCAGGGAGCTTTGTTTCCTGTTATTACAAGCACTAATTATTTCTTAGTGACTTTAATTGGAGTCTCTGGTAGTCCTATTGAAATTGTTAAAGTAACTGCGAGGTCTACGGATACTTTCACAATCGTAAGAGCACAAGAAGGAACTACAGCTTCTGCCTTCACTGGTGGTGATGCAGTTCAACTACGTATCACTGCTGCTGTAATGCAACAAGCTGCTAATACTGGCCCACAAGCTAACGGTGTTATTTATGAAAACTCAACAGAGGTAACTGCTAACTATATTATGACTACAGGTAAGAATGGGTTTAGCGTAGGACCAGTTACTGTAGACGCTGGTTTTTCAGTTACTGTGCCGTCTGGTCAGCGTTGGGTAATAATTTAATGCAACATTATACTTATTTTTTAACTGCTGAAGAACCGTTTAACGGTATGAAATACTATATAGGCGTTCGCTCTTGTAAAGGCAGTATTGAAAAAGATAAGTATCTTGGTAGTTCAAAAATTATTAATCGTAATAAAATTAAAGTTACTAAACATGTTTTAGCTACATGGAATACTCGTAAAGAAGCTGTAGACCATGAAATACTTTTACATAATTGTTTTGAGGTAGCTACAAATAAAGAATTTTTTAACCAAGCTAAACAAACTTCTGTAGGTTTTGATACAACAGGGATGCCTTCTCATCAAACAGGTAAACCATTATCTTTAGAAGTTAAAGAAAAGATAAGTAAAGCAAACACAGGTAAAAAACATTCTGAAGAATCCAAACAAATTAAATCTATTAAAATGGTTGGTTTTAAACATAAAAAAATTACTTGTAATGTCTGTAATAAAACAGGCGGCGAAACAGGAATGAAAAAGCACCATTTTGATAAATGCACAGGTGTTAGACCTTTTCGTTCTTCAGTTTGTGTAAATGGTAAAACAAAACATTTAGGATATTTTTCTACGAAAGAAGAAGCAAAGATGGCTCAACAAAAATATTGGAGTAATAAACAATGTCAAGCGTAATCCTTAGTGGAGATACTAGCGGAACCGTTACGGTTGCTGCTCCTTCGGTCGCAGGAACAAATACAGTAACTTTACCTGCAGCAAGCGGTGTTATTCAGGTTAGCGGTGCTATGCCAGTATTTAGTGCTTATTCTTCAAGCGGTCAAACATTATCAAATAATACTTGGACAAAAATAGCGTTTCAAACAGAAGAATTTGACACTAATTCTAATTATGACAACGCCACTAATTATAGATTTACACCAACAGTAGCTGGTTATTATCAAGTTGGCGGTGCAATTTCTTTAGGAGCATCTCCATCTTATGCTAGTTGTTCTTTATATAAAAATGGTGCAAGGTTTAAAGATGGAGTTCAAGCAGGAAGTAGTGCAAATGCTTTATCTGAATTAACTGCTTCTGCTTTAATTTATTTTAATGGTTCTACTGATTATGTTGAATTTTATGCTTTGCAAGCATCAGGCGGTAGTTCAACAACTTCAGCAGGTGCATATTACACTTATTTTCAAGCAGTAATGGTAAGGGGCGCATAATGTTATACGACAAAATAATGGCTCTATATCCTAGCCTTACACAACAGGATTTCTTGACTGTAATCACACTTCAAAATGATTCAGATGGCAAGGGTGACTACATAGCTCGCTGGTCGCATCCGACTTTCGCTAAACCAACAGATGAGGAATTAGCATGAGTATTTCATATGGTGGCGATAATATATCCTTCGCTGATGGAACTAATATAGGCAGTGGTCGTACAGGGTTTGTGAACAGAATCATCAATGGTGCGATGGTTATTGACCAAAGAAACGCTGGTGCTAGTGTTACTCCTACAACAAGTGGCGCATCAGCTTTTGCAACAGATAGATTTGCTATTGATGTATCTCAAAATACTAAAATTACAGCACAACAAAATGCTGGTTCTGTTACACCACCAGTAGGGTTTACTAACTATTTAGGTATTACATCATCTTCAGCATATTCAGTTGCATCTGGTGATTACTTTGTTGTAAATCAAAGAATTGAAGGTTTTAATATTGCTGATTTAGGATGGGGTACAGCCAATGCTAAAACAATAACTTTATCGTTTCAAGTTTATAGTTCTTTAACTGGAACTTTTGGTGGTGCATTACGAAATTCTGCGGCAAATAGAAGTTATCCTTTTAGTTATTCAATCCCTGTAGCAAACACTTGGACAACAATTAGCGTAATTATTGCTGGAGATACTACTGGAACTTGGCTTACAAATAACAGTCTTGGTATGTATGTTTATTTTGGTCTTGGTATAGGCTCTACATTAAGTGGTACTGCTGGTGCATGGTCAGGCGGTAATTACCTTTCAGCCACAGGAGCAACCTCAGTAGTAGGAACAAGCGGAGCAACCTTCTACATTACTGGTGTAGATTTAAGGGCTGGTACTTATGTAACTGCACCTACTTGGGAGTTTAGAAGTTATGGACAAGAGTTAGCTTTGTGTCAGCGGTATTACACAATGTTTGGCTCAAATGGTTTTGCTTATTGTGGTTTTGCTTCAGGTTTTGCAAACAATACAACTACGGCAGAATTATATTTAAAGTATCCCGTTGCAATGCGGTCTGCTCCAACTTTAGTTTACAGCGGAGTTCGTGTAGATACTTCATCTGGTTCTATGATACCCACTGGAGGAACTTTATACGGTGGCACAGATAGCGCAATGTGGCAACCAAATGGAACAGGCTCAATGACTACTGGATACGGTGCAGTATGTATTGGAAATAACAATACATCTGCTTATATTTCTTTAAGTTCGGAGTTATAAAATGTATCAACTTTGTAAATCTTTTAAAGACAACAATATTGTTAGCGTAATCCGCACAACAGACGGTGCTTGCATCCCTTTTGACCCAGCAAACACAGACTACCAAGCCTACCTTGCATGGCTTGCTTTAGGTAACACACCAATCCCAGCAGAGGAAACATTATGAGCATCATCTTATCGGGTGACGGAGCTATCACAGGTTTAGTTAACTCTGCTGACTTTGTAACCTATCGTGGAATCTTGCGTGGGCTAGTGATTAGTCCAGTAGTTGATGCGGTGTTTCCTGATGCTCCTGTGGCTGTTTGGGCATAATTATGCCTGATCCACTAGAAACCCGTGTAGTACGCCTTGAAGTTACACAAGCTAACCACGCAGAAGACATTAAAGAACTTCGTGATACCACTGTTGATTTAGCTAGTACTATGCACTCAATAGAAAAGAATCTATCTCAGATTAAGTATATTGCTGTAGGGGCTTTAGTGGTTATTGTTGCACAAACTATCGGCTTAGATAAAGCTGTTCGTATTTTATTTGGAAGCTAAATAATGAGTTCTGTTTTTACGGTTACAAGAGATCAAGTTATTCAATTAGCCTTACGAAAGCTTGGAGTATTAGAACTAGGCTCTACTCCAGACCCTGAGACTATTGCAAATGCTTCGTTGGCATTAAATCTTTTAATTAAGCAAATGGCTACTGAAGGATTAAAAATATGGAAAGTAAATGAACTTACTGTTCCTTTTGTACAAAATAAAACAAAGTATACTATTGGTCCTGCTACTCTTACGCCTACAACCGATTTAGATACTGCTAAACCTTTAAAAGTTATTCAAGCGTGGATTCGTAATATTTCTGTTACACCTTTTATTGATACACCTATTCAACTTCTTAGTAAACAAGAATATGATATATTAGGTTCTAAGTTTTCTACAGGGACAGGTAACTCAATGTACGCTAATGTGCGTCGTGATTCTACTGACTTGTACATGTACTTAACTCCTGATTATAATACTGCTACTACTTATGTATTGTATTTTGTTTGCCAGCAACCAATGGAAGACATTAACACTGGTTCTCAAACCCCTGATTTTCCTACAGAATGGATGAATACTTTAATATGGAATTTAGCTGATCAATTAGCTATTGAATATTCCGTACCACAGAATCATCGTATGGAAATAGCGCAACGTGCTAAAATGTATCAAGATCAGCTTTGCGATTGGGATATTGAAAGTACAAGTACATTTTTTCAAGCAGATATGCGGATGTCTAACGTAGTATTTGGAAATTTAAACTCATAATGGCCCAACAGCGGATACCTCTTTCGCAACCAATAGAATCCCGAAATGGTCAACTTAATACTGACTCTAAGTGTGTTAATGGTTACTTTGAAACTCGTGAGCAAAAGCGTGAGTTTATTAAGCGTCCGGGTTTAACTGCTCAGCCTGTTAGTCCTGCCTTTGGAGTAGTAGATGCTCAAGGTATGTATTTATTTAAGAGTGTTCTTATCTGTGTTCTTAATAATGTTGTGTATAAAGTAGACCCTACTACATATGTTAGAACAACTATTGGTACTATGACAGGTGTTGTATCTAATGTTTTCTTTGTACAAACATTAAATGATGGTTATTTATTTTTACATAATCAAACTAATGGTTATTTAATTAACGGTGCTACTTTTGCTTTTAGTCAAATAACTAACGATAAAGTAGCAACAACTACTATTATTACTGGCGGTACGGGTTATGTAGCTCCTTTAGTAACTTTTGGTGTTACTTGGGGAGCTACTAGTACCTACAGCACAGGTGATCAAATTGCTTACGCTGCTAACCTTTATACTGTAACAACAGGAGGCACTACAGCTTCTACACCTCCTACATTTACTAGTGGTTCAATGACAGACGGAACTGCAGTACTTACTTACGCTGGTGTTAGGGCACAAGGTACAGTACAAAACATAAGTGGAGTGATTACAGGAATTACTATTACTATTGCTGGGTCAGGTTATCTTTATGCACCTTTAGTAGGCATTATTGATGGCACAGGGCCTGGTGCAGGCGCTACAGCAACTTCATTGCTTAATTTCTTTCCTGTTGGTGGTTTATTACCAGGAGCAGTGTTTATTGATTCTTATGTTGCTGTAGGGACCCCTAATGGAAGAATTTACACCAGTAACGTAGGCAACCCTACTATATGGAATCCTTTAGACTATGTAACCGCTGAAGGAGAGCCTGATAACTCTGTAGGTATAGCTAAACACTTAAACTATGTTCTTAATTTTGGTCAGTGGTCTACTGAATTCTTTTATGACGCTGCTAACACAGTAGGCTCACCTCTTAGTCCTGCGCCTTCGTATCGTATTGAAATTGGTTCTATTAATGGTAATTCCATTATGCAGTTTGAACAATCTGTTATTTGGGTAGGTGTTTCTAAAGCAACTGGCTTAGGTGTGTATCTTATTGACGGTGTTACTCCTGTTAAAGTATCTACTAGTTATATTGATCGTATTCTAGGTAATAGTAATTTCCAAGACATTAATGCTTATACATTTAAGTTTAATGGTCATATGCTATATGTGCTTACAATGCACGATTTAAATAAAACTATTGTATATGATGTAAATGAAAAAATGTGGTATCAATGGACTATGTGGGCTGTTGGTGACGCAACTTCAGGAATTCCTGGTATATATGCTGAACAATACTTTCGTCCTAATTACTTTGCTGGTGATGGTGAAACATTCTATTTTTTAGATGATGACCAAGGAATCCTTTACATTATGTCAGATTTAGTGTATAATGATGCTGGTGCTCCGATATATTATCGTTCAGTTACTGATTTAATAGATAATGGCACTACAAAACGTAAGTTTTATCAACGTGTTGAAATAGTAGGAGATAAAATTCCTGCAACAATAAATATTAGACATACTGATGATGATTACCAAAGTTGGTCTCCTTATCGTACAGTGAATCTTAACGCAAGTCGTTCACAGATATATCAAACAGGAGAGGCTAGACGTAGAGCTTGGGAGTTCTTATGTACAGACAACCAACCGATGCGTTTAGACTTTGCTGAAGTTGATTTTACTATTGGTGGTTTAGACGATGACGGTACACAACCAACACAATATAGGAAATAACATGACATACACCGTAAAGAGAATATCTCCTGAGTTTGTTGCTCAGCGGTGGAATGAAGTTAAAGAATATATTGCTAGTGCTCTTGTCTATGCAGACAATGATTATACATTAGACCAAGTAAAAGTTTTATTAGTAAATAATAGTTGGTTATTGTTAGCCGTTTATCAAGACAATGTTATTAAAGGAGCTATTACTGTTTCTTTTATAAACATGCCTAACGACAGAATAGCATTTATTACTACTATTGGAGGTAAGCATATCTCTAATCCTCAAGCATATCAAGAATTTATTAATATTTTAAAACAGTTCGGAGCAACTAAGATACAAGGCGGTGCAAGAGAGTCGGTTGCTCGACTATGGCGTAAACTAGGATTTAAGGAACGCTACACAATCGTGGAGAAACAAATATGAGTTTTATTAAGAGTAAACATTCAGGATGGACTTGGGAATTAAGACGTACTCCTTTTGGAGGAGGCGGTGGTAGTTTTGATCCTATTAGTGCTATTAGTGATGCTGTGTCCAGCGTATCTAATACTGTTTCTCAAGGTTTTAGTGATGTAGGTCTTGGTGGTAGTTTAAATAATTATATTGTCCCTGCTATTGCTTTAGGTGCTGCTGCTTTTACTGGGGGTGCTTCATTAGCACTTGATGCTGGCCTTGTTGCATCTGCTGATGCTACTGCTGTTGGTATGGGATTTTCTTCTGCTGCTGAAGCAATAAGTGCAGGAGCTATTACTGCCGAAGGATTAGGCCTTCCTGCGGCTGCGACTATAGCTGATTTAGGAGCGGTAGCTGGTACTGCTTCTGAAGGATTTGTAAGTAGTGGTTTAGGTGCTGGAGTTGCTGGTGGTGTCGATGCTGGCGGTGTTGCTACAGGTGCTACTGCTGCTGGAAATGCCACAGGTGGTGTTGCTGTAGACGCTGCTGGTTTACCTATTACAGATACTAGTGGAGTTGCTGCAGGCACTACAGGCGGTACAGTTTCCCCTGCTGGTACTTATGGTGCTGGCTCTGCTTCAGTAACTGATTATAGTACTGCTGCTTCTGCTTCTACACAAGCAAGTGCTGATCAAGCTGCGGCTGCCTCTGCTGGTTATACTCCTATGCAAGTAGCACAAGCTGCTAAACAAGGAATTACTGTAGCTAAGTTGTTACAAGGTGCTGGAACAGCATTAGGCATTATACCTGCTGCTACTAATTTGTTTAAAGGTGGTTTAACGGGTGGAGGTGCTACATCAAGTACTGATCCCTATGCTCAATATCGTCCACAAGCTGCTCAACAATTAAACACGTTAATGAATCAGCCTTCCGCTGCTTTGTCTCAGCCTGGTTATCAACAACAGCTTCAACAAGGTATGCAACAAGCACAACGTGGTGCAGCGGCTACTGGTCAGTTACAGTCTGGTGCTGAAATGAATGCTCTTCAGCAACAAGGACAAAACACTTTTGGTTCTTATTATAATACTTTAGTTGGTAATTTGATGCAAATGTCAGGTGCTGCACAAAACCCTGCTTCGGGTCAGGTAGCTGCTCAACAGATTGCTGCTTCTAAACAAAATGTACAAAACCAACAATTAGGTACTATTACTTCAGGATTAGGTAGTATTGCTAGTTTATATGGAGGAAGTAGCCCTTCTTCTACTAATACAGCTTATGACAGTGGCTTAGGTGGTTATACAGCTTCTCAAATATCACAAGGAGCTTTAAACCCAGTATCTGCTGCTGATCAAGCTTCTTATATGGCTTTACAACAATAACAGCTAGGAATAATTATGGACTATTTTAACCCAGCTCAAGCATTTAAAGAAGGCTATGCAGCTACTGAAGCTGTTACTTCTGATATTCAATCTAAAGATATTCTTCAACAAGCTTATGCTGGACAAGATGCTAACACAGGTTCTCCACAAGGAGACATATCTGTTTATCAAAAAGCAGCTAAGATGGCTGGTATGCAAGGCAATGCTTCTTTGGCACATGAGTTTACTAAACAAGCTGCAGAGACAGGTAAACTTGTATCTGACCAACGTGCTGCTGACTTAAAAGACACACAAGGCCGATTAGAATTAGCAGGACAATATCTTAAAGGTGCTACAGACGATGCAGGGTTGTACTCTGCTGTTGAAGCCGCAGGTCTTCCTCAAGAAGCTAAAATGCAAGCCTATGCAGTATTAAAATCTAATTTACCTTTTCAACAAAAACAAGCTAAACTTGGTGCTATGGGTCAAACTATTGACCAAGACTTAAAAGCACAATCTTTAGCTTTAGATGCTATAAATAAACAATCTGCTATTCAAAACAGAGTGGATGATAATCTTAGAGCAGATAGAAAAGAAGCTGCGGATATATTAAAACTTAAAGTAGATACAGGTTTTTTTGCAGATACTCCTGAAGGTAAAGTTGCTTTATCTAAAGAAATGGCTGCTATTACTAGTAAACCTACTACAGCAGCCCTTGTTCCTTCTGCTGTTACAGCAAAACCGTCTACAACACCTGCTTCTGAACAATCTGCTGAAGATTGGGCAAAAGCTAACAGTATTCCTGTAAGTCCTCGTGGCGGTACTAGAGATACTCAAGGTCAGGCTGACCAAGTAGCTGAGTGGTATAAAGGCGGTATGAAGGGTCCTCGTCCTGCTGAACCAGGTACAAGTAAACACGAAAAAGGAAATGCTATTGATGTTCCTGAAACAGGGCGTACTCCTGAGAATCGTGCTAAACTAGAAACTGCAGGTTTTACTAATCCTGTAAAAGGCGAGCCTTGGCACTTTGAAAGAGAAACACCTAAAGCTGCTCCTGCTCCCTCTGAAGCTTCTAAAAAAGCAGCAGAAGAGATGGTCTTGCCTACGGCAGGTCCTGACGGTTCTGTAGCAACAGCAGGTTCTCCTAAAGCAATTAGCCGTAAAGGAGCAGGCCAAGCAGGGGCAACTAATTCAAGACTTGCTTGGGGTATTCAAGAATCGGCTCTACAAACAATAGGAGATTTAACTAGTATTGCTACTCTTCCTTCAGGTGCTAACTTAGGAGCTTTAGCAGGATTAGCAGGTAAATCAGGAACAGGTTTTACAAGTTCATTATCAGGAATTACAGCACGTAAATTAAGCACAGATGAACAACGTGTATTTCAGCAACGTGTAGCAGGATTTGAAACTAATATAGCTAAAGCATTAGGTGGTGGCTATGCTCAAAGTAGTACCAAAGCTATTATGGATAATTACCATCAACAAATTGCCCAAGAAGGAGATAGTCCTCTTATTATGGCTTCTTTCTTATCACGTGCTAAACAAGAACTTACACTTCTTAATAAAGCTTTTAAAGCACATCCTGGAGCTAATGCAGGAGAAATTAAAAACTTAGATGAGGCACTTGCTGGTTTAAATAAAATTATAACTTGGTCTAATGATGATATTGATAAAGCATTAAAAACAACAGGTCATCCTACTATATCTGAAATGGGTTCTAAACTTACAAGCACAGCAAAAACTTCAACTGCGGCTGCTGACGAAGCTGCTAAAGCAGGGTTTTAATAATGGCTTATGCTAACCTTTCTGAAGCTGTAAAAAGCAGTGCTTTTGAAACACTGTCTCCTGAAGCTAAACAAGTTGTTTTTGATAAATATTCAAAAAATGATACAGCTTATAGTGGTTTATCTGCAGAAGCTAAACAACATGTTCAAGATACTTATTTAGGTAAAAAAGAAGTCCCTACAACTTCTGAAAAAGGAATGATTGACAAAGGTACTGAAGCTGTATTTGGAGAAGGGCCTAAAGCTTCTATGCCTGTCACAGAACGTCTTAAACGTGTAGGTGAAGCAGGTGTTGCAGGTATGGGTGCTGGCGGTCTTATTGGAGGCGGTGTAGGTGCTTTAGCAGGCGGTGTAGGTGCTGTTCCTGGAGCAGCCACAGGAGCAATGATTGGCGGTGTTGGCGGTGTTCTTGGAGAAATAGGAGAACAAGCTACTTCTGCTTTAGGTGGTGGTAGATTACTACAAGTTGTTACTGGTTTAACTGCTAGTGCGCCTGCCGAGGCTTTTTCAAAGTCTATACCAGCTATAATGAAAAATTTAGCACCAACTAAACTTAAATATTTATTAAGTGGATTAGAAAGCCCTGAAACTGCTGCTAAGAAAATTGCTACAGTAGCTGCAGGACAAGAAAAGCAATTTGGACCTAAAACTTCTGGTTATGTAGCAGGACAAGACTTAGGACAAAATGCCGCAGAAACACAAGCACGTTTACAACAAGAACATAAATTTGGAGAGCCTCGTGGTTTTGCTCCTTCAGGGGTTACAACGCAAGAATCTGTAATTCCTAGTACTGCTTTATCTACAGGTAAGGAAGATTTTGGTGTTCTTGGTGCTCCTAAACGTGCTCAAGGTTATTCTGAAAAATTAGAACCTATTCCAGGCAGAGAAGCTAAGATTGACCCTAAAACAGGACAACCTCAAAAGGTTTCTGAAGTTCTTCGTAATGAAATGTATCAAGAAGTAGGTAACGTTACTGTTAAAAATCCTTCTCAACGTTTCTCTTCAAGTGAACAATTTAAAGCATTATCTGCTAAGCTTGATGAGCACGTAGCTGAGGGTACAATTAGTAAAGCAGATAAAAATCATCTTCTTACTATTTTAAAATCAGACCAAGGTGCTGTAGGTTCTCAGCAACGTTATGGTCAAACTGTTGATAATCAAATTCGTAGTTGGGCAGGTAAACCAGGAGCAGAGGGTAAAACTGCTTTAACACAACAACAACGTAATGCTGTTCGTAATGACCTTAGAGATACTTTTGCTGAATGGACAGACAAACAAGGTTTTGGTAAAATAGAAAAAGACTATCGCTCTGCTTTTACACAAGAGAAGATTGCTGAAGCTAAAGACTATGTTCCAAGATTAATTTCTCGTTTTGATGGAAAACCAGAAGCTACGCAATTTGCTCGTCAAATGATTAATGATATACCAGAATCTAAACAATTATTGCAAAAAGAACTTAATACTTATTTTGCTAATTTAGAACCAAAACAAATACCTTCAGAGTTTAATCGTGTTGAAAAACTATTAGTTGATACTGATATTCTAAAACCTGAAGAATTAAATATTTTAAGACAACAGGTAGCCGATATTGAAAAAGGCGGAAACCCTGAAGCTATTGGTAAAAGAATGAAGCGTATTTTGGATAAACAATTAAAAGTTAAACTACCAACACAAGCTGCTCGTTCTGCTATAATGGGACAAACAACAGATAATCAAAACCAATGAAAATACTAATTATAGACCCATCAGGTTGTGGTTGTGGTTTGTCCTTTGGACTACGCAGTATGGATGCAGGACATGATGTCAAGCTATTCCTTAGACACAACAAAGATGGCTCACGAGCAGAAGTAGGTGATGGTGGTCTAATCAAACGAGTTTCTGATTGGGAAAGTCACATGAAGTGGGCTGACTTAATCTTTGTTACAGATAACATTTATTACATTCATGGATTAGAGCGTTATCGTGACCAAGGCTTCCCTATCTTCGGTGCTAACTTAGCAGGTACTCGTTGGGAACAAGAACGTGACTATGGCGAACAGATTCTTAACAAAGCTGGTGTAGAAACTATTCCTAGTCAAACCTTTGACAACTATGACGACGCTATCGCTTATGTTAAAGAAAACCCTAGACGCTTTGTGTCTAAGCCTATTGGTGATGGAGATAAGACTTTATCCTATGTAGCTAAGTCTGCTGCTGATATGACTTATATGCTTGGCTATTGGAAGAAAAAGAAGTCCTTTAAAGGTAAGTTTATCCTTCAAGAGTTTCGGCCAGGCATTGAGTTTGGTGTCGGTGGTTGGTTCGGTGCTTGTGGTTTCTCTAAATACTTCTGTGAGTCTTGGGAACATAAGAAGCTAATGGATGGTGAACTAGGTGTCACTACTGGAGAACAAGGTACTATTGTTCGCTACACTAAATACTCTAAGTTAGCTAATGAGATGCTAAAGCCATTAGAAGACATGCTTCATGGTATTGGCTACACAGGCTACATCGACGTTAACTGTATCGTCGACAAGAATGGTAAAGCATGGCCTTTAGAGTTTACTACTCGTCCTGGTTGGCCTTTATTTAACATTCAAATGTCTTTACATCGTGGTGACCCTGCTCAATGGATGTTAGACCTTATAGATGGTAAAGACACTTTAAGAGTATCAGACAAGATTGCTTGTGGTGTTGTAGTTACTATTCCTGATTATCCTTATAGTCGTTTAACTAAGAAAGAGAACTCTGGTTATCCTATATGGGGATTGACAATGGAAGACGCAATTAATGATGTGCATCTTTGTGAAGTTCAGTGGGGCAAAGGCCCTGCAATGATTGATGGAGACCTTAAAGAAAATGTACCTATGTTTGTTACTGCTGGTGACTATGTATGTACTGTTGTAGGCTTAGGTGACTCTATAGAGAAAGCTCGTGATTCTGTCTACGGTAAGATTAAGAAGAAGATTGAGATTCCAAATAGTATTGCTTATCGGACGGACATTGGTGAGAAGGTTCAGAAGTGTCTTGATGACTTGCAAGGATGTGGTTACGCTACTGAAGTAGAGGATGGTCGATAATGGCTGTTCAACTACCTCCAATACCACAAGACCAAATTGGTGAAAATCATCCTTGGCGTGATTGGTTTCGTAACTTAGGTAACTACATCCAAGCTGCTCAAGGTGGTGGTGTAGTGTGGACTATTGCTCAAGGTGGTACTGGTTCGTCAACTGCCGTAGGTGCTAGGTCTAACCTTGGTATTGGTTCTATGGGTGTACAGAATAGCGATAACGTAGCTATCACTGGTGGTACTGCTTCTGGTGTAGCTATCACTGGTGGTACTGCTTCTGGTGTAGGTATCACTGGTGGTACTGCTTCTGGTGTAGGTATCACTGGTGGTACTGCTTCTGGTGTAGGTATCACTGGTGGTACTATCAACGGTACACCTATTGGCAATGTAACCCCTTCTACAGGTAACTTTACTTCATTATCTAGTCCTGAAATTAGTGCATTACAATCTAATGCTGTATTAACTTGGATGAGTTTTTAAATGACATATCAAAATATTACTCCTATAAAATTAGGTCAAACTGTAATGACTACAGGGGCTACAACTTTGTATACTGTTCCAGCTTCTACTCGCACTTTTGTTAAAGATATTGATATTATTAACACAGATGGTTCTGGAGTTACATTTGATGTGTATTTAGTACCGTCTGCTGGAACGGCAGGTGTATCTAATGCACTGTTTTATCAACAACCAATAGCTGCTAAACAAACCATTCAATGGCAAGGCACTCAAATTCTTAACACTGGAGATACTATTCAGGTTAAGGCTTCTGCAGCAACTTCCGTTACAATTACTGCTAGTGGAGGAGAAGCTGTATGACAATAACTACTATTCCTGCTGTTTTTCAACCAAACAATGAAGTAAGTATTGCATTACCAACTTATTTACAGTCTTCTCGTAATTTAGTAACTGGGGTCACAAGAGCAGACTTGTTTGCTTATCAAGCCTCTATAGGAACTACCTTTATCCCCATTTGGGAAAATGCTACTGCATACCCAGCTTACCCTACAGTAGCTGCTGTGCAATATCTTTGGAGTTCTTCTAGTTCAGATACTGCGGTACAAATTTTAGTTAATGGATTAGATAGCAGTTATAATCCTATTTCAGAAACAATTACATTAACAGGTACAACGCATAAAGTTACTACTCTTAGTTATTTAAGAATACAAAATTTAATAGTTGTTGGAACAGTAAACCCAGTAGGAACTGTAGCTATTGGCCCTTCTTCAACTTTAACTACAACTCAATATGCTGTAATTGCAATAGGTGCTGGTCGTAATCAAATGAGTATTTATACAGTTCCTAATGGATATACGTTTTATTTAACAAGAATAAATATTGCCTCAAATCAAGTGGGTAACTTATCTAGTTCTTACTGTACTTATAGAGTTCAAACCTTTTCTTCCTCTGGAATTGTTAATACAGTTCTTACTACACCTTTTGCAAATAACTTTGGTATAACCAGAATTGCACCTTTTCCTTATTCTGCAACTACAGATATTCAATTTCAAGCAAACACACCTTCTAGTACCGCAAACGTTGGTATTCAAGTCGAAGGATTTTTAATTGCAACCAATACACCTTAATTATGAAAACATCAGACAAAGGCATTGAACAAATTAAACACTTTGAAGGCTTTCGTACAATGCCTTATAACGACGGTGTTGGTAAGATGACTGTTGGTTATGGTCATATGATTATTCCTAATGATGGCTGTGTAGTAGGAAGCCCTATTACTATGGGACAAGCTACACAGCTATTAGTAAATGATTTGCACCTTGCTGAAAACTGTGTAAACTCCGCAAATGCGGAGATTAACCAAAATCAATTTGATGCTTTAGTATCTTTTGTATTTAATTTAGGCTGTGGTGCTTTTAAACGATCTAGCTTATTTCAGTTTTTACAAAAAGGAAATATGGAAGCTGCTGCACAGGAGTTTCCTAAGTGGTCTATGGCTGGTGGTAGGCCTAATGAAGGTATTAAACTACGCAGGCTTGCTGAACAAGCTTGTTTTGAACACGGAACATATAGGGAATAATTATGCCATTAAAAACAGGTAGTTCTAAAAAAACAATATCTAAAAACATTTCTACTTCTGTAAAAGAAGGAAAACCGCAAAAACAAGCAGTAGCAATTGCTTTGTCTAAGGCAGGTAAATCTAAAATTAAGCCTAAAGGCAAAGTATCTACTAAAAAGAAAATGTAATGAAACAGAAATTACATGGTTTATTTCGTTCAAGAACTATGTGGTTTTCTGGAGCATTGTTTTTGCTTGGTGCTATCTCAGATAACTCTTCTTACATTCAAGATTTACTAGACCCTAAAGTTTACAGTATTTCTATGTTTGTTATTGGTATTATTATTTCTTATTTAAGAGCTACAACAACTAAACCATTGGAAGAAAGATAATGTTTCCTTTATCAATATTAACTTATGTCAAAATTGGACTTATTACTGTGGTTTTATGCGGCGCTTTTTACTTTGGGTATCATATTGGCAATAGTAAATATTTATCGCTTAAACAAAGTACCGAACTACTTGCCAAAGAACAAGAAGCAAAAGTAGAATCTATTAATAAACAACAACAACTAGCTACAAAAGGAATACAAGATGAATATGATGCGAAACTTAGTGCTGTTAGGAATTATTATAAGTCTACAAGCTTGTGGAACAACCCCAGTAGCAGTAAAGTGCCAGGACTTTCCACAGCCCCCAACGTCACTGATGTTATCACCGCCTACAATGTTCTTGCTGGACAATGCGCTGAAACCACAGCCCAAGTAATAGAATTACAAAAATGGATACTAGAGCAAGTAGGTATTAAATAAGTCAAGATGGCACGAGGGCATCAAGAACCTAGAGATTTTCCATCTTTCTAACTAGGGCATCAACGAATTGGCAGGCGAGTTTGTAACCCCTCACCTTAACTTTACATTATATATATAACATGTATAGTATTTCAATATTTTTATACATATTACTGATGTAAAAAGACCCTCCGAAGAGGGTCGTAAAGTACAACTACTAAGAAACTATTACAGAATATCTTCTGGGTTAGGAAAGTTAGGAGCATTAGGTGGTTGTAGTTCTCTAAAGAACGCTACCGTCTGTAGCTCTAACAACTTATCGTTAAGAGGCTGTATTATTTTAATCAAGTCTTGAACAAGCAACATACTCTGAATAGGGTCTAAGTCTTTAGCACTTAATCCTGTTTCAGTGCAACGATTAAACACTATAGGCATAAGCTGATCTGCTGTGTTAAGAACATCTTCAAGTCGTTGTAATCCTGCAAATACTGTATCTAAATCAATCATTTTCTTTTCCTTATTTAACGGGACATGCACCGCCAACACACTCTAAATCACCTTCAAAGGAAGCATCTTCCACTTTGGTAATCAATCTTGTACTAGCAACTAACGCATCATAAGCTTCTTTAGTAATTTCTTCAAGAGGAGCTTGTTTAAAACCATGTTCATTATGAAGTAAGAACGATAAAGATTTATGATTGTTTTTGTAGTTCTTAGCCAAGTACTTCTTAATCTCTGGCAACTCTTCCTTACGATAATACACAGTACAGCTTACGCTATTATCTGACCAGTTATCTTGCAACCATTTAACTGTTTCTAATTGGTCAATAGCTGTCATTTCTGAAGCAATTTTAGTGCCTTCAGGATAAGCAAATGGGAACGAAACAACCATTGTACTGTAGTCATCTGTACCATCAAAGTTACGTTGGTATTCTACAGGATACCCATGATCACGACATACTTGAACTAAGCTATGGTCTGCAGCAATACGGATACGTCTAATCATATAATGACTATAAGCAGGGTGGCATCCTGAAGTTACGCCTGGTAACAAAGACAATGTACCTGAAGGTTTAACCGTTGTTAGTTTAATAGATTCAGGGAAACCATGCAAAGCAGAGTATTCTTTATCAAAGGCACGTAAGTCTACATAAGCTTCTTTTAACCAAGAACGTTGCTCGTCAGAAGCTTGCAGAACACCAGTAACCCCAATACCCATACGCATGTTCTTGTGAACGATGTCGGCTGTTTCCTGCAAATGACAAGGCAAAGCAAGGCTATGCTTGTTAATACGATATAAAAGTTTACAGATGTCAACGAATTGCTCCTTAGATTCTACGTTAGATAAATAAACTTCTGCTAAACAGCAAGTCTCATAAGCTGCCAAAGACTGCTCAGCACAAGGATTATATCCCATAACATCAGGATCAGGATAGTTAGTGTCACCAAGGCGACCAATCTTCCTACTAAGGCGAAGATTGATGAGTCCGTAAGGCTCTCCTTTTCCTTCGTATCCGTCCCAAAAATATTCATGCAAATCTTTAATATCGTTACACACAACGCTATTATTAGACATTGCCCTCCAAGAAGGAATATTGCCCATATCCCAACGTTTAGCAAGAAGGTATTCGACATCGTCTGCATCTCCAATGGCAATCTGTGCTGATCTTCGTACATTACCTGCTACGACAATTGCACCAATAATGTTCATAATATCTAAGCAATCAATAGGACGTAGCTTTTTACCAGCCCTTTTAGATAAGATAGTACTTACCTTAACTATGCCTTCACAAAGGTCTTCAGGGCCTGATGCAGTGCCTCCAAAGCCCTTAATAACAGCCCCACGACCACGTACAAGAACAGTGCTATAGCTAAACGTGTTGTTTTTATCACTTAGGAACGCTGCCTTAAGCGTTTTGCCCAGTAGCTGTACCCAACCCTCCCTCGAATCAGGGACAATAAAATCCGCATCATTGCTATCCACACGAGTAGGGGCACTAAAATTAATATTGACTTCAGGAAGTTTTTCAACGTTTTTCTTTTGTATGTTATAACCTACGCCTGAGCCTAACATCAATAGGTCCATAGCCCAAGTAAAGGGACGAACAGGCTCATCAATTACAGTAAAGGCACAGTTTTGTAATGAAGCTAATCCTAGCTTGTTTACAGTGTCTGTTCCTAATTGCCAAAGAAAACGGCCTGCTACTGTTCCCTTTAACTCTGTTAAATACTTACGTAAACGGTCTTGTTCTGCTTCTGTAAAATTACAACCTAATTGTTCATTTGTTGCTTTTACTACTCTTTCTACTGTCTGTGGAAACTCTTCTGTTTTACTAGTAATGTCTGCTTCGTCTAAACGACGTGCATAAGTTCTTTTATAGGTGATATAACCTACTGTGCTAAATGGTGTTGTGTACATCTTTATCCTTAGTGTCGTGTATTTTTCTTGTATTTTTCTGCCATCATTGCATCTGCCATTGCATATGAAAAATGTGCAATTACTTCACAATACTCATCTACATTAGTTTCTGGTACTCCTGCTGCAGAGATTGCTCCTGATAATACTGAAGTAGCAAAGAAATCTCTTAAACCAGGAATTTCATCGGTGATAGGAGGACCCATATCATGTAATGCTTTTTTCTTTTCAGTCATCTTCTTCCTTTAGTAGTTGTTCTAGTACATCTGCTTTCTCTTCTATTATATCAGAAAATCTATCACAGATATCCTCAGTAGTTAAACCAAGAATATCTGTAATATCAATCTCATCTAATTGTTTCAGCCGATAGATTATATCAGTTAGTGTCAAACTCATCAATCATCCTTTGAATATACCATACTGCTTTTTTTAAATCTTCAGTGCCGTTCTTATGTTTCCAACGCCATAAATATTTTATAGCGTTACCAGTACACATTGCTTCCATGCCGTCAAGATGTTTAACTACTTCTTTAATAGCATCAATACATTCTATTTCTCCTGCTGTGTAATGACTAGGAGAGTTTACCATATCTTTTTTCTTAACAAGAGGTTTCCAGTTAACTTCTACTTTTTGACCTGCTCCTGATTTGTGTTCTTTACCTGCACCAGGAGGGTAATAAGTATCAGTAGGCCCTGCACTGTAAGCAGGGCTTCCCAATTGACAAGGTACACAAAGAGTATGATATTCTCCATGTAAATGACAATACATTATGCAAGCCCTTTCACTTCTACAGATGCTTTAAGAGACTTTGTTCCTTGACTCCAAGTGCCACAATCTTTGCACTGATAACGCTGATACGTTGAGGTAGTGGTAACTGCCTGTCCACGCTTCTGTAACTTAGTAGAAGAACAAGTTGGACAAACATGCCCATCAGCATACAGATTATAATTAGGATGATGTTTAATCCAAGGAAGAATACGATGGTATACATTTTCAAGCAGAGTGACATCTTGCTTATTATACTTTTCCATAATCTTCCAAGAAGCTACATCGCCTGCCATACACTTAGTCCACAATTCCATACCTGCATGAGCCGTCTTTTTACCTAGTCCTAGACGCTGAGCAACGTAGTCCAATTTGTTAGAAGGAAATTTGAATTGACTTCTCATTACTCGTAACAAGTCTATTTGCTTATACGGAGAAGGGGGAGTAAATCCATACAATAAAAATTCTTTATTTAATGTAGGCATATCAAACTTAGCACCATTGTAATGAACAACAGCGTCTGCTTCATTAATTAAATAATAAATATTTTTTAGCATTACTTTTGGTTTTGAATTATGAACAGAATCAAACATGATTTCTTTTTCGCCTAACCACTTAGCAGCCCAACATAATACTTCAGAAGAATCTATAATATGGTTTGGTGAAATGTTCTGGTCCCACAGGCCCCACACTAAAGCTGTCATAGGGCTTGTCTCAATATCAAGAAGAAGAATCTTCATAGTTTTCCTTGTTTTTTAGCTTTTTTGCTTTTTACTGGGAAATCTTCTTTGTCAGCTTCAGTAGTTAATTTGTTTAACAATCTTTCACGCAATTCTTTTACTTCATCACTAGCATGTTCATTAAGCTCAAACACTTGACAAAAAGTATCCATTAACTTAGAACAGTTTAATTCAATAGCATATTCAATAGCCATGATGTGATTATGCTCTTCATCTTCTGACATCAATTCAGGATGATCGTACATTCTCCAACGTAATGTTTGTACCTGGTCTTTAATGGCCCAAACATTCATAATGGCATTCTCTAAATCAAATCTATTCTTTTTCATTTGCTTTCCTAACTAGTTCTACAAAATGTTCTAAATCTACAATTGCTAATGGTTTACTTCTATTTTGTTTTACTACCACTAACGGCTCTGCATCACCATGCGTCATTGCTTGCTCATAAAACTTATATACTGCTACCTTTGCTAAATTCTTACATTCAATTCCATAAGGAAAGGCTTTTAAACCAGCCTCGGATAGTTGCACGTCTTCGCCTTGCGCCCCCATCGATGTGCTTTTCACGTCTCGTTCCGTCAGCGTCGGAAAAGAGCGAAGTATCGAGTCCCTTACCGTTTGTTGCAACAGTCGGCCTTTTTGCTTTGCTGAACTGGTTTTCATCTTTCCACCCTATCGGAACAGGCTCAACAGGTGTGTCAGGGTTGACTGTACCTTCGAAGACATTCCAGAGAGATTCTTTTTTAGAGAAGTTATTCCAAAGTCCTGCTTCTCTGCCATAAGCTTCGATTTCCCAAGGCAGTTCGAAATAGTCCATTGCATCACTGTCGATGGGTTCACCTTGCCACTGCGTCTGCTCTTCATTTAATTCCTCATGTACATATTGTTTGACATGCACAAATTCATGTGCAAGTGTTTTTAAAATTGCTTTACCTGAAATATAAGGATGTAATTCAATTAAGAATTCCCTAGCTTTGCCTTTACTGTTTCTTTTTTCAACACTAGTATATCCATAAGCATCCAAGTGCTTATTAAACTTAACAGTAACAACAATATGTCTGAGGAGTTTCTTAGGGAATAACTGTTCAGCATAAAACTGAGAAGCTCGTTGAACATATTCGTTAAACCTTTCGTCAGGGTGTCCGTGGTTATTTAGAAGTACAATCATCTTGGGGATTCCCACATTTCATTTGCTGTCCGTCGCAAGTGGAGCAATCTACAGTTTTCAATGACTCTGTCTTCTGCACCATCGTACGCTTCGACACAAGCAGTATACATGTCTGCTGCACTTTCACAACCTGCGAGCCTTTGTTTAGCCTTAACAGGGCCGATGCCCTTGAGACCAATGATGTTATCAACTCTGTCACCTGTAAGTACCTGTAAGTAAAAGTTAAGAAGTGCTTCTGCTTCATTTACTACTGTCATTTCTTTTTTGACAAAGTTCCAATGACTACCATAAAGCTGTAAGAAATCTTTATCAATTGAGGCAATAATACTTTCGTGATTTCTTGCAGTATGCTCTATTGCAATCTCATCATCTGCTTCTTGCCCGATGGAAATTTTAGCATCCCAGGCTGAGACAAGATAGTCTCGAAGAGTTTGCAAATGCTTAGGTTTAGGAGCAGTGCGGTTTCCTTTATATGGTGCAGTTTTTGCAATGTCATATCTAAAGTTTTCTTTACCTGTCAAATAACATTGATAGGTTTCAACATTTTCTAAATCTTCCCACAACATTGATTCAATAAAATAAGCACAACGAGAGATAGCAATTTTTTCATTTTCTTCCTCAGTTGAGCAGGCTATACGATAACAGATAATGTCAGAATCTACCAATACGTGCATCATAAACTTTCTAAATGAGGAGCCGAAGCTCCTCTGTTATTGTTACAGTACGTCGTCCATTAGTTCGTCGTCTTTAGCACCTTTGTACTCAACCAGATTAGTGATTGTAAGTTTCTTCAACGAAGGGCTAACACCTTTTTTACCACGATATTCCCACTCATAAGAAGAGACAATTGCTGTGCATTTACTGCCGTTAGCAATCTTCTTAGAAGCTGGTACTTGCTCACCATCTTGATCAAATGCTTCAATTTTATAATTACTTTTACAAGTAATATAATTACCTTCAGCTTCACGCTTTTCAGGATTATTTAATACTTTGATGCCTAATTCTTTTAAGGCTGCTACTGCTTTGTCTGATAGATTAGACAAGTTAATTGTGTACTGTTCTTTATCCGATGATGGATTAGGAGTCTGTGTACAAGCCCAAAAAATGTCTGCCTGTACTGCGATTGATTTACCTGTACTCATAATGTTGATTCCTCTTAATTTAGTTAAATTTATACTGCATAGCTATTATACCACAACTTAGTGACTACCTGCCCAGTTTTCTGCAACACCATACTCAGCCCCTACTGGACAACGGAACTGTAGTATTTCTCCTGCTTCTTTGGCAGAGTGAACAACCACTTCACCTATTATACTACCATATTGCTTAGGGCACTCTATTTGAACTTCATCGTGGACCCAAGCTACTAGCTTATATGGTATGCCTTTAGTACGCAAGTTTTTTTCTATTTGAACAAGCCATTGTTTTGCAATGATGGCGGCTGCACTTTGTAAAAGCGTGTTAAGCGACGAATGAGCCGACCTGACCGTAAGTGAATAACCGCCAATCCCTGATATCCTTCCTTTTTCAGAAATACGTTCCACTTTGGCTTTAAGCCTTTGGTAAGACGGAACTGCTTTACAGAAGTTATCGATAATTTTGGCCCCTTCTTTTGGAGTAGAACCAATAACCGAACCGATCTTGGAAGGAGAGGCTCCGTACAAAGTCGCATAAAGGACAGTTTTCGCAAGGTCTCTCGTTTCAACCCCAAAAGCTTGCTGATTTCTAGTGTGGACATCACCGTAGACTGTTTCATTTATATATTCCTGGTCATTAAGGTAATGAGCAAAGCATCGAAGCTCAATACCGCTAAGATCGACACCCACCAATACGTTTCCGCTTTCAACAGTCCAGCAGGACCTAAACTCTGTTCCCAACACCGCCCTAGTTGAAGGGATTTGTGCCATATTAACGCTAGAATGAGTAGCTCTGCCAGTAACAGCACCAAAACCAATAACTTTACCATGTACTCTCCCATCTTCTTTTACATGTTCTAACCAAGAATCTAACTGCGAAGCTCTTTTTTGTAGCATTAAATACTTTGCTATTGGTTTAGCCTCTGCAATTGATACTTCACTAAGTATAGTTTCATCGACAATAATTTGCCCTTTTTCCGTCGTCTTGGTAGGCTTCCAACCCTTGGAGATAAGCCGTTTTGCAATTTGCTGACGGGACCCCACATTAAATACTTCCACGTCGTCCTTGAGCCTCTTACCAGTTTTCTCCGATACACGCTCAGTCGTAATCGGTGGAAAGATAGTCTGTAAGGCTTCTTCAATCTCTGCCATTTCTGTCTTAATCTCACAGAGCATCGTCTGTGCATAGGGTATGTCAAGCTTGAATCCATTACGTTCCATCCTTGATAAGATAACCTGTACTTCATACTCCAGCTTTACAGCTTGTTCTTGTATATTAAACTTTTGTAATTCTTGAATAAGAATGTCATATACCTTAACCGTTAACTCTACGTCACGAATACAGTACGTCACCATTTCTTCAGTAAGGCCACCATCATAATCAGAAAAGTTTATCTTCTCAAATCCTAGAGTCTTCCCCCAAGAATCTAAAGAGTGACCACCATCACGAGCAGAATTACAAAGGCGAGAAAGTAACAAAGTATCTCCACATTGTGTCCCCTTGATTGTTGTTTTCCATACCCTATTAAGAATAGGAGCATCAAAGGCAATAAGATTGTGTCCCACGATGGTATCAAATTCATTTAAATATTCCTTTAGCCCTTCTGCTGAACGCCATACAATTAAGTCTTTCTTTTGGATGTCAAGAGTCACGCAGCACCAAATTGTATCGTGTGCTAAGTTAGTCTCAATATCCAAAATTAAAGTCTTTTTCATTTTATCCCTATGATACCACCCCAAACCCTATATGGGTAAACGGTTTTTTTATAAAAACAATATTCTATTCCAGTATGTATTGAATAGAACGCTTGATAATCTATTGTATCATGACACCTTGAATCACCTACTTGACTATTATACACTACATCTTTGTGTACTATAAGCAACCCAATAAGACACCCGATTAAACCTGTAAAAATTAACCTACGCATTAGAAATACCAATTCTTTTTAACTGTTACTTTTTCAGAATCATTTTCAATACTAACTTCTACTTCAATACTTTTTTGATCTTGTTCTTTGTTTAAGTTTTTATCAAAGATTTCATCCCAATTGTTACGGTATATATCTGTTACTTTCTTTTGTTTTTCATTGGTCATTTACGCTTCTCCATATCTTTTTGCCAGGCTTCCATAGCCTTGTTAAATAATGTTTTTAACTCCTCTATTTCTTTCATTAATTTTAATACTTCTTTTTGCTCTGCAATTAAAGCATCTTGAAGTTGTGTAATCTTTTGAAATGTTTCATTGGTCATTAGTTTTTACTCCTTTACTTGGTGTTGTTTAACAAAGTCTACTGCATCCCAGAAGCCGTTCTCATACTCCTCAGAGTTTATGCCTGTCATGGTAATGTCTTGATACCAGACAATCATCTTCTCTAGGTGTTCAAGCCTGTCTTGTTGCTGGCGTAGCATGGTGGCTGCTTGTTCTCTTGTGCCACCTTCCCAATGACCCTGTTCTAATTTATCAGCTAGTTCATTTGCGTTCATTGTTTAGTTTCCTCAAAATTCATATCGCTTGGGTGTATTACATCATCATGCGTAATAACCCCATCAATGCTGGGTAAAAATCGCATGCACACCACGCACCAGTACCCGTTCATTTCTCTTGTCTTTCTGAAATGCGCTCATCTAAATATTTTTGGCTTACACCAATGCCTTCTTCTTCAAGCATATCTTTCAACGCCTCTATTTCAGCTTTACTATCCCTTATCCCCTCTGCGTAGCCAACCATCTTGCCACGCTCGAAAGCATCTAACACCGCTTGTTCTGCCTCTGTTGTATCCCTCATAATGCTTCCTCCATTTCCAACATACGGCCTGTGTCTTTATTGTAAAGCAAACTAGCACAATGCGGAGAAGTTAAACCACTAAAACGATTCTTGAGAATACTAACTCGTGTCGTGTTACGCTCAATAGGGTCTTCATGTTGTGCGTTACGGACCAAACCAATAACAATATCGGATAACTGAGCAATACTCGCAGAGCCTCTAAGTTGTGAAAGACTTGTTGCAGCCCCTTCCTCGTGACCTTTACTTTCTGGACGCTTCAGGTGCGATACTGCAATTAAACACACCCCAGTTTCTTGTACCAACATACGCAATTTAGTCATCAACTCATCAATTGCTTTTCTCTCATCTCCATTAGACTGTGATGAAATAATCATAGAAATATGATCTAAGAAAATGTATTTACAATCTGAAGCTTTTGCAAAGTAACGAATACGGTTAATCACATTATCAATATCAGTAGAGCCAAAGTTATCCCACAAGTAAATCCTATCTGTTCCCATTGTTGCATCAAAGGATTGTTTCAACTCTTCAGGGCTAACGAGTGTATCAGGTAAGTGTAATGGCTTATTCAAGTGTAGCGACATAATGCTTCGTGCTGTTTTTCGTACTGACTCTTCCATAAACATTAAGCCAATATTGGAATCGGTAGTCTGAATCAAGTGCCATAGAATCTCACGCAAGAATTGTGACTTACCTAGTCCTGATCCTGCACAAACCGTAATCAACTCCGCAGGTCTAATGCCATAAGTTAAATCATTAACACCAGCCCAAGGATATAAAGCAGAAGACTTTTCTACAGGTTTATTAACTTCTTCCCATAAAGTAGAGCCTGCAATAATGCCATCAGGTGTCCATTGTTCTGCTGACCACCATTGCTTAACATAGTCTGCTCCTTTTCCTACTGCAAGGTAGTCACAAGCATCTTTATAGCCTGAAATATGCTTAACAATCTTACATTTATTACCTAATATCTCAGCAACTTCATTCGCAGCCTTGCGTCCAGGCTCATCAGCATCAAAGGAAATATAGATACTCTCAAATGAAGATAACCACTCATAGTTCGCTTTAACGTCCTTTAAGGCAGCTTGTGCGCCATTGCGTACAGAGACATTGGCGTACTTCGATCCTGCCATCTGAAAGCCTGCTAACGCATCTAATTCGCCTTCATGAATAGTGACTGTCTTACCGCCTTTAGCAAACAACTGCTGACCAAATAATGTTGTGTCTTTCCATTGGCCTGTGATACCAAACATCTTGCCTTCAACAATACGATTCTTAGTGGCAACAACTACGCCATCATCGTTTGCGTAAGGGTAGTATTGTGTTGTAGCGTCTTGCGTAACACCATAGTGCTGACAAGTATCACGAGTAATCCCTCTCTCGCTGATTGACTTTACTTCTCCCTTAATTTCTAACATATTTTGCTTTCTTGTTGGTGCGACATAACTTTCTGTTCCATCGCCTTTAATATATGTTTGACATCCGTAACAATACTGATGCCCGTCTGTAAAAAGAGCATTAGCATCCGAACTTCTACATTTATCGCAGGGAAGGTGCTTTATGAATTGTGATTCACTACTGCTTTGCATAGTTCTAATACCTCTCTATCTGTATATCTTTGTTTTGCCATGTTATACCACCAACAAACAACTTGTATATTATTTTTTGTATAACCTTTTGTTGGGTTTATTTTGTCAATACTAGGAGTTCTTGCATTTCTATTAGAATAATCACTTCCTTTATTTACTAATTCAAATTTAAGACCTGTTTTAGCACAAACATCTTTTAAAAGTATCTCATGTATATATTCACTGGTTAAGTCAAAATCTATATTATGTTTCTCAGCTCTTTGTTTACAAGCATGATAAAGATTGTAAGCAGTTCTATAAGAAGGATAGCAAGCATCACAAAGATTTTTTGTTCTTTTCGCAGAACCTGCTTTTACTTTCCAATTACAACCACATTGCTCGCATACTTTATGAACTCTACTTTTTCTTTCTTCTCTTCCTTTAGCTGCTCGACATTGTTTACAGTATGGAACATAAATCATGTTTCCTGCTTTTGATTTAGACATACCAAACAAACTAACATCTTTACTTTCATTACATTTTTTACAACTCTTTTCCATAAAATCTCCTTAGATGGTCTATTGTAACATAAAACATCTAATTTGTCAAGATGTAACAATATATATGATAATCTCTCTACTTAGTTAATTTAGTTTTTAAAAACAATAATAATAATATTAATACACTACTTAGTAATACATACTACTTAGTAATCATCTAGATTACTTAAATCATCTAAATAATAATCAATGTCATCTATGTCATTACTATTTAGTAAATCTATTCTATCGTGATAAAGTATATCTGTTTTTACTGTTTTTAAACACTTTAAACACATATCAAGATAATCATTAGAATTAACCGACTTAATGGTCGCCTCATAATCAGATAATAAATTATTGCAACAATAACATCTCATGGTGTTCTCCAATGCCTTTTAGAGGCGTTTTAAGGTGCTTTTTAGGCGTTTTTACGACTATTTGATACCTATGCGTCATCTTCTTCTTCTTCGCCTCCTGGAGCTTCTCCTGAAACATTGTCACAATCCCAAACCACATATTCACAATCCATTTCTTCAGGTAAAAAAGTATTTGCACGATTAACTTCAGGCGTGTTCACTATAATTACCATTATTATTATCTACATAATGTTTCATTTCATAATAATCCAAAAATACTTCTGCTAATTTATGCCATGTTGCCATGTTAGTTTCTCCGATTTCACCTTCATAAAGAGACTCACCAATGCCACCACGATTTAATAATGATTTTAATTCTGCATCATTCATTTTATAAACTCCTTATATATACTTATAATAGTATCTATTACTGAGGATACTGCGAATATTATCAATAATAAATCTTCTCTGTTCATGTTAATTCCTATGATATGCGTGAAAGGGGTTATTTTTCATACTTTCTATCAATTCCTCAATACTCCAAATCCATTGTAGCATCTTTAGACCTTCTTTAGTGTAAATAGTAAAACTCAAAATAGTGCCTCCTCAAATACAAATTTAGGTGCTTTTCTTAATTCAATTGTCCATGCGTTAGTGCCTACATATTTCAAGGCCTCGGCTTTAGTGTAAAACCATCTTAACACAAAACCATCTTCATCACTAACCCAATATTTACTTAGCATTACTCTTTTACTGCTTTTTTATAGTCCTTCACCATCCAGGAATCTACTGCTTGATCCACGTGATCGCCCGTAAGCCATACATGCGTAGCCATCTTCCCATCACATAAGACAATGGCTGGGGCTATTTCTTCTTGGGGTACATCCCACGAGCCATCACGTAGCCACCGATAACGCTCTGCGTCTAAGAAGTTTTGACTATCTCCTAGCATCTTAGAGAAGAGAGCATTTCTATTGTCTTCTTGAGCCTCTAATGCGTCGCATAGCTGATTTATTAGTGTGCGTGTGACCACATAGTCATCTTTTTCTGCGTAGGTTCGTGCCTTGCGTAGTAAGTTTTCAATCATTTATTGCCTCCATAGATTCGTACATATCAACCATATCATTTATCACTTTATCACGACCATATTTTAACATATAGGATACTGCGTCACACATCAAATTATGGTAAGTGTATTCCTCCCATGCGAGGCGAGCCTCTTCCTTATTTAACTCTAGTAAGCTATTCATAATTTCCTCTTAGCTAAGAAAATGGCTACATTGTACCAATACTCTGCAACTCTTTCTACCACCTCCATAGGTGCGTGGGATGGCGTAGGATAATCTGCATCGCCATAACCACACTCACTCAAACCCTCATACCAATTTTCTAAGTTGTTCACATTGCAATAGTCCACTAGTAGTTCTTCTGCGTATTGCTCTATGCGTTCTTGCTGATCCATTTTAATCCTCTTCTGTTACATTAAAGTTTAACAGTATATGGTGACCCGTCACAATAATTTTACAATCGCCTGCGTAGTAGGTAGCCCCATTAGGTTCTATATGTTTTAAAATAGCATCGGGAAAATTCTCATCGAGCCATTCAATTAGTAAATCTTTAGTGTTAAAAAATATGTCATGCTTCATTCTGTTATCTCCCAATTTCCAGTTTTATTTCCGTTAGAATCAAATACAATTCCTTCAGCGTCTCCCCAATTTATCTTTACAATAATATTTTCTAGGGCTTCCTGCAACTCTTCAGGATTATCGTCATAAGCTGAATTGTTTAAGTTTATCTCTATGCTTAATTTCATTTAGCTAACCTCCAAAATAGTATTTATGTCAAAACCTGGGGTAAACCCGTATCCTACTATTTCCCAATCGGCTTGATAAAAGGGGTATTGCTCGGCATAACCATGCTCTTGCGTAGGGTTGCCCTTAATAGCCCCTTTAATCTCCTCCTTGAGCGTATTAAGGCTCTCTATCGTGCCTACTTTCATCTTAATATGTATTTCCATGTTATCAATAAATATTGCGTAGTTTTTCATTCTGCACCCACTTGTTTAACTGATACAAAAACGGCATTATCTCCCGCCAATTTTCTAGCCTCGGCAATGTTCTTTGCGTAACAGTATTTTGTTGCAATAACCGCTACATGAAATTCATATAAGGTGCGTAGTTGTTTAGGTGCTTCCCATGCCTTATAGGTTGGGGCTTTTTTACAATCGGCATAATATACGCTAAAGCGATCTGCAAATTGTGGAAGACACCAATTCCACCGATTATATTGCGTACGGGTATCTAGTGGATTGTTGCGTTGCCCCCTATAGCGTACCCTTATTTTAATGCCCTCTGCCTTAAATTGTTTTTTTACTTCATCAAGATAAGCTATAGGAATGTTTTTATATATTGCAGACTCTTCACTAGTTTTGTATTGTTCTAAGTTAATCATTTTATTTATTCCATCCTAAAGGTTGTTCTGCTTTTTTTTCTACAATGTAACCTAGCTTTTCAATTAGGTTGACAGTATCAATAGACAAGGTTTTTGTTTTAGCTATCTCCGCAAATAATCGAGAGGTGTCGCAAATAGGGTAATAAACCCATGAGCCATAATTTTTCTTAGCTTCTATAATAATTTTCATTTTATTTACCTATGTTTATAAATTGAATATGATCTTGCTTAAATTGTTTAATCTCTGCAAGGGCTTGGTTGCGTATAGAGTTTAATTCCTTGGCGATATCATCACCGCCAATGGCTTTAATCCATCCATACCCGTACCATGCCTCATGGTTGGGATACCATTGTAATTCTATACAATTCTCGCCCCATGAGATATTAAAAGATTTACCACCTTGCTTTAAATACTCCGCAAGGGTTCGCATGATTACCGCCTTGCTTGGCTTACGGTTTTTATAGATAATATCTATCGTTTGAAATAATTCACTCATTTTATAGCCCCTTAACTGATAAGATTGTGGCTTTATTGATAGCCCTATAAGCTTTAGACTGTAAGTCATATACGGTGATATATTTATTAGGGTTTAAGGTGCTTACGCCCCCTTTTAGGTGCTTAGTAACGCCTAACCGTCCATTCAGGAAGCGGATACTACCGTCTTTTTTAAGGAATTCTACTGTAAAGATTTTCCCATTAGAATTGAGAATATCATTGGAAAATAAATCTGATTTTGTGATTAATAACATTTTAAAAACCCCCTGTAGATAATACATAAACAATAATTGGAAAAGTAAAACATAATAAACCTAGAATCATTCCTTGCATAAATTTAATCATCATAAACCCTTATTAGTTAATTACAAAACCGCTAAAATCTTTTATTGCCTTACCTTTAGCATATAACGCCACAATATGCCCTTTTGGATCCACGTGCCTTACGTCACTATCATCACCACCAATTACGGGCATGCCCTTAAATGTTAGTGGAATATCAACTTTAAAGCGGAAAACTGTCGCAATTCTAAACTGATTTTTAATGGCGATCTTATTATATTTGTCAAAGCTATCAACGCCACTATAAGAAAAAGTCAAGTCATAATTATTAGGTAAGTTTTTACGGTTAGGAATTTTTGTATAATCATAAAATTGCACCAATGGAAAACGGCTCATAATATTAGCGTAGGTTTTACCGTCAAAATCAATAAAGCTAATATTCTCAAAGCGGATATCACTTGTGCCATTTAATCGGATTAAAAGGGTTTGCCCTAACTTATCTGCCTTGCGTTGACCTGCCTCAATATCTTTGACAATATTAAGCATAAAGTTGTTTTGATCTTCAAAAAATGATTTTGTCTTATTTATTCTAGCTTGTTGGATAGAATTAAATGCGCCACGCCCTGCCGTATATAAGCAAGCTTTTTCGCATTGTGCTAGTTTTGCCATTGGACATACTTGATGCCCTGAGATATCACTAGGGGCTAAGTATAGAATTCCTGTAAAGTAGCCAAGCTTTACGCCCTTTACGGTTTTGGCATTGGTATTAAAACCTAATAATGACTTGCGTTTAAATATTGTCATGATCTTATTCCTTGTTTATTGAGTATTTTAATACTAACTGTTTTGCCTCTTTGTATGTTCCGCAAAAATAACCGTCCGAGTTTTTGCCGTATTGGTAAACCTGCCATCTCCAATTGCCATAATCCGACTGATTACCCGTATCATTAATTGACCACTCTAAGCCGTTACAAGTGACACTATATAAACCCCTAGAGTCTCTTTTAATCTTCATAATCTTATTCCTTACTAGTTAATGGTAATTTGCTGCTATGTATTAACTATATAGAGAAGATACGGCATGGCCTATAGGGGTTTACCCTAGGTATCCAGGTTATCTCATATTGTGGAATATAACTAAAAGTTATGACATATGGGATAGTTATACTTAGGGTTTACCCTTACTAAATAGAGATCAGGGCTGAGACATACTAACTTTAGGGAATGACTGAAAAGGGCTGAGAGAGCCGATAAAGGGCTTTAGAATTGAATTTCATATAATGAAATGCTATATGCTTTATAGTTATAAGATAAGGGGATAACTACTCAATAATGATATAAGGAGGGGTAGTGTCGGAGTAGTGTAAGTTGTTGATTTAATTTATCACGATATGAAACACCCTAAATTGCATCCCACATAGTGAAACATGCACAGCTTTGGTGCAGCCTATATAGTAATGGGGACAGACTCACCAGGACTGTTGCGTAGAAACAACACTGTTGTATAATAACAACACTATAACCTGACAAGCCTAGAGAGTGTGGTATAAATACAACACTATGTGGTGTAGATACAACACTGTTGCAAGAGAACAACGCTCCAGGATGACACAAGCCCTCCCTAGTGTGGTATAGAAACAACACAGGGTATTCCCTAGGGCGTGGGGGTAAAAAAGAATTATTTAATTATATATATAACGCTATTTATAACGCTGGCATAGTTTTTAAAACAGGGGGTAGGGTCTGAGGAGACATCGGCACAAACATCGGCACAGAACAACCCAGGACAGGTCGTTGTACTATAGAGAAGGGCTAGGTAGCCAAAGATGTACTGCGTAGCCTTAGCGAGGCTGTAAAGAAGTATGTAGTAATAAAAACTAAGTGTCCACAGCACTGAACCGTACACGCAGCACTAAGTAGTTGCTAGACACAAGTAACACAGTACTGATATGTACTCTCTAGCTCTGAGTAGAGCTATGTAATAATAGTCTTTATTACTATATTAAAAACATACTATATTGCTACTAAGAAAATACTACATTGTTTCTATATAGTAATTATAACACTACTTTGTTCTTTTGTCAAGTACTAATTACATGTCCCCTATATATTGGTGTTTTGTATCTCATATGTTACATAACGTAGGTATTTGTCTACAATAGTTTACATTTTGTAACAATTAAAATAAGTATTGACAAAATAACAAAGATATGTTATAATAAGACATCAAGTAAAGGATTGTCTTAAAATGACACGTAGAAAAAAAAGAGATTTAGTTGCTTCTGGTAAATGGTGGTCTGATAGTCAAAAGCTTGAAGCTGCTACTACATACCTTGCTTTAGGCAATGGTGCTCAAACAGCAGCTGTTTTAGATATTCCAATTCAAACATTTAATCGGTGGAAATACACAGATTGGTTTAAGAAAATAGTTGAAGATTTAAAATCTGAAGATAGTCTTAAACTTAATGCCAGGTTAACTAAATTAGTGTCTAAAGCTTTGGATGTCACAGAAGATAGGCTTGATAAAGGTAATTATCAATATGACCCTAAAACGTCTGAACTAATTCGTGTTCCTGTATCTATGAAAGATGCAGCTAAAGTAGCTAATGACATGTTGGAGCGTAAAGATGTTATTGAATCTAAACCACAACAAGAACAGATTGAAAAGACTGTTGATGATCGTTTAGCTAAGTTAGCTGAGCAATTTAAAGCTTTTGCTAAGCCTAAAGAAAAAGACATTACACCGTCGCCATTGGTTATTGATAATTAATGGAGTTGTCTAGCGAAATCGTTGAGGGTTTTAGTAATGCTTGTTTGGTTAAAAACTTTGACAGTGCTACAGAAACTCCACCATTCCATAGAGAACTGTGGGATTTGTGTTGTCATAAAGATAAGTTTGTTGCTATTGCTGCTCCTAGGGGGCATGGTAAAAGTACTGCTGTTACTTATACCTATTTACTTGCAGAAATATTATTTCGTCGGTCTAAGTATGCTTTGATTGTCTCAGACAGCTTTAGTCAAGCTGGTTTGTTCCTTGGTGATGTAATTAAGGAACTGAGGGATAATGAAGACATACATGGTTTATTTGGCAACATTGAGTTGACAAAACAAACAGAAGATGATATAATAGGTAAATTCAGTGATGGACATACTTTTCGTATTCAAGCTAAAGGATCAGAACAAAAGCTTCGTGGTTTGAAATGGTTAAATAGACGTCCTGATTTAATCATATGCGATGATATGGAATCTGATGAACAGGTTCTTAATAAAGAACGTAGAGAGAAATTTCGTAGGTGGTTTTATTCAGCACTGATACCTTGTTTATCGGTAACAGGTAAAATTAGGATTGTAGGTACAATTCTTCATTTAGATTCATTGTTAGAACGTTTAATGCCAGAGTCTCAGCTTAGTGCGTTAGGTTCTAAAGCATTAAAGAACTTAATTACTGAAGATTTAAAACAGTACACAAACTTTAAGACTTCATGGTTATCCATTAAGTATAGGGCACATACAGACGACTTTAATACGATCTTATGGCCTGATAGATGGTCTAAACAAGCATTAATAGAGCGTAAAGCTCAGTACACGCAACAAGGCTTAGCTGATGCGTATAGTCAAGAGATGTTAAATATTCCTCTTGATGATGCTAATGGATTCTTTAAGAAAAGCGACTTTGCGCCACTTAAAGAAGACGATAGAAAAAAGAATTTAAATTATTATATTGCTGCTGACTTAGCTATCAGCCAAAGGCAACATAGTGATTACAGTGTTTTTGCTGTGGCAGGGATGGATGAAAATCAGCACTTGCAGTGTGTGAACATCATCCGTGATAGGATGGATGCGATGCAGATTGTGGAAACTATCCTTGCCCTCCAGCGAACTTACAAACCTGAATTGTTTGGAATTGAAGCAGGTACTATTCAGAAGTCTATAGGCCCATACCTAAACGAAGCAATGCTAAAGACTGACACCTTTATCAACCTAGTCTTGTTAAAGCCTAGTGGGGATAAGTTAAGTCGTGCTAGGTCAATGCAAGCCCGTATGAGAGCAGGTGCTGTAAAGTTTGATGACTCTGCTGATTGGTATCAGACCTTTGAAGATGAGCTAATGCGTTTTCCTAGAGATAGACATGATGACCAAGTGGATGCTTGGGCTTACATTGGTTTACTATTGGATCAGATGCAAGTAGCATCGACTCAAAGCGAAATTGATGAAGAAGAATACAGGTTTGCCATGCACGAAGCAGGATATGACCAACAAGGTCGCAACGCTACTACTGGTTATTGAAAGAATAAATGAATTTAAATACTGAACTCAAGCTTGAAGATATTGTAGAACTTCCTAACATTGTTGATGTGTTAGATGAAGATGATTTAAACACGATTAGCTATAATGTCTACAAAGGATTTGAAGCGGATAAAGAATCACGCTCAGCTTGGGAAAAACGTACTGAAGAATCTATGAAGCTTGCTTTGCAAGTTGCAGAAGCTAAAGACTTTCCTTGGCCAGGCGCTTCTAATGTTAAATTCCCACTTATTACTATTGCTGCTTTGCAATTCCATGCTCGTAGTTATCCTGTTCTTATTAATGGCGAAACTCCTGTCCAATGTCGTGTACTTGGTGATGACCCCACTGGTGAAAAAGGAAAACGTGCTGATCGTGTAGCTAAATTCATGTCGTATCAAATCCTTGAGGAAGATACTACATGGGAATCAGAAATGGACCGTGTTTTGATTTCCCAACCTATCGTTGGTTGTGCTTTTAAGAAATCTTACTTCGATCCTATACTTAAACATAATGTTTCTGAAAACATCCTTGCTAAAGATTTTGTTGTAAACTATTGGACTAAACATTTAGATACATCCCCACGTGTAACTCAAATTACTTATTATTCTAGCAATGATATCTATGAGCGTGTAGCTCGTGGTCTTTTTGTAGAAATGAAAGACAATACACGTCCTGCTGCTGTTCCTCAATCAAATATGACTTTGGCGCAAAACAAAGCACAAGGTACAAACGCTCCTGATTCAATTGATGAAACAACTCCCTACGAAATCCTTGAGCAACATACATGGATTGATATGGATGGAGATGGTTACGCTGAGCCATACATTGTTTACATGCGTCGTGATACAAAACAAATTCTTCGTATTGTAGCTCGTTACTTTACTACTTCTATTCAAAAAGATGATAAAGGTAATGTTCTTTCTATTCAACCAGAAACATACTTTACTAAATTTCCTTTTATTCCTTCGCCTGATGGTGGTTTTTATGATTTAGGTTTTGGTTCTTTATTAGGACCACTTAATCAAAGCATTGACACACTTTTAAATCAATTAATTGATACAGGCACAATGGCAAACACTGCTGGTGGGTTTTTGTCTCGTGGCATTAAACTTCGTGGTGGTAACTATAATTTTGCTCCTTTGGAATGGAAACATGTTGATACAACAGGTGACGACCTTCGTAAAGGTATTATGCCGTTACCAGTGCGTGAACCTTCTCAAGTTCTTTTTACTTTGCTTAATTTGCTTATTAATTATGGCGAGCGTATTGGAGGCTCTGTAGATATTCTTAGTGGGCAAAATCCTGGACAAAACACTGCTGCTGAGACTACTCGTACAATGGCAGAACAAGGAATGAAGATTTTTTCAGGTATTTTTAAGCGTACCTACAGAAGTCTTAAAGATGAGTTTCGTAAGCTTTATCGTTTAAATCAATTGTATCTTCAAGGTATTGAAGACTACGCTAGTGACACAGGTGATAATTTTATTGATGCTGATGACTTTAAAGGCCCTGTATCTGATGTACGTCCTGCGGCTGATCCTAACATTGTTTCAGACACGCAACGAGTACAACAAGCAACAGCACTCCTTCAGTTAGCATCTACTACTGGTGGTATGAATATGTATGAAGTTCAAAAGAACTATCTTAAAGCAATGAAAGTATCTAATATTGATATGTTGTTGCCTGATCCTAAAGGACCTAATGCTATTAAACCAGGACCTTCAGAGAAAGTTCAAATTGAACAAATGAAGATGCAAGGTAAGCAAGAACAGTTTAAAGGTGAAATGCAATTAGCTCTTGCTAAAATAATGCAAGCATCAGAACTACAGCAAGCTAAGATTCACAAATTAGAAGCCGATGCTATCCTTGCTGTAGAACAAGCTGGTGGCGTTAAAACAGGGCATGAAATTGCAATGATTGACGCTCAAATTGGAGCAGCAAAAGCTAAACATGAAGGTATTCAAGATAGCATGAAGACTATTATGAACCTTGAAAAACACATGAAAGAAATGACAGCACCTACTGAGTAAAAGTTTTAAAGTGTGGTTAATAAGGAGGAAGTATGGTCATAGTGACCGAGCAAGAGTTTTTGGAGTGGAAAAGTAATCGTGTAACTAAAGCTTTTATGAAAGCTATTTATAACGATAGAGAATGGTTGAAAGAAATGTTGCTTGCTGGCACAGAAGATGATGCTGGTATTCGTGGTAGAGCAGCTGCTTGTTCAAGTATTCTTACACTAGACTACAATGAATTAATGAGTTCAGTAGTGGAGAAAAAAGATGTCTAATACAACAGGTATTACACCTATTCTTGATAGAGTTTTGATTAAACCTTTAGTGGTTGAAAACAAAACATTAAGTGGCATTATTGTATCAACAGATGAAACTAGTGAACGTGAGCAACTTGCCAATACAACAGGTGAAGTTATCGCAATGGGTGAAGAATGCCCTACAGGTATTATTGAAGTTGGTATGAGAGTAGCATTTGCAAAGTACTCTGGTTTAATGTACAAAGGTAAAGACAACAAAGATTATCGCATGATTAATTACGATAATTTAGTAGCCAAACTAGATAATGATATGGGATTAATTGATCCACATCTGCTTAAAGGAATTGTATGAGTGAAGAACAAGTAACAGGACAACAAGAAGGAACACAGGAAGCTCCAGAAGCCACACAGCACGAGACTGAAGCTAGGTCGCAGGGTTGGGTAGCCAAAGAAGAGTTTCGTGGCTCTGAGAACGATTGGGTAGATGCTGAGACGTTTGTACGTCGTGGTAGAGAAATTATGCCAATCCTTCGTAAGAACAATGAGAAATTGCTTAAAGAATTAGGAGAAGCTAAAAAGGTCGCTGAAGAAGCTAGACAAGCCGCACGTGAGTTTCGTGAGTATCAAAAGGAACAGTTTGAACGTAAAGGTAAAGAACTAGAATCTCAGTTAGAACAACTTAAAGTTGCCAAGCGTGATGCAATTAACGAAGGTAGCGGAGATAGAGTTCTAGCAATTGATGACGCAATGGACGACATCAAAGAGCAACGACTTCAAGCTAAAGAAGACTTAAAAGCTGCTGAATTAAAAGCTAAAGAAGTTCCACAAGTTACTACCGATCCTATTTTAAATGAATGGATGGATAAAAACGAATGGTTTGGTAAAGATGCACGATTAACTGGTATGGCTAATGGATTAGGCGTTGAACTACGACGTGAAAACCCAAGCTTACAAGGAAAAGCATTTTTAGAAAAACTAGACTTGGAACTAGCTGAAATGATTCCAGCTAAGTTTGGTAAGAAGACAGCCTTTAATCCAATGGAAGGTAGTACTAACGGTACTGCTAGACCTTCGGTTAGCTCAGGTAAAAAGTCTTATAACAACTTACCATCAGATGCTAAATCAGCATGTGATAAATTTGTTAAGCAAGGTCTGATGACCAAAGAGCAATATGTTGCTGAATATTCTTGGGATTAAGGGAGAAAAGAAATGACTGATATTAAACGTAAAGTTGAAGCTACAACAGAGTCTACTAAGGTAGAGCGTCCTCGTGAACGTAAAAAAGGCGTATTTAATGGGACTCAAGGTAAGCTGCAAGTAGGAAAGCAAATTGAAGGTTTTCACTTGCATATTTTTAATGATGCGCCTGGTCGTATACAGGCCGCCACTGAAAACGGTTATGAATTTGTTCACCCTAGTGAGGTAGATGGGGTTACGGAAAATGTTACATCTCGTAACCTTGATTTAGGAGATAAGGTTAGGTTTTTAGTAGGTGCTGGTGAAAAAGGCGAACCAATGTATGCTTATTTAATGAAAATTAAAAAAGAATGGTGGGACGAAGATCAAAAGCAATTACAAGAGCGTAACGATAAAACTGATGCAGCTATTAGACAAGGCAAGACACCTGGTGTGGACTCTGCTGGTTTCTATAATGCTGGAATCAAAATTAATTAACTTTCTTAAAAGGAAAAACAAATGGCAAACGTAAATGCCGTGACAGGATTGTCGCCAGTTGGCACAATTACTGGCGCACCCTTTAACGAGCAAGGCGTTCTTTACGCTATTGCTAACGATGGTACTAACACATACGCTATTGGCGATGTTGTTAAATCCGCTGTTGGTAATGACGCAAATGGCGTAGCTCTTGTAACTAAAGCTGTAGCTGCAAGCGTACCTTTAGGTGTTATTGTATCTATTCGTGTATCTAATCCTGGCGTAAGTTTGGCTGGTGTTAACTTGAATTTAGCTCAATTGTATCTTAGCTTAAACTCTGGTAACTATTCTTACGTTTATGTTATCACTGATCCTGCTGTTGTGTTTCAAGTGCAAGCTAACGTTTCTGCTGATGCTAAAGTTGGTTCTACTGCGGTTCCTACAATTGTAGCTGACCAGACATCAACATTGTCACAGTCTTCACCATTCTCAAGCACATACGTAACTGCTGACTCAGCAGCTACTGCAGCTTCTATGTTCCAAGTTGTAGGTATGTATCAAGAGCCTACCAACGTACCAGGCACATACAACAACATTTTGGTGAAGTTTAATAAACACCAATATTTACAAGCCTTCGGTGCTTAATTAATAGGAGATATATAAAATGGCTGGTGTAATTACAACTGGTACTCACCCAAAGGCTTTATGGCCTGGTATTAAAGCATGGTGGGGACAAACTTACGATGAACATCCTGAAGAATACATTAAGTTATTCGACAAAGATACTTCACATCAAAACTACGAAGAAGATGTTCAGTTAACTGGATTCGGTCTTGCTCCTATTAAATCTGAAGGTGCTGGCGTTCAGTATGACTCAGAAGTCCAAGGTTTCGTAACTCGCTACACACACGTTGCATACGCTCTTGGTTACATTGTAACTAAAGAAGAGTTGGATGACAACTTGTATGAGCAAGTTTCTAAGCGTCGTGCTGCTG
>TBL_comb47_HYPODRAFT_10000702_pt1 | contig 44371 bp, 46 predicted proteins | sample TroBogypolimnion_40_FD_10682 | JGI IMG/M metagenome (IMG submission 10682)
CCAGGTGTAGAAGACCACCCCGAGGGTGTAGCAGAACCCGCCCGCCATCAGCCAGAGCATGCCGAGGTGCGGCAGGGCCCGCCACAGGGGCATGACCGCGATCATCACCATCCAGCTCATGGCCAGGTAGACGGCGGTGGAAAGGAACTCGAACCGGCCGGTGTAGACCGACTTGAAACCGACGCCCAGGACCGCCAGGCCCCAGACCGCGCCGAACAGGCTCCAGCCCCAGCCGCCGCGCAGGGTGGACAGGCAGAAGGGGGTGTAGGTGCCGGCGATGAGCAGGTAGATGGCGGAGTGGTCCAGGATGTGGAACACCCGCTTGGCCCGGGGGTTGCGCAGGGCGTGGTAGAGCGTGGACATGGCGTAGAGCAGCACCAGGGTGGCGCCGAAGATGGCACCGCCCACCACGTGGCGGGTGGTGCCGTGCAGGGCGGCCGAGACCGTCAGCAGGACCAGGGCCAGCACGCTCAGGACCGCGCCCAGGCCGTGGGTGATGCTGTTGGCGAGTTCCGCGGCCGCGCTTTCGGCGTGGTGGGTGGTGTCCATGATGGCTCCTGCCGTCATTATCGCATGCCCGCTTGCCGCTACACTGAAGCCAGGAGTGTGACCATGGCCCCAACCCTGGCTGATGTCCGTCTGGCGGCCGAACGGATCCGCCCCTACGCCCACCGCACGCCGGTGGTGACCTGCGCCAGCCTGGACCGGGAGGTGGGCGCCCGGGTCTTCCTCAAGTGCGAGAACCTGCAGCGGGTGGGCGCCTTCAAGTTCCGCGGCGCCTGCAACGCCGTGTTCTCCCTGTCCGAGCAGGAAGCCCAGCGCGGGGTGGTCTGCCACTCCTCGGGCAACCACGCCCAGGCCCTCGCCCTGGCCGCGCGGCTGCGGGGGATTCCGGCCCACATCGTCATGCCCGGCAACGCTCCGGGCGTCAAGAAGGCCGCCGTGGCCGGATACGGCGGCCAGATCACCTTCTGCGAGCCCACCCTCGAGGCCCGGGAAGCCACCCAGGCCCGGGTGGTGGCCGCGACCGGGGCGACCATCGTCCATCCGTACAATGACGTCAGGGTCATCGCCGGGCAGGGCACCGCGACGCTGGAACTGCTGGAGGACTTCCCGGACCTGGACGTGATCCTGGCCCCGGTGGGCGGCGGCGGTCTGCTGAGCGGCACCGCCATCGCCGCCAAGGGCCTGTCCCCGCGGATCCGGGTCATCGCCGCCGAGCCCGCGATGGCCGACGACGCCTGCCGCTCCATGGCGGCCGGCCGGATCATCCCCTCGGTGGACCCCCGGACCCTCGCCGACGGCCTGCTGACCTCCCTGGGCGACCTGACCTTCCCCATCATCCGGGAGCAGGTGGAGCGGATCCTGCCGGTGAGCGAAGCCGGCATCGTGGCCGCCATGAAGTTCGTCTGGGAGCGGGCCAAGCTGGTGATCGAGCCGTCCGCCGCGGTGCCGGTGGCGCTGCTATGGGAACGGACCTTCGACCTCACGGGGCTGAGGGTGGGGGTCATCCTGTCGGGCGGCAACGTGGATCTGGAGAAGCTGCCCTGGTGAATCGGGCCCTCAGCATTCATCCTGCGCTGGGACACAGGTCTTGAAGTCCTTGCCCAGCCATCCCTTGGCCAGGATCAGCAGGACCGAGGTGAGCATCGCCACCCCGCCGAAGATCAGCCACATGGGGGTGGTGTTGAGCGTGCCCTTGGCCGGGTCCGGGCACCAGCGGGCCAGGGCGGCGCCGGAATAGATGGGGACGAACATCTTGGTGAGGAACCATGGGAACTGGGCCACGCCCATGTAGGCGCCGGTGCGGCCCTCGGGGGCGATCTCGGCGGCGTACTGCAGGAACCGCGGCTGCCAGATGGCCTCGCCCACGGTCATGACCAGGATGAAGCCGAACAGGCCCGGGACGGTGGGGCCCAGGGCCAGGATGAAGGTGGGCGCGGCCATGATCGCGGTGCCGACGATCATCATGGAGTAGACCTTGGTCCGGGTGGTGAGGGCGGCCACCATCGGGCAGAGCAGGAAGATCAGGAGGGCGTTCAGGCTGGTGGCGGCCTCGAACCGGGCGCCCACCCAGGTCCCGGCGAAGGCCCGGTTCACGTACTGGGGCAATACCAGCCAGTTGTAGGCGAACAGGGTCTGGACCGGGACCAGGCAGAAGATGAAGCAGGCGAACTTCGGGTCGGCCAGGGGATGGTTCCGGAGCCATTGGCCCACGTTGGCCAGAAGCCCCGCGGGGGCCGCGGCTTCGGGGGGCGGGGCGGCCCCGGCCTCCGGGACGGCCCGGGCCGCCGACACCGCCTTCCGGCTGAGCAGGAGGGCCGAGACCAGCAGTCCCGCCGCGGTGGTGGCGGCATAGAAGGCGAAGGCGCCGCGGATGTGGAAGCGCTGGCGGATGGGCGACATGAACGTAGGCAGCCAGGCGCCCAGGTTCATGACCGCGTAGAGCATGGCGAAGCCCATGTTGGCCGTGGCCGGGGTGGTGAACTGGCGCACCGCGGCGTAGCCGGCCGGGACGTACATGCCGTAGCCCAGGACCACCAGCAGGATCCCGGCCATGGCCACGGCGATGAAGGGCGTGAGCAGTCCGCCGGCGGCCAGGCCCAGTCCCGGCGCCAGGGCCAGGAGGCCCCGGCCCAGGAGCATGAGGAACAGCGACAGGAGGATGGCCCGGCGCAGGCCCCAGCGGTCGGCGCTGCCGCCGAAGAACAGCATGCTGAGGGTGATGCCCGAGGTGAGGGTGCCCACCATCCAGCCCGCGCGGAGATCGCTGAGCCCGGCGTATTCGTTGAAGTACATGGCCAGGTAGATGAGCATGCCGAAGTAGACGAAGCCCTCCAGGAGGGTGCTCAGATACACGGCCCAGAGGGCCCGGGGGGCCCGGGCGAGGCCGACGAAGGGCTGGATGAGTTCCAGGAAAGGTGAAAGCCGGCGTGCGGATGCCTGCGGAGTCGCATCGGTCATGAAGATGTCCTCGAATGGGTGTTCGGAAAAAGGCGTTTGAATAGGGCGGAAGGCTTGCGCTGGCAATATTGAAAAACACAATATGACTTTTCCGGCATGCTGGCCAGCGGAAAATCCCGGGCCGGGATCCGCCCGGCGCTGTACCATCACCCCCACGCGGCCCGGGCGGACCCGGGCCGCCCCCTCCGGGAGCGACGCCGATGAAGCTGGTGACCTTTCTTCAGACTGGCCGGGAGCGCATCGGCGCGGTCATGGCCGACGGCCGGATCCTCGACTTCCATGCCGCCGACCCGCGCCTGGCCGTGGACATGCTGACCCTCATCCGGGAGCAGGACGAGCTCATGCCCCTGGCCCGGGCCCTGGCGGCCGCCCCCGGCCCGTGGGTGCTGGACCCCGCCGGCGTCACCCTGCTGGCGCCGGTGCCGCGCCCAGTGGCCATGCGCGACGGCTACGCCTTCCGCCAGCACGTGGCCACGGCCCGGCGCAACCGCGGACTGGAGATGATCCCGGAGTTCGACCAGTTCCCCGTCACCTATTTCACCAACCACCAGGCGGTGGTCGGCCCGGGGCCGCTGGAGGTGCTGGAGCACCACCTGCGGCGCCTGGACTACGAACTGGAGGTGGCCGCGGTCACCGGCCGGCCCCTCTGCAACTGCTCCCTGGAGGAGGCCGACGAGGCCATCTTCGGGTTCATGATCATGAACGACTGGAGCGCCCGCGCGCTCCAGGCCGAGGAGATGAAGCTTTCGCTCGGACCCTGCAAGGGCAAGGATTTCGCGACGGGGCTGGGGCCGTGGCTGGTCACCCGGGACGAGCTGCCGCTTTCGCCCTCGCCCCAGGGCCGGGTGCTCCGGGCCCGCATGACCTGCGCGGTGAACGGACGGCTGCTCAGCGACGGCGACGCCGCCACCATGAACTGGACCTTCGCCCAGATCCTGCAGCGCACCGCCTACGGGGCGCGGGTGAGCGCGGGCGAGGTGCTGGGCAGCGGCACCGTGGGCACCGGCTGCCTGCTGGAGCTCAACGGCTCCAAGGTCACCGACGACCTCTGGCTGAAGGCGGGGGACGTGGTGACCATGGAGGTGGAGGGCCTGGGCCGGCTGGAGAACACCATCGTCCAGGGCCGGGGCACCGGGCTGCCGTTCACCCTGGTATCCCAGGGGCCGCGGCTCATGGACCACTCGGGCTAGGGGGGACACCATGGCGTTCAGGACCATCCTGCCGGAACAGCTGGACCCGATCCAGACCGGCGCCCTGCTCACCGGCGGAGTCGGGCCCCGGCCCATCGCCCTGGCCAGCACCCGCTCCCCGGCCGGGGTGCGCAACCTGGCCCCGTTCAGCTTCTTCAACGCGTTCGGGTCCCGTCCGCCGATGGTCGCCTTCGCCCCCAACCGCAGGGGCCGGGACGGAACGGTCAAGCACACCTACCTCAACGCGGTCGCCACCGGGGAGTTCGTCATCGCCGCCGTGAGCTACGCCATGGTCCAGCAGATGAACATCGCCAGCGCGGAGTACCCCGAAGGGGTGGACGAATTCGGCAAGGCCGGGTTCACCGCGCTGCCGGCCCTGCGGGTGAAGCCGGACCTGGTGGCGGAGTCGCCCTTCCAGATGGACATGAAAGGTTTGTTTTCGGGAAATATCTTGCCGCATATTGAGGTTTCTAGGGGGATGGCCTTCCCAACCGGAACCCAAATCAGGGCAAACCCCCTTGACGGCCATTCTTGTTGAGGGGATTGCAGGCCCAAACTAGGACAAGAAAAATCCCCGGCCTAAACCGGGGATGGCCTTACTGGAATGTGGGGTTAGGGGCTCTACCCGATCTTAAACTGGATAATGTTTCCCAATTCAGGTTCCTTCTCCGCTGACTTAAGCTTACTTAAGCCATCCCGCATATCTTCGAGGTTAAGCTCAGCATAATACTTCATGGTGGTATTTACGTTGGCATGACGACAAATCTTACTTACCTGGGCCAGCTCAACCCCAGCCCTCAACAAGTTGACACATAAGCTGGCCCTTAACCTATGAGCGGTTATTGGTTCCTGAAGTCCCATCAGCCCATCAATCTTCAACATAAGACCTGCGGTGTAGTCGGTTCCGTGGTTACCTCCAAACCGACCAGGGCAGATGAGCTCTCCGGGTTTACGCTCCAGCTTGGCCAGCCATTCGGCCATCTCGGGGCGAACCGGTATGTATTGGATCTTCTTGTTCTTTTGCTCGGTAATCTTGTAGGTCAGGTTGACCTCATCATATAGGTCCCATTGGAGGTTTACCGCTTCACTTATCCGCATTCCCATGTAGTAGGCGGCTCGAAGGATGATGGACTCGTGGAGGCTAAGGGCCAGTTCATCTACATGAGCAAAGAAGGTTGTGATTTGTTGGTCGTTAAGGGTGATCTTGGGTTCTCTGGTTTGGGAGATCCTGGGGTATTCCAACGACACATTATGCTTTCCCCTTCTCCTGGATAGTTCGATGATCTGTTTTAGCTTGGAGAAGATGAGATACATGGAATTGCTGGAGAGCTTCTTATTAAGGGCTAGATCACGGTAAAGCCAGTCAATCTTCTCTTGCATGTGGCTCATTGGGGTATTCATGAATGATGACCAGTGACAATTGCAGAGATAACCGGTATCACGGAGGACTCTAGGGGTTAGACGGGGTTCTTCAACCTCACAGTAGTATTCCCATGCTTCCTTGAAGGTGATCTTGTTGTTATTGGTGATATTGAAGTCATGGTTGGTAAGCTGAGAGTAGGCTTCGGAGAAACGCTTCTCAGCTTCAGCCTTATTTCCAGTCTTACAACTCTTCTTGTATCGAACCCCCTGATAGTTGAACTGGTAATGGTAGACCCCATTAATCAGTTTAAGGTTGTGATCCCAGTCAGTGTTTCTTTCCGTTTTTTTCTTGGGCATTGCGTTCCTCCTTGGTTTTTAACGTGGATCGGGGAAATTCCGTGGTCCTGCTCTACCCCCTTTTCCCCGAGATTCAGGTCAATGGCACGAGAAATATTCAAAATAAAAAGGAGCCCCAAGGAGCCCCTTTCTTTACTAAACTGGGTTGGGTTATAATTTTACCTTAATTGAATAAGTAGTCCCAAGCGGTTCAGAAGGGTAAACCAAACTCGCCATCTTCTGGAAGCTCATAACAGCCCTCTTCATCCTCTGCTGAGCCTCCCATCTTTCCGCTGGAGTGGTGTTTGATGAAGTAGTAGTCTTTGGTATAGTAGTGCAATTCGTATCCATATGGGTTCAACCATTCTTGTAGGTGATCTAAGTATCTATCTGGAATATAAAGTAGGTCCAGACTTTCCGTATCTTCGCTAATGAGAAGATCGAAGATGTGGAATTGAATCTTAAGATAGAGGCGTGGTATGGTGTTCATTCTACAATTGAATATAAAATCTTTACAGTTTCATTTGTATTTATATTAATGCAAGTGAAAAGGCATGATTGTTTATTTGGTGTCCATTCAATAATAATGGTTCTCCAGGAGGATCCAGATTCAATTTCATCCTTATTTAAACTTTCAAGATCAAGTATATAAATATCTTCCAAAGTAACGGTTGATTGATTATTTGCTTTTCGATAATTTTTCCATAGTTCAATAAATTTGTTCATATTGTTTCTCATTAAAATAAAGCTGTGGTAGTGTATTCATTTGTATCTAATTCGATTGAACCACTGTTTAAAGTAATACATCAAAGTTGTTTATTAATGTATATTGCAAATACGTTAGGTGCATTATTGCTACATAACACATTACTCCAAATCATCTGGCCTTGGCGTTCAAGTGCAAGTTTCTTAATTTCTTTGTTCATATTGTTTCTCCTTACAATAATTATAACGTCAATAGAAATTTGAATAAAAAATTACCCCCATCTTTCTGAGCATGGGGGTATTTGTTGGTTAATGCTTAAGATTCTCCCATTCAACCTGCATCTTTGCTTGACGGTAGGCTTCCATATCCGACATTCCCATTTTTTGCATAGTATGCATATAAACAAATATACGTTCATCATTGGTAGGCTTGGTCTTAACCGTGGTTTGGTTAACTGGCCTGGGCTCCGATGGGGGAGTATAAGTGATTTCACCAAAATACCTTGGGTCCAGAAGTGGTGAACTTACATTCCCATGATACCCACAGGCCATCATCACCGGAAAGGCAAGTAACAGAAGTAGGCGTTTCATGATACCTCCTGGGTGGGATAGGGAATTATCCCACCCTATTTATTGTTCATCAACAAATTATTTTATCTCAATGCATCGGCCTGGTCATTGAGGGCTCGCTCAAACCCTTCCAGCATGGGCATATTGTCCGGGAAATCGGTGATCCAGGCGCTCATGGGGCAGGGGCCATGCTGGGTGATACCGGCCTTGGCAGCTCCCACGGTGGGATACATCGAGTAATAGGTGGTGAAGATTTTTTTCTGCTTGGCGTTCATGTGTGGCTCCTTGGGATAATTATACACCTGAAAATTGGGGTGAGATTTTCCCACCCCCGAGGTTTTTACAGAATGATGGGAACTTTGGTAGCTTGACTGCGTAGGAAGCCACTTATACCTTCCAGCATTCGCTGTCTGGTTTCATCATTTGGTACCTTAAATATACCGGGTGCATCCAATGATGAAATAGTTACTATGCATTTTGCATTGTCATTAAATTCAATTTCTATACCCCATCTATTATTTGTTTCGAGCACTTGTTCTCCTATGGTTAAATTGTATTTCATCTTACCAGTTACCTTACATTCAGAAGATCCCCAACACATAATTTTTTGCAACTTTAAATGAGAAATGATATAGTTGTTTTCTGGTATTTGTTCATCTGTTGGTTTTTGTGGGTTTGAGGTTAAATTATTTTCCATAAAGACCAACCCTTCAAACTTATTCCAATCAATATTGTTGAATTTCATTCTAATATTCCTCTCGTAAATTGTGGTGCTGTTGATGTATCATAAGTTTGTTTACTTAGGAAATTAAAAACATTTGAGTTAGCTTCATTGGTTGGTTCTTCCTTGGTTGTATTTAATAGTCCATATCTCTCAACAAACGATTCAGTAGGATACCACAAGTAGTCATTACCACTTTTATCCCTTTTTCGATCCCAACCAATGTCATAAAGAATGCCACCAAGACTTTTTGTTACCTTTGCTTTAGTAGTATCATCTAGAGCAAGCCTAATTGTTACCATTTTTATACCATTTTCATTATTCTCAAAATTATCTCTTACCTGCTCTAGTGTCCAACTTGAAATGGATTGTTTACATGCAGCAATCACATTTTCAACCTTGGCATCCTCGATGAAGTATGACTGGATAGCCTTATCTACTACAAGCTGATCCACTTCATCAAAATAACACATTTCGTTTGCTTTATATCTTACTACCGCCTCTGCCCAGAGATTATCCCGAACCTTGAGGAACCCCTCCGTATCAATCCTACCAGATTTTTTAAATAGGATAGGCCACCACCGGCGCTCTCCACCCTTTTCTGCGAGGAACTGGGGTTTATTACTTGTGCAGAAGAATACACATCCGCAAGGAACCTTTTTAGCCCTACGCCCATACTTAGGAATATAATGATGAACCCTAGTAATAATAAAAGTCTTAAGTCTACTGTAAGCATCTCTATCAGTAGTTATGTAGTCAAATTCATCAATAAGATTGATCCAGTTCTCATTAACTTCGGATTGAGCATCTTTGTATCCATACTTAAGATCTAGATGAGGAGAACCAAACCATTCGCGCCCCCTGACGTCCGAATAACCAAAATATCCGGGGAGAGATGACTTCTTCTCGCCTCCCTTTTGTCCAACCGCAACCAAAGCACTATCACACTGACTACCTGGAACCATAACTCTATTTACTGCAGCTATCATCCACTTCATAATAAATTCTTCGTTGAGGTCTACCTGTTTACCTTTTATGGTAACTAGGTTTGGTTCTAAATTAAGAAGTTTAATAGCCAAGGCTAAGTCGCTCTTGCCATTATATTCTAGATTATTCATAAAATCTCTAATAGGATTAAAGGTATTGTTATCAGCCACTTCATCCAAAAGTTTATTTATAACATCAAAGTTTAATTCTAAATGCCATTTTTCACAAAACCAAGAAGCTAGACGCATATCTTCATGCTCGAAGCCACTAATCTTTTCGGTTCCACGATAATAATCCCCTAACTCACAAAATCTGTATGGTCTTTCCTTGAATTCTGGATCTTCATTAATAATTATACGTGCGTTGAATACATTCTTTTTGATGTCAATTTGGGTAAGTTTTGCACTATCATAATCTTTCCATTGAGGTATGTATTGTAATTTTTCTAATACAAGAGCAACCCTAGCAGCACTACCTAACATATCCATTAATTTATCTTCAATTACTTCCTGCCTTAATTGTGACTTGATTTGTTCTTCTTTGGTTGACATTATATGACTCCATCATATTTATATTTCTTTTTTTGAGTAACTTTTTCTATTTTTTCTAAGCCAAAGTATTTAATAATTGAAACTAAACCATTCTCTGGATGAGTGTGGAAGCAATGAAAGCCGGGCGGCTGGCCCTGCTTTACTATTATACCTGCCTTCCAAGTATTATCAGAATGGGTATCGGCCCATGGGCAATAGCATTCATAATTAGTCTCTTCAGTTGTTTCCTTAACCTTCTTGCAATACCAACCGAGGTTTGCATATAGTCGAGGAAGGTCCAGGGTTGAAAGATCCAAGTGGTTGAGAGAATGTTTAATAAAAAATATTTCCTCTTTGCTACGGAGCTTAGCTGTTCTAATAGTTAGTCGGGTTTCTTCTGGTAGGATGAACTGTTCAATATCATCCTGAAGATAATTGATGGGTTTTCCCTGAATTTTAATAAACCAAACGTTTTCTGGATTAGGGGAGCATGGGAGTTTGGAGAGAGCCATATCTCGCAGTAAGTGTCCTTGGGTATCAATCTGCTCTCGGTAGGGAGAGAAACCACAATGGTCTAGGATAAATTCAGCAAACCTTTTGTATTCAATATCACAAGTAAATTTAAGTGGTTCTTCGAGGAAGACAATTACTCTAAACTTTGGTCTTTCTTTGGTACAGGAAAAGGTTGAGTAGATTAAGGCTTGGTATCCTCTTTCTTCCAATAGCTGCTTAGCTACTTCCGGCTGAAAGGGATTTTCCAGCTTATTATCTACGTCAAAAATTAAGGTTTCGTAGCGGTCGATGAAAACCGGGGCTCGGCGGTCGGCTCCCGGTAAATAAATTGTGTTGCTAATGCAGGGTACCAGATCCTTAATATGTTTTGGATCACCCTGGTAGTCCACGGGATAGGTGAGTTGATTGTTGATGATGCTGTCGCATATCTGGTCAAATGTTCCAGTTTGAGAGATGATCTGGTCAGCACCAATTGAGAACTGGTTCTTATGATAGGACAGAGTATATTCTTTCTCTATTTCATCCATTTTGTTGCTCCAATCCGGGGCGTCAACCCCTATACATTAATATAACCTTCGTTCATGAAACTTAGTTTGGATTACCCCGCAGAATATTCGAATGAACATGGGAGGGCTGTTGACGCAGCTGGTTCCTCCCGGTTCGTTGGAGACAGGATAATAACCACTACGTGGAATCATCCCTTATTAATTATAACCTTTATTGTTTAAAGTTGAGTTTTGGTTGGTTTTTGGGATGGGATAGGTCCGGTAACTGCCTTGATCGGGATGGTATGTCCTGTAAATTCTCTTACAAAAATAAGGCAACCGCGAAAGTTCCGGACCCAAGGACCTATATTCCCTTATTAATAAGAAAAATATATATATATATATTAAAGGGAATATATATAGGGATTTGAGGTCCTGCGGTCCGGAACAGCCAAAAGACCTTATTTTTGAACGTTATTTTTCCGGACATATGGGGGGTGGTGATAGGTCCGGCCTCTCGCGGTCAGTAAAACATCAGGCCAGATAGTCGAGGTTATAATCAAATAGGTGCGAATATCAGCGCATCCTTAGTGGAGAGAGCCCAGTGCCATGCTGGGCTCTCTATTTGTTAGGGGTAAATTTAATAAAGGTTAAGAATATGTGGTGATAATTAAATTAGCCCATTGAGGGGATAGGTGTATGGAAGACTATTATAAATTGAGATTAATTGAAAATGGTAGCATAGATGTATTTCTTCCTTGTTCAATTTGTAAAGAAATTAAATCAATATATTGTTTTAGGGTTAAAAGAGATAGTGAAGCTGGCCATCAGCCATATTGTAAGGAATGTGGGAAAAATCGTAAAAAGGTATGATTATAGAACTCAATTCGTTTCCACCCAGCTCCAATAGTATGTACCTTTCGAGTGGACGTTACCGTAATCTCAGCCCCAAGGCCAGAGCTTGGATAGCCAGTGCTAACGAACAGCTCAAAGACCTAGCCCAACCAGAAGAGTTTGTAGGCAGGCCCCTGGCGGTTCTATGCACCTTCCAGGGGCCGCTATGGCGTTGCAAGAATGGTCATATCAGGAAGGCCGATGTATCCAGCAGGGAGAAATGCCTAATTGATACAATCTTCAAGCTATGGCCAGATATGGATGATAGCCAAATCTATGATCTTAGGTTGGTGAAGGTTGAAGCAGAGGTAGAAAAAGTAATAGTTGAAATGAAACTATTAACCGAAGAAGAAATGCTTGAAATCAAAAAAAAATTATTTCAGGTGTATAATTAAATATCATAAGGAGAAAATATAATAATGCTTTTAGCTTTGTATTTAATAATTGGTTTTTTTGTTGGTAAGTTTTATTTAGGTTTAAAATTGGTATTATGTGAAAAATACCATAATTTTTATATTAAAACAAAAGAAATACATGATAGCAATGATAGTATAAATACTAAAAAAGAAAAATATAAAGATGTTGTGGCTAATTATGTCTATCTGTTAAAAATGTATCCACCTACCTCTTTGCCCTTTATCTGCTTCAATGAGTATGAGACAGCAGCATGTAAGCAATTAAAATTAGAATACGAGATTTACAATAATAAAAAGGAAGCATAAAAATGTCAGTAGTAGCATGTAAGGTATACAAAGATAAAATTGAAATAGCATCTGATTCAATTACTATTTATGGCTCTACTCAGTCAAAAGATTCAGCAAAGCTATTTCAATGTAACGATATGACAATTGGTGGAGTAGGATTAGCAGAAGAAACAGCACTTCTACGGCTCTTTTCCGCCACTACAAAACCTCTTTCAGCCACAGAAAATAGCATTCTTGAATTCCTTGCTGCTTTCTCAACCTGGAAAAAGAGTAGGGTGGAAAAATCAGGTATAGAAAATTTCTATATTTTAATTTTTGGGAATAAAGCTTATGAGGTATATGGTTGGCATGTAAAAGAGATAGACACATATGGCGCTATTGGTGCTGGTATGAATTATGCTCTATCTACTCTATATTTAGGTCATGATGTAGAGAAAGCGGTAGATGTGGCAACAGAATTATCAATATATTGTGAAAAGCCAATTATTAAGTATGTGGTTGAAAGAAGTAATTAGGTTTGCCTTTGGGATAACACTATGGAATGGCTAAATGGTTTTATATTTTGTTTTTATCCATGTTTAAAATTGTAGGAAGGTTTAATAAATAATGCCACTTTATAGCTACAAATGCCAAAAATGCAACAAGACAAAAGAAATGCTTAAGTCTAGCAACCTATCAGATGATCCAGAAGTCTGCGAGGTATGCCAAGAGGTAATGGAAAAGGTAATTACTTGTGCAAGTTTTAAAATTATTGGTAGCTATTAAATGGAATCATACCCTCTTACTAAACCGTTCAATCTTGAAGAAATTCTTGAAATGGAGAAAGGCATTATTGAACAACTACCAGTTGATATCATTCTTCCAGATCTTTATTTTAAAAGTGAAGTTGCTAATTTTTTATATAATAAGTGGCTAGAAGACAAGAACGACAATAGACTTATGCTTTATTGTTTACCTCTTGTTCATGCCAATCTAATTAAGAAACGTGCAATGCTTAAGTATTGTGATCTTAATTATATCGAAATATTCAACCATTGTTGCATTAAGATGTTTGAAGCAATGGAGAAATATGATTCATCCAAGGGAACAATTTACAATTATATTAATAAAATGATGTGGTTTAAGGCTGGTGATTTGGTGAATAAAAAGCCTAAGTGGAGTGGGCATGAAGTAGCGGTAGATGAGTTGGCTGAATTTATGGGGCCGTATGATGATACCTCAAACCACATACTGAATGATTTTAAATGCTTTCTTAGCAATCTAAAGGAATACCAAGGGTTGACCACTTGTAAGATACTTGATACTTTCTTGGATATTTTGAATAAGCAACCAGAAAAGACCAGTCAGGGGCAAAATGTAATAATTGAAGAAATATGTAGAGCTACCAAGCTACCAATTGAAATTATAACTCCAACCTACATGCGAATTATAGACCGTTATACCCATAGTGTAATTGATTGATGAAATAATATAGATATAGGATCATTGTGTTAATTAAACTCTATGTAGATTCAACTTCGGTATTGAATACCCTAAGCGATCTTGGCGAAGCTCGCCAGGGTAGATTTATCCTAAGCCGTGGGTTGAATCTCCTTGCCAAACGTGTCCAGGCCGAGCTGCAGAAGAACGTGGACGAAAACCTCCACCTTCGCCGCCGCCCATGGATTCTCAAGCAGGTCAAGATAGGGCAGGGCAACTGGTCCACGATGAAGCGCCTGGTTGTCAAGATCCAGCTCTCCGATGCGGCCAAGTTCATAAGTGATTTCGAAATGGGAGCCGAACGTGTTCCCCACAATGGACATAGCTACATGGCCTTTCCTAATAAGGATGTATTTGGGAATGGGATCATCGGCCAGAAGAACCCATTACGAATCAAAAATCTAAACCTCCACGATACTCCACAGGGAGTTAGAGGCGATCAAGACACCTTTATCATCCATTCTAGCAAAGGCACTCCACTTATTATGCAAAGACTTGCCGATGCTGTATGGAAGAACGCTGGAAACCTTAAGAAGTTAAAAAAGATGGAGAAGGAGAATAAGAAAGGACGTAATGCTGAAACAGGGTTGCGTATCCTTTACAATCTAATTAAGAATATAAATGTTCCAAAAAAGATTAGTTGGTATGATACCGCCAATTCAACCGTGGTCAATGAGCAGTATGGTATTTTTTCGCAGGTTATTAAAGAAGCCTTGGCTGATCCCAAGAAGTCAAACTAACAGGAGAATAGATGAGTGTATTACTAGATAACTATCAGGCTAATGGCTATAGCATTATTAAACTAGCCAACAAGAATGTAGTATATAAATATCAGCCAAGTAATGATGTATCATTGGATGGTGCATTGTATATGAAGACCTTTGTGATTGATGGCGAGGATAAGGCCATTGATGAGGTGGTGTTTATCCAACCACTTAGCAACCCAATGTATTCAGCTCTGCAAGGCGATACCGCACTGGATCTCTTTGTTATGCAGACAGTGAAGTAGTGATGAGCACCCGCATGAGAAACAATCACCGCCCAGCGACCACCCCTAGCCTCCGCGCAAAGGGGTTCCCTCGCTCGGGCTCGTGCGGGTCCTCCCTGGGCCTTGCACTCGAGCGGGTATCGAAGAAGGCTCGTTGTTTATCTACACAAAACCATTTTAAAATCGGGTTATCTAGCAACTAGCATAATATAAGCACTTATGGGATTATAATGGAGTTAAATTTAGAGGAATTAACTAAAGATCAGGTTGGGCAATTATTAAACTGCTCACCAAAATCTTTAGATAATTATGTAAAGCTTCCAGATAACCCATTACCTTGGCATCCTAGAGGTAAGATCAAATATTATGTATGGAATGAAGTATTTGAATGGTGGATTGCTCGTAAGACAGGTAAGGCTGGACTATTTAAGCCCAAGGATGATCTTGATGCGGCTAAATTGGCCGGTCAAAATCTTCATAATGAAATGGATGCTTTGGATTTAGAAGTAAAGAAAGGCAACCTATTAGAAGTTGAGGATGTAAGAAAAATTTGGTCGGATTCCTTGGTTGATATTAAACAGTCTTTACTAAATGTTGGATATATAGCAGCTACAGATATTATTGATGGTATGAAACATTCTAAAAAGAAAAAGATAATTGATGATTTGATTTTCTCTAGCTTAAATAAGGTTATTGAAGAAGCCAAGGCAATTCAATGAAGCCAGCTAAGGCTCTTTTCTCAGAGGTAGTAGATTACCTTAAGCCTCCTCCAGTCCTTTCCTTAAGTGAATGGGTTGTGGCTAATAGGTATTTCTCGGCGGAGGAAAGCTCAACCCCTGGTCCATATAATCCAAATTTTGCGCCCTTCCAAATTGGTATTATGGATGCTATTACCAATCCAGATAATGAAAAGATTGTGGTAATGGCCTCAACCCGTATAGGCAAGACCTTAATTGTAACTAATGTAATTGGTTATTATGCGGATCTAGATCCAGCTCCAATCCTTTATATGAGGCCAAGAGATGAAGATGTAAAAAATTTTTCAAAGCAAGAGCTTAATTGGTTGTTTGCTAATACACTTTCTTTACAAGACAAGCTTGCAACCAATTTAGGTAAGGAAAGTTCAAATACTTTAAACCTAAAACAATTCCCAGGTGGATCAATTAAGCTTATTGGTTCTAATAGCCCAGCGGGTTTATCTGGTTATGCGGCAAGGATTGTTTTGATTGATGAAATGGACCGCATGGATCCAATTCCTGGATTCGGAAACCCTGTAGAACTCGCGGAGGGTAGAACCACAACCTTCCCACATAATAAAAAGATTTGTTATATTTCAAGTCCAACTATTTCCCACACAGCCAGTTCTAAAAAGAAAACTATCCATTCCATCTACCTTGAATCAACCCAAGCACTCTTCAATATCCCATGCCCTCATTGCGGAACCTTCCAGCCTCTTGAATGGGGTAATTTGAGATTTGGTCATTGTAGGGTAAAGCTTGATGATGTTTACTATGAGTGTTTTAACTGTGGTGGACATATCAAGGAAGCACAAAAAAAGATAGCCATTCGTTCTGGTAAATGGGTCGACCAATACCCAGAGAAGGCTATCAAAGGATTTAATATATCCCAGCTCTATTCTCCATTTTCTAGCTTTGAGAATATAGCAAGGGAATGGCTTTTGGTGGATAAGTCTAAAGATATCTATAGTATTATGCGCTTCAAGAATGAAGTTCTGGGCCTTCCCTTCGAGGAGGATCTAGGGCTCTACAAGGACAGCTCCGATGTCCTCTACAACCGTAGGGAGAGATACAACCTGGTTCCCATGCCAGCCCTACTCCTTACCTGTGCTGTGGATACCCAGGATTCTTGGTTGGACTACACCGTTGCGGCCTGGGGAATGGAAAGAGAATGTTGGATCATTAAGTCTGGACGAATTGAGGGAGATCCCGCAATGCCTGGACCTTGGGATGCCCTAACCCAAGTTTTAACCAAAGACTTCAAACACGAATCCGGTATTAATATGCGAATTGAAAAGGTATTAATTGATACCGGCGGACATAAAACTCAACATGTAAATAAATACCTAAAAGGGAAAGGGCCATTAGTTCAAGGTATATATGGTTCTTCAGCAATTGGTAAACCAATTATTACAAAGGCAAAAAGAGATACCAAAACAGGTTTGCGAAAGTGGGAGATTGGAGTCAATAATGCTAAAACAGATATCTTCCAAATGCTTTCTACCGAAAAGCCAGGAGCCTTATATATACACTTTCCATTTGAACTAGAAGAAGAATACTTCAAAGAATTGTATTCAGAAATAAAGATAGGTGGATTATTCAAACAGGTTGGAAGTAGAAGAAACGAAAAATTAGATGAACTTGGATACTCCCTTGCTGCCTATTACATATGTGAAAAGAATTGTTCCATGGAAAAGCGTAAGGCCATTATGGATGGAGTAATAAAGGACATGAAGGTTCCTGAAGAAATTGAGGAAGAGGTTGAGCCCCAGGAGGCCCCCAGCTCCCCATTCGATGCAGATCTCCCAACCCAGGCGGCTCCAAGCCCAGTTTTGGCGGCTATCCAGCTGGAAAAACCCAAAAGAAAGCAGTATATACCCGGAAGATCCCAAGTTATTACTCCGTATCGCTTCTAAATAATAAGCAAATTACAGAAATAATATAGTATAGAGAGCTTTTGTAAAGAGGTAAATTAATGGATGTTTCAGATGTATTTCCAGTAACCACCTTTGTTCAAGGAGATACCTGGAGTCTAAATGTGGATCTTTCGGATTATGGGTATGATGCAACCCTTTATACCCTCAGTTACACCCTAAAAATTGCTGCATCAAGTCCAATTACCATCACCAGCACCGCTAATCCGGATCATACCTTCTTGATGAAGGTAACTGCAGCAACTACCGAAACCTATCTCCCAGGTAATTATCTGGCAATAGCTCAAATACATACCATTGCTACCGGTGAAAAATATACAGTTTGCACTACTCAAATTATTGTTCAACCAGACTTAACCACATCGTTGAGTGCATTTGATCCACGATCACCCAATCAAATTATTCTTGATGAGATTAATGCAGCCCTGGCTCTTTGTTTTGGTGATGCCGTTGTTGAATATACCATTGGTGGAAGAATGGTAAAGAAGAATAAGATGGAACTTTTAAAAGCAAAGATGCTTTATACCAAACTTGTTCGTAGTGAAAATGGATTATGCCAGGGCCAAATGATTAATGTCTATAATGGGTGGTTTTAATGTTGGAAAAATTTTATACCAATGAAAAGAAGCTAAAGGCCGAGGCCGATAGGCTTAATGAGATTACTCAAAAGGCCGAAAAAAAAGCCCTTAATAAGTTAATGCAGATGAACAACCAGAGGCTTTGGCAAGCCGGTTTTGTTCTGCCGGGAAACCAAAGGCATAACTTTCTCTATTCTCCAAACCAAGAATTGCATGCCCAGCTTAAAAACCTCAGAGCAGATTCTAGATACCTATTCCAGAATACCCCGGCGGTAGCATCCGCTGTAGCTAAGATTCAGCAGAACATTAAACCATTCAAGCTTGCATCCAAGGTAACCAATAAAAAGAACGGCTTAAATTCAAAAATAAATACCCAGATTGAAGATGCTTGGAATGATTTTTGTAAAATGGGCAACTTTGAGGTATCAGGTAGGTATTCTCTAAATGATTGTATTGACCAGATGGTAATTCAGAAAGTAATTGATGGAGAGATTCTTTTAAGAAAAGTTCGTGGGCGTGGTAAGTATGGATATCAGATTCAGCTCATAAACACCGATCAGTTGCATATTGAAACCCATAATACCATTTCTGGACCCTATTCGATGGGCATTGAACATGACGAATGGGGAACACCAATGACATTCTACATCAATACCAAGATGCCCACCGAGGGAGGAACGGTTATACCTGTTCCAGCCAAAGATATCATTCATGCCTTTAAACCAAATGGTATTACTGCCTTCCGTGGTGTTCCACTTATTGCTCCAGTAATGACCAAGATTGAATTGCTTGATGATTATGCCATGGCGGTTATTACTGCCGCTAAAAATGCAGCTTGCACCGCAGTAACCTATGAACAAAAAGCCTACAACATAGATGGAGAACCCTACGATGGGTCCGAGCAAGCCATCCCGGTTGGTAATTGTGAAAATATTATGGTTCAGGGTATTGTGGCCGAATCTCTCCCATATGGTGTGGAGAAGAAGCTCCTAACACCCAATTACCCAACCCAGAGCTACCCAGAAGCGGTAAAGGTAGAGAAGAAAGATATTGCAACCGGTATTGGCCTTTCCTACAACACTTTATATTCAGATATTGAAGATCCTAGTTTCTCGGGTATGAAAGCAGCCTTCATCCAAGATAAAAACTTTTTTGAAGAAGAACAACGGTTCTTTATCGAAAAGGTTCTTGATGTTATTTTTGATGATTTTATTGATACCGCTTGTTCCTTGGGTAAGTTGAAGCTACCGGCTGGCCCTGGTGGTAGCTGGGATATCTACAAGGAACATTCCTTCATTGGTAATGGCTTTGCCTTCCTAGATCGCATCAAAGATACCCAGGCCGATATTGCGGATATTGATGCCGGTCTTGCCAATATCTCCGAAATCCTGGCCCTTCGTGGTAAGGACTTTGAAGATTTCTGCCAGACCAAGCAAAGGGATCTGCAGACTATGGCCCGTTATGGTTTGGTCTTAACCGATGTAGCACCAACCAATAACCCTGCAATGGGTAAACCAACAAGTGAACCCAATAGTGAAGAGCTGGTTGATGAGGGAACAGCAGCTCCAGAGGATAGCAAACCATCCGTAAAGATGGTTGATGATGACGATGAATTAATTTTTATATCACTTTAAAGAAATAATATAATGAAAGAGAAAATATGAAAATAAATAGATACCAAAATAGAAGTATGTCTTTGGATGCTCCTGTTTCAAATGAAGATGGTAAATATCATATTACCTTTTCCAGTGAAACTCCTGGCCCAAGACCATACGGCACCGAAATTGTTAAGCATGACCCTGGTTGTATCAATCTTTCACAGGCCAGCAAAGGTGTTTCATTACTAATGAACCACGATATCAACCAGAACGTTGGCATGGCTGAAGGCTTAACCATTAACCCAATGACTAAAATGGGTGAGTGCAATATTAGATTCTTCTCTACTCCAGATGCCCAGATAGCCGAGCAAAAATTTAAAGAGGGTGCTAAGTTTATTTCTTACCGTTACTCAATTGATGATTATGAAGTGGTTGACGGAGAGAAGGATGATGATCCTCCAACTGTTTACATTACCAAAAGCACTGTAAAAGAAATTAGCTGCGTGGCTGTTCCATTTGATTTTACGGTGGGTGGTAATAGAAGTGATGAAATGGAAGATATGATCGAAATCAATATGGATAAGGTTCGTTCAGATGACAAACCAGAAAAAGAACAAGAAACAGAAATAATATCTATAGAGGCTAATGTAGCCGCAGTTGAAAATCTACTTGAAGAAGAAAAACCTTCTGAAGTTGAAGAAAATAAATCAGCAACACAATCACAGACATCTTTTGTAAAGGAAAATAAAACAATGTCTAATGAAAGAAATGAAATCCTAGCTCTTGGTGCCTTCGCTGAAAAGCAGGGTATCACTAAAGAATTTATGGAGCTTTCCGCAACCGATAAGTCCACCGAAGAGATTAAGTCTGCTTTGGTTGATGTAATTAATGCTAAGAATGTTCCTATCACGGCTACTAATGTGGAAGATGCCAAGGAGGTTACTAAGAGCTTCAGCATCCATAGAGCCATTAGTGCCTCCATGGACAATGATTGGTCCAAGGCCGGTTTTGAACAGGATGTTCAGCGCCAGTGGGCAGGCAAACAGCCTAATTATGGCGGTGGATTGATTATCCCTCATGAAGCCCTCAAAACTGGTAATGCCATGAATACCCAGACTGCCGGCCAGGGTAAAGAGTTCGTGTATAACACCTATGCTGGTTTTGTTGAAATGCTTCGCCCTCGTTGCTTGGCAATTGAGAACGGTGCAAATGTAATTCCTGGCCTAACCATGAACTACAGCTACGTTCAGGAAACCGCCCAGCCAACTACCTATTGGATCGGTGAAAACTCTGGTGCTGATGTAACTCCATCCATTGATACCCTCCAGAACAAGGTGCTCTCTCCCAAGCAGTTAATGGCCCAGATCCAGTACACCCGCACTCAGCTCATGCAGAGCCCGGTGGCCTTTGACCAGTTTGTATCTGCCCGCCTCCTTCGTGAGTTTGGTATTGCAATTGACCGCGCTTGCTTCGCCTCCGACGTTTCCGCCGGTGTTCTAACCGCTCCTGCAAACGCTCCTACCGGTGGAATCCTGCTTGACGCTAGTGTTCCAACCATCGCAATTGGAACTAACGGTGGAAACATTTCTGCCAACGTTGCTAAGGTTCTTGCACTTAAGACCCAGTTAAATACCAACAATGCTCTTAATGGTTTCAACCCTGCTTTCTTCACTACTCCTGGACTCCAGGGTATTTTAGAATCCACTGTTCCTCCTGGTTTGACCTATGCAAGTAATGCTTACTGGTTCAACAACACCTTGAGTGGTTACAAGGCTGTTTCTACCGCCAACCTTCCCACCACCATCAACAAAGGTGCTTCTGGTAACGTTTGCCACGCAGTAATCTTTGGTGATATGAGCCAGCTTAGCCTTGGTGTATTTGGTGATATCGTCCTCAACCTCGATCCCTACACCCTCTTGGGTCAGGGTGCCTTCCGCGTAGTTGCTAACCAGCTCGTTGATGTGGGCCTTGTTCGTCCTACCGCCTTCGCCAAGATCGTGGATGCTCTTAACGCTTAATTCTTTGAAAAGTTTGACCAGCATCCGATTGTTGATGCTGGTCATTTAACTAAAGGTGAAATGTGGCTTTTAAAAATGTATGTGCAACGGATTTGGCAAGTATCTTCAAGGATACTGGATCAACCGTATCATACAATGGTTTTAATACTTATGGTTTTAAAACCTATGAGCCTACAGACGTTCTCCAACTGGATAGTAAGCACTACTCGGTGAATGCAACAAATTTGACATTAGTTATTGCTACGGGATCTTTAGGAGTATTGCCAAACAATGCTCAGGTGGTTGTTGATGGTGTTACATACCTGATTAAGTCTCCACTATTGATCGGTGATGGCCTTGAAACAAAAATGAATTTAGTAGGTATAGGTTAATGTTTACTAATGCACTTGCAATCATCCAAAGAATACAAGCTGATCTTGCTGCATCAATTCCAACTTACCTCCCAGGCGTTACGATCTACCTTGACGAACCACTTGATATTATCTACACCGATCTTCCAGTAATGGTTATTTCCCCTAACAAAGAAGAATTTATTTACGATTCGGAATCTCAAAATCAAGATAAGAAAAGGCTTTTAGTAAAAATTCTATTGTTCGTCAAGGGTGGTCCAAGTTCAAGTCTATGTAGTCCAATTATGAATTATGTTGTTAGTGCTTTGAAAGCTGATAGAACTCTTGGTGGTCTAGCCATGTATGTGGAATTTCAAGGACTGGAATGGCTAAGCGGTGAAGATATAGATGGTCGAGTAAGTGGAGCATCCTTAGAAGTGATGATTGACTATTTTGTATCATAAGGATTTAAGATGAAATTAGTAAGTAAGATTGAGAATTACCTAGTCAATGGCTTTTGGCTCCCAATCAATGAAGAGGTAGAAGTGCTGGAAGAGGATGTAGATAAGTATTTATATCTAGCTGGTGTTGAAGTAGTGCAGGAAGTTAAAGAAGTAGAAACAGAAATTCAAAATAACTAAGTCATATAAAAAGGAAAATTAAAATGGCAGTATTAGGTACTTTCAATCAGTCCAAGCGCATTATTGGCCCCGCTCAGGTTTATCTTGCCGCTTATCCCACGGGCGCTTGCTCTGGTGGAACCATTACCCTTACGGCCGGTTCTCCTGGTGTTATGACCCTCGTAACCCCTCCAACCTTTGGTGCTGTCTCCTTGGGCTCCCAGCTCACCGCCACTGGCGTAACTGGCCCGACCACCATTTCCGCTCTGGCCTCTGGCGTTCTTAACCAGGCCGGATCTACTTACACCCTCACTGGTGGCTCCACCATCCTAGAAGGAACCGCAGAAGCCTTTACCACTTCTGGAACCCCTGGCTACCAGGGTGGAACCGATGCCCTTCGCATTACCGCACTTAAGTCTTTGTTCTTTGCCGATGCCGCTACAGATGCAGACCGTGTTCTTATCCCCTCTGCCTATTCCGATATTGACGCAACCGGTATTGAAGTAAAGATGAAGCAGAATATGATTGAGTATGACCCCAATATGGGCGTCAAATATAAATTGGGTAATGCTCCCTCCGAGGCTTCCATTACTTGGAACTACAAGGATGCCGATGCTAACAAGATTATTGATGCCTTCTCCGCTATTACGGGTGATACGGTTACTACCGTAGCTGCTGCTAACATTGCTGGTAGAAAGACCGTTCTTCTTGGTAGACAATCAACTCCTCTTTATGTAGCCATTCTTATCAGGTATCCTTCCGAGATTATGTCGGCTGGTGGAACCCCTGAATTTAGAAACATCTACATTCCATTTGCTTCCATCACTCCTGATTGGACCATTAAGATTGATAAGAAGAGTGGTGCAGTTTGTAAGGTTGTTGCCAATGCCATTTGTGATATGAGCTTGCAGGGAACCCAGGCAATGCCTCCGATCGCTATGGCCGATGATGTTACGGCTTCTGGCCTGTAATAGTTAGAATAGTAAAACCAAAGACCCTGGCCTCGGCTGGGGTCTTTGTCTGTCTACCAAAAAAGCATAGAAATAATATTATATATGGAGAAAAATACATGGCGTTTTCACTACGTAAATTAGAAGTAGCTCTTCCATTTTTAAAACTTATGAAAGATGAAGATCCAAAGGCTTATGTAAATCTTGTTGCCATTAGCATGATTGATGAGGAAAGTCTTAAGCTTCACTGTGCAGGTAATCCATCAACTATGCAGATATTTATTGATAAAGCTTATTCCATGGAGCTAGATGAGGTGGCCGCTCTGCTTAATCTTTTTACGGGAGCATTGGAGAGATTTTCTCTAATTCGGAGTGGTTGCTCTCCAGAGATGGTGAATCAGATCGAGGATGGGAAGAAGAAGGAGCTTTCCAAGAAACTAGCTTCCCTGTTGCCCGCAGAATCTCCAGCTCCGTTGGAGGATTCGAAGCAGCTCTAAATCTTAGGGCAGATATAGCCCTACAAATACTTGAATCACTATTGAAAGAAACAGAAATAAATGCTTTTAAGCACCAACAATTGTTGTATGCGATGTATCAAAGTGAAGAACTACCGAAGCCTCCAGAGTGGCTTGAAGATGAAATGGGTTAAAGATGGCCGTAGATAACAATTTAACAGTAACGATTTCTGGTGATAATAGCGGTTTAGAGAAGGCCGTTGAGAAGTCTGCTGATCTTCTTGGTGGTTTTGGCGCAAATGTAGCTAAATTAGCTCTTGGCTTTGGCTCTCTAGCCGAGGCTGGAACCCTAGCTACCCAAGCCATTATTGATGGTGTTAAGGCCGTTATTGACTTTATACCAAAATGTATTGAAGAAACTGGTCATCTTGCAGATACCTTTAGGGATCTGCATGTAACAGCCGGTATGTCAGTTGCGGATTTTAACCAGTATTCAGCCGCAATTGTATTATCAGGTGGCAAGACGGAAGAGCTTACCGATCTTACCAAAGGTATGGCTAGAGGAATTAAACAGCATAGTCAAAATCTAATTGATAATGGTATTGCAGTTAATCAAGATGCTCTAAACCATATGAGCCTTGCAGAATATATTGACAAGGTTGTAAAGGTTATGGGTTCCTATGGAACCGCTACCGAAAAGAATGATCTCTTAATGACTGCTTTCGGTCGAAATGGTATGCAATTTGCCGCCCAGTTGATTGAGATAAATAAGAACATGGGAGAGGGTAAGGAGATCTCGGATAAGTATTCGATTGTTACCCAACAACTTGTAAAGGATGAGCTGGCCCTGGCCGAAGCCAAGGGAAGGGCCTCATTAGCTGAGAAGGAATTTCAAGCCATTGTAACCTCAAAGACCATTCAATATCAAACCGAGTATGAGAACCATACCGCCCAAATTCGTCAAGAGGCTATTGACCAATACAATCTAAATAGAGCATTGGATTCTGGATTGGTTAAGCGCCAGCAGATTCTTATCGAAGATAAAGAACGTATGGGTGCGGATGGTAAATATTTTACTTCCATGGTTGAGAATAGAGAAGCCGAGAAGAAAGAATTAGATGGAATACTTGAACGCCTAAAGAAGATAACGGAAGAAACCAAAAATAGTATGGATGCCGGGATGAGAGCCGGATTCAAAACCGGTGAGCCGCTAGCGACCGGTAAGTACAAAGCCCCAGATGCCGGAGCCCCTAAGCAGAATACCTTTATTGAAGATACCAATAGACTTAATAAAGAAGCCATTGAGCTTGAAGATAAACTTACTAGAGCACAAAAAGAGAATGTAGAAGTCCAGCTTGCGGATAATAAAGCAAAAACAGAGAATGATGCCATTAACAAAAGATTGGCTAATGGAGAACTAACCGCTGTTCAGGCTAGCAAGGAAAGAATTCAGGTAGCAAATAACCTTGTAGCTGCCAAGAAACAAATAAACAATAAATATAGAGAAGATGAAATAAAGGATCAGGCCAAGTTCCAAGAGGAAATGCTTAAAGGGGAACAACAGCATAACAAGGAAGTCTTAAGCCTTGAATTAGAGAAAATTAAGGTAAAAAATTCACTTGGGTTGATTTCAGATGCCCAGGCTCTTAGTGAAACCATTGTGGTTAACGAACAGATTTATCAGGCTGACAAGGAAGCACTAAACAAAAAACTCCAAATTGAAGGTTTAACGGTTGTTGAAACAAGAAAAGTTTTAAACGAAGTTCAGGCTCTTGAAGATAAACACAATAAAGAAATACTTAAGCAAAACGAAGAGACTTATCTTCAATTAAGAAAAAAGAACCCAATGATGGGTCTTAGAGATGGTGCCAAAGATTATATCAAAGCGGCAGAAGATTACTATACACAATTTAAAACGGCAGTCAACCAGACCATGAACGCAGCGGAAAATAGTATTGCCGGTGCTATGAAGGGAATTATCTCCGGACAAATGAACCTCAAAGAAGCAATGAAGTCAATCTGGACTGGGATCACCTCGGCTATTTTGGATTGTATTGCTCAAATGATGGCCAAGTGGATTGTGGCCGCAGCAGCCTCCGAGATTTTCGGAGTAACCACAGAGGAAACGGCCAATGTAGCTGCCGGGGCTAGTTTAGATACAGCAGCCGCGGAATCCTATGCCGCTTATTCCTGGATCCCCTTCTACGGTCTGGCTCTAGCCCAAGCCCAGATCGAAGCCATTACTATTGGGTTTGGAGCTGCCAAGGCCGTGGACAAGGGTCTAACCGCCATGGCAACTGGAGGAATGATTACCCAGCCTACCCATGTTCTTGCGGGTGAAGCTGGTCCTGAGATATATGCTCCTAAACAAAATTTCATTGATGTTACTAAAGATCTAGTGGCATCTGGTTCTTCAATGTATAGAAGTATTGTTGCTTCTCAGGCCAAGGCAGATGGTTATACCAAAACAAGTAATGGTATAATTAAGTCAGGTAAAAATAAAAACAGTCAAAGTGTAGTAGTAAATATTCAAGGCCATGTAATTGGTGAAGGTGTTGAGAGTGCAAGAATAATTGGTAATGCCTTTAATAAACATATGAATGATTACAATAGAAGAAATGGTTAAAAATGCGTACAATTGTAGCAAATATATTCCAAAATAATGGAACCACATCATTTGGTAAAGAATATATTATCTCAACCAATATTATAAGTATTGATAGATTGGGTTTTGAGGTAGATAGTAATTTAACAAAATTAACACCAGGCGCTATAACTATTAAGGTTGCCGATACTAATGATGTTATTTGGAATTTTCTACAAACCCAACTCTCCATTGCTGGGGGAACCCTCCCTCCATTCATTCAGTTAGTAGTGGGTGGCACCCAGGTATTTATTGGTGTAATTGACCTTTCTAATATTCAACAACACCTTGCCGCAGATGATCACAGTGTAGAGATTGGCGCTCAAGATTGGTCCATCGAACTTTCAAATTTATATCTTGGCTCTCCTACAGCCTTGCCTTGGGCTGCTAACAAAGCTTATGCAGTTGGTAATCAGGTATTGAATGGTTCAAATATTTATACTTGTATAACCGCTGGAACCTCTTCAACAACCGGATTAGGCCCACAAGGTATCATCAATTCTATTCAGGATGGAACCTGTTATTGGGCTTATGTTCCACCAGCTTGGCAAAGACCGCTTCCCATTGCAGCAGCTAATACCGGAATAACAGGTCAGTCTGGGTATAGTAATAATAATTACTATATCAGTATGGGATCGGCTCCATCTAATGTGGTTATGTTCACTGACCCTTGTTCTTGGATTTACAATGGGGCTGTGGTTACACAAAATCAACCGGTATTAAACCTTACAGTTCCAAATTATATAATGGGTGCGAAGGGTAAAATTGGACCACAAGGAACATTCCCTAGCGCCTATTATCCAGTAGGAATGGTTGTTGAAAATGATAGTGATGATTATGGAACATCCTTCTGGACAGTTACAAATAATGGCATTGTTCCTTACACTGGGCCATTCACTGGAGTAAGAGATAATTTTGATGGTTATCCTTCTTGCGCCCCACTAACCGTAGACCAACTTTGGGCTTCTTCGCCTTGGTTCCTTCCTGGGATGCTTGTATTAGATACTCAAACTGGTTATACATGGCAGGTTACTTCCCAAACAGGTAATGGAGGTATGGGAACCTGGACCAGATTCAATGGAACAATCCCAACCTTGGGAAATTATTATAAGGTTGTAACATTTCAGGATCAACTTAGTTATCTTGGTGGTGCTCCTGGATCATATGCCTCGGTTACTTTAAACGCTACACCATGGCCTAATATTCCATATCTAAGTGGAACCGGAACCTATAGCGGTTATTATACCTCAACATTTTCATTATTTAATCCAACCGCCGCAGATCTAACCTATTGGACAACATTGGTTCCAGTGCCTACTAATCCAAGTAGTCCAATTTATCAAATTTATCTAAACTCCGTAAATGGAATTGTAACAGGCGATAAGATCCAAATTGTAGATAGCAATACTTCCTCATCCTGGACTGTAGCGGGTGTGGATCCAATTATGTGTTGTGTAAATACTGTGGAACCTGTTTCTGGTTTACCCATTGGAACCCATATCTATTGGGATCAAGAGAGCCAAGCAGAATATGTATTGGAAGATCCCAGAAAGATCATTCCAATGCTTACTTCACAAATTGGTAAGGATCCAGATCTAACCCGATTTATAGCCCCTACCACAACCATGCCCATGTTCGGCTGGCTCCCTCTTCGCTCGGCCAATGGGGATGATCTATATGCCGTGGGAGACATTGAGCCAGGTCTCACCGGCCTCCGAGTAATGACTGGGGCCAATGCTAAAACCCAAATCACCGGAGTTCTGCAGCCGATCCCAAATTATTCTTGGACCGGAACCCCCGATTCAGGATGGACCCAACAAACCCCAGTTGGAACGGTTGGAGCCCCTCATGCGGATTGGACCTCCCAGCTTCTGTCCGCTCCCTCGGCTCTCATGCCCTATGAGGTAACTTCTCTAAATATTTTCCAACGTTTAAGGAATAGAGCCTATTCGGATAGCTACTATCGAAGGGAAAACAATGGAGTAATTCAAGTTAATGGTAATTTGGTTAATGGTGTTTATGCACAAACAACCAATACCAATGGTGTAATTACATATCAATATGTTGAGAATGGAACAACCTACTATAACAGTGGTGGTGGAGATAATTTCAATCTTTGGAGTCCAGTAGGGGCAAATACCTCTGGAACTCTTACTATATATGATTACACCCAGATGAAACGTTATATCTTCAATGGTAATAGTGTTCAGGTAAACTCATGGGTTAGTAACGCCTGGGGTAGTAATTCAAATTATACTTGGCCTACTAGTATTTCTGGTCAAGCAAGCTACATCCAGAGCGCAGTTCCCATGATTGGAACAGCAGGTGCAGTTATGGGTTATGCAGTTACTACTGGTCCAAACAATTCAATTTCTCTGGAACGGTTAGAGCTTTGGAGCGTTGGTGGTGCATTATTGGCTAATCTTACCGTTCCTCCAAGTCTTATTGGTGGAACCCTGGTATCTACTCCATATGGTGTTTATCTTGTATCCGGTTCTTGTATTGCCTTGCTTAAATATACTGCTGGAGTAATTACCCCAACAATTCTTTATCTAGTTGATATTGTTGATATTATTTTTCCAAATACCTTGACCGCTATTTCGGCTTCTCAGTTTCTCATCTTTGGAAGAAATGATACAGAGGGAACCCAGAATACTACCGAAACAATTATGATGATTATTAATACTGGGGTATCCAATACCCTAGATGCTTCGGTTTTGTGGTCAGAGAAGATTTGCGAGGGTGTTCCTACAACCATTGGTTGTGTTCGTGATCCCTCCAAAGCTGGAAGAATTGTTGGACATTTTGGTGGGGCTCTTTGGCAGGTTGATACTCAAAGACCTTTCTGCCTGGATCGCTTTACTCCTGGAGGAATGACCGCCGCAGATTGTCTGGATCATATCTGTCAGGTATTTAATGCTATTGCAGTTCCAGATGCCTTTGGAACCCTACACATTATTAGCCGAGTCAATACAGATACTCCAACCGCACTAACCATGCCGGTAATCAAGAAGGATACAACTCTTTCTTGGAAGGATTTTGCTAGTATTGTTCGCGTAACCAGTAGTGACGGTAACTATTATTATGATTCCTATGGTCAGCAGGGTGGTTGTTTAATGGAAGTAGATAATCAACCAATGATCTGGAGTTTAAGTGGTTGTGCTGGAATGGGTAATGCTATTTCTTCTTGGTTCGGGAAGCCAAGAACAATTTCTGAACAAATTTGGTTCTATAGTGATCCAAATACCGCAGCTCCTTGGGAATCCCTGTTGCCCTTCCAGCTCCTAACCCTGAATGGGCCGGCCGTTTCCAAGTATTCTTCCTTTGCAAACTGTGACGGAGCCACTAGCTCCTTTACCCTATCAGCTCCAAGTGCTCCAACCATTTTTAATCCGGTGATTAGCTCTCTCACTAGAACCGATTGGCAGGGTGGGTCGAGAACCAATCTTCTTACCTATTCAAATAATCCATCTAACTCTTCCTGGAACAATAATAATGATTTGATTATTACCGGTGGAGTGATGGCTCCAGATGGAACCAATACCGCCTATACCTGTGTGGCAAATACTACAAATTATTATCATACTATTGGACAGCTATTTACCTATCAACCAAATACAAATTATACTAGAACAATTTATTTAAAAGCAGCCGGTTATTCCTACGTTGAGGTTCAAACCAAAACATTAGATGCAGTTTGGCATGGTGTATATATAAATCTTGCAACTGGTATAATAACATCTACTGCAAATATCATTTCATCTTCAATTACATCTATGGGTAATGGATGGTATAAAGTAACCGCTACCTACAATTCTGGAACTGGAGCTACTGGGTCCAATGACGCAGTTTTAATCTCTCCAGATGGTGTCAACTGGTCTTATGCCGGTGATGGTGTTTCTGGTGTAAGTATTTGGCACTCCCAATTAGAAGTAGGATCAAATTCCACAAATTACATAAACACCTATGCAACACCTGTAACCGTTTATGATGGGGTATCCAACCAGCTAGTAACTACACCAAGAACAAATATTCAATTACATTCACAGTTATTTAATGGTTACTGGGGTGTTTCTAATGCCACCATTTTGGACAACCAAACGATTGCGCCGGATGGAACAAACACAGCCGCTAAACTTACTGATAATGCAACCAATACTGCTCATTTAATTTGTTATGCAATAAATACAATAACCGCAAATACCACATATGCCTATTCTATATATCTTAAAGGTGGGACCAAAACAAAGGGGCGTATGCTGGTTTGTAATAATGCGGCAAGTTCCGGTTTCCAATGTAATTTTGATCTTACCGCTGGAACAGCCGTAGCTGCCTCTAATGTTGGTAGTGGTGTTCCATCAGGTTTGCCTACAATTAATTTCATTGGTAATGGTTGGTATCGCATTACATTAGCTGGAATTGTAGATTCTACCTCAACTCAAGGTGGAGTTTATTTATACCTTGAAGACGCAACAGGCACCACTCCCTATTTAGGAGATGGAACCGGTTGCTTCTATCTATGGGGTGGACAGATGGAGGTTGGGACAGTTAGTACTCCCTATATCCCAACCACCACAACCTCGGCAACCATTACCGATTACACCCTCACGGGTTCAACCCTAGCCCTGGCCCAGACTCCGGTCTATGGAGCCACCTTGGCTTGGTCTGGTACCTACCAAACCGGTCCATGGCGGTTAATGAAGCTGGAACAAGATTTCATCAACGGAACAGCAGACGTAACTCTTATCCAAAATTAAAAGAAATAATATAATAAAGGCTATTAGATGAGTAACTATTTACAAGTTGGACCGTGTAGAATTGCAATAGTGAATGGCAGCGGAGTCCGAACCTCAACTTATTATCTTCCACCTCCAGATAAAGATACTGGTATCTCATTGGTATGGGACAAGAAAGCATATAATGAAACATTATATGATGGAAGTGAAGTAGAAAGATTACTTGGTTTTGTCCCTGAATTAACTTTAAGTTGGTCAATATATGATGATAAAAATGCTATCTGGGGTAATCAGATTGGGTCATCCAATGGTAATCAGTTAGATTTTCTTTCCTTCATGTCCATCCTTGATACTCCATCTGGATACATTTCGGTTTCTCCTGGTATGACCGCTGGCGGTTTTGTTTGCAGCAGTTGGAAGGTTGATCAGATTGGAACATTGGTTGGTGGATTGGCTACTGGTATCACTGTAACATTTAGGGGAACTGGTATCTATTCAACTAGAACATTAGGATCCTTCTAATATGGCAACTAATGTAAGCTATGTAAAAAATGGTATTAAAATTAAATGCGATACCTCCATTTATCCGGCGCCTAGGCCAAAAGCAGCCTATCCAATCCCACAATTCCCTGCTAATTCAACTTCATTGCTTACCCTCTCTTTGGTGTCAGTGGCTAATCAGGCGGCATCTGGGATCCTGGTTCAATCGACTGGTATACTGCCTGGAAATAGTAATACTGTTTGGACCCTATATTATCAATCCTATCAAGGAACACCTTCAGTTCTTCCCCAGGCTGTCCCCATGCCGGTATCATTGGCAAGTGGTTTATTGAATATTACCATACCAAATCCGCTAAATAATGCGGTAAATAACTTCTGGTTGGTAAGCGTTGATGGAACCACAACCACAACCTACCCTTATTCAACTATTAATACTCCGGTTGATCCTACGCAATCAACAATTTCAACAATAAACAGTACTCTTTATAATACAAATAATCTTCTTAATACAACAACCACCACCGCTAATAATGCAAGCAATCAACTAACGGCAATTGCTAATTCTGGTATTATTACAGATCAAGAAAGATCATCATTAAATACTTGGTTATCAACCTGCCTTCAATCCTATAATTTGGCTGTAGCAGCAGCAACGGGTATTCTATCAACATCCTATCTATCACTTCAGGCAACATCCTGGGGAACCGTTTATTCATATTTCTATAATATTATTGTAACCCTTGCTGGGGCTGGGAATTATACCCTACCTGGAGCTGGAGCCCAGACCGGCCTTCAGGTTTGGCAAGCCAACGTAACCACTCTATCCTCCATTCCAACCGCGATCATGGCGGCTCTGGCCCAAGCTCCCGCAACCGGAACGACCCTTGGCGTGGTGAAGGCCGGATCTGGTGTGGTGGTTGATGTAAATGGAACCATGACGGTAATGAGTGCCTATAATGCTACTTATACCGCAACCTTGGGTGATGGGTCAACCAAGCTATTTACCGTGACTCATGGACTTAATACAACAGCTATTTTTTATAATATGTGGGAAACCAGTGGCCCTAATTGGGTTAGTTGTGATGCTACCGTTACCGTTACAGGATTAAATACCATAACGGTTAATTTCAATAACGCTCCTGCGGTTTCTGCCATTACTATTTTGGTTCTTTCTCCTGCAGTAATAACCGGAACTGGTGGATCAAGCACTCTACCTAGCCAAACTGGATATGGAAACGATTTTCTCCAAACCACTGGAGCCGCTCTGCAATGGGTTCCTATTTCCCAGGTTCCTAGTTGCACTGGAAATGCAAATGCTGTTTTAACTAATAATGGGACAACCTATTACTGGTCTAATTCATTGACCAATGCGGCTGGAATTGTTGCTACCTTGACCGCCGCTGGATTGGAGATTCCCGCAGTATGCAGCTCACTCCCAATCCTTCCAAATAGCTCCTATCCTCTAGGTTGTATTGTAACACTTTCAACCAATGGGCAGCTCTATACAAATAATAATAATGTTTGGTCAAACTCAGTAGCGACAACCCAGCTAACTGGAACAATTGGTTCAGCTAATTTATCCGCTACCGCCGTTACTAGTCAAGCCTTAACCGGATATACCACTGGTTCAGCTACAACCATATCCGCCTCAAATACTATTCTCACAGCTCTTGAAAATCTACAAGCCCAGATAGCCAGTATTAATACTCAGTTGGTTTCTATTAATGCAACACTATATAGTCTTACCCATGATGCTGGTGGTAGTGGTCAGTAAGTTAGAAAACAAGGGAAATAATGCCTAAAAAATTTGAAGATTCTATACAAGTATCAGGGACAGTCACCGGAACTCTTTTTAGTGGTTCGGGTGCCTCCCTAACCAATATTCCAAACTCAGCACTAACCAATTCTTCTTTGACGGTTGGAACAACCAATATTGCATTGGGTAATACAACTTTGACTATTGCGGGATTGACTTCGGTTCAAGCAACAACCTTTACTGGGTCATTGACTGGGGCCGCTACAACCGCTGGAACCGTTACCGTTGCAGCCCAACCAAGTATAACAAGTCTTGGCACCTTAACCTCCTTGGCAGTAACCGGAGCCATTACTGGAGCATCTTTTAATACCATAACCGGATTATCCTCAACTACCCCATTGATGGATGGAACTGCAACTATTGGTTCAGGAACAACTATAGCATATGCCAATCATGTTCATCCGGTGGATACCAGTAGACAAACTGCCTATACCAATTTAACTGCCATTGGTTCATTGACAAATGCAAATGGTGTTTTGACTAATAATGGTAGTGGAAGCTTTTCATATTCAACGCCATTGGTCAACCCAATGAGTGCGGTTGGAGATATTATTGTTGGTGGAACAAGTGGTGCAGCTAATAAACTTGCTATTGGGTCCAGCGGCCAGGTATTGACCGTTGCATCTGGAACTCCGTCTTGGGCTACCCCTACCACTCTTGCCACAACCTTAAGTGGATATACCGTTGGTAGTAATACAGTTCTTAGTAGTTCAAATTCAATTCTAACCGCATTTGAACAAATACAGGGACAAATAAACAATATCACAGCAAATTATGCAACAACAGCATGGGTTACTGCTAACTTTACTTCAAATAAAGGTGGATCATGTTTCCCTGCTAATTCAATGGTTCTAATGGCAGATCAGAGTTGGAAACCTATTCAAAACATTGTAGTAGGGGATGAAGTAATTGGAATAGATGGTCAACCAAATAAGGTTTATGAACTTCTACAACCGCAACTTGGTGATAGACCACTCCTGACATTTGATGATAATAGTTTGATTACTTCAGCCGAACATACTATTTGGTCCATGAAGGATGGGCAAGAATGGTTCTCTACTAGAAATTCGGAACAGTTAAAACTTGAAGCTAGTTTAGGTATTGGCGCAGATTTAGAAAAGCCAATTATCACCAATGATACATGGGATGCAATGGATTATGCGCACTTGGATGGATTTAAGAATAAAATATCTTCCCAAATTAAAGCACCAAATAATATGAAGCTGTATCAATTGCATGTAGATAGAAGTAGAACATATATTGTTAATGGGTATGTTGTGGGTTCAATTCCTGATGATAGAACATTCGATTATATTTCAATAAAATGGGATCAGAGCAGAGCAGCCATTCCACCCATGGCCCAGGATGTTAGAGATTTAATCAATACAAATACAAATAAAACAGTATCACTTTTAGATATGTTTCAGCAAATATTTTAAGAGGTTTTTATGCAATGGCTTCTCAATTTATGGAATAAAGGTATTGAATACATAGGTAGATTACAAAATCCGGCAGATACTACTTCGGAGGCAAGGCTACTTTTCTTTATTATTGCTATGACACTTGCAACACTTCTTTTGGGTCTTGAGTTTTATACTACCAAAAAGATCAATAATACGGCACTTGCAACCTACCTTGGAGCTGCAACGGGTGGTGCTTGGAGTATGCGAAGCTAGAATTAAAGAAATAATATAGGTAGGAAGTGTTTTATGAATCTTAATTATCAGATTACTTCAGGTATTATGTCTCAAGATGATTCTACTCAGGTTGCTACTGGTTGGTCAGGTAATGGTTTGGGCAAAAATCAACCGGAAATGACCAATGTTCATAATGTTGGTCCTCTACCGGTTGGAACCTACAGTGTAGGTGAATGGAGCGATCATCCCCATGTAGGCCCTAATAGCGCCAGACTCACTCAGACTAGCGGGGAAAGCTTCGGTAGGGATGGTTTCTTCATCCATGGGCCTGGGACTACTGATTACGGCCAAGAATCAAAAGGATGCATAGTCATTCCTCATAATGACCGCTTGAAGGTCATTGCCCTTAACCCAGATCAGATAACCGTTACTGCGTAATGGATCCTGAAGATGATGAAATAGAAAACCCTTATTCATGGGACTTGCCGCATTAATGAGAAAGAACAATGCAAAGAAAACATAAAAGAAGATTAAGCTTGCAAAGATATAACCACGGTAAGCAAGAAGCAGATAATAAAAGAAAGAAAGTGAAAAATGAACGCAATTCTAACCAAGACCATAGCCTTCATTGTGGCCGGAGTAATAATCTTCGGGATGGGCATGGGAACCATGTGGAAATTGAGCCATCAGAGCCCAGCGATGGTGATGCAGAAAGCGGCTCCCGCCTACACCCAGAAGGATGGAAGCCAGGTTCTCCAGGTAGCTCCAGACCCCAAGGCAAAGCCCGATCAGGAAATGCCCAAGGGCTCCACCCTTCTGCGCAAGATAAACCTAAAGATTCAATCCAAATCAGGCGTGGTGACGGCCCCAATCAATGCAGAAGGCCAGCCAATGGCCCAGATATCCCCGACCCCGATGACTTTATCTCTCGACTTAGTGAAGTTGAAGGACGGTTCGGAGAGAGCTATAGCATCATCTACTGATGGAACCATCCTGGGTGGGGTAGATATCCCAGTAGCTCCAAGTATTTCAGTTAATCATCCTTATGCCGCAGGGTTAAGCTACGAACCCTTTACCAAGGCATATGGGGCTTGGATATCTAGGGATATTGGCCGGTTGGTGGTTGGAGCCGATTTATATCAGGTAAAGAATTTAAATCAATCAACTTGGGCCGCATCCTTCAGGGTTGGATACAGGTTCTAATTACTCCTAAACAAGAAATAATATTATATATATAGGAGATAATCTTGGACCATACACTTTTAATGATTGCATCCAGCGTAATAATTATGCAGTTGTCCGTTATTGGATATTTGCTTAATAGAATGATTGTTCGTATTGAGAACAAGCTATTTAAGCAAGATGATGAAATGAAAGAGATTCGTGGCACCATTGAAGAACATGAGATTAGGATATCGAAGCTGGAGGAGTAAGCTTTCGAGGAATTTGGGTTAATTTATTTTGCTCATCATCTATAATCAAATCCTTACCTTTGTGGATAATCACCTCACCTTTAAATACCTCAAGTATGGTGGTTGGGAATTTGCATGGACATAACGTATTATAGTTAATCATTCTACCAAGTAAAATTTCATTATTATAAAAGAATACCATACGCTCTTCACAAGCATATTTTAACCATTGTGGTTTATCAGCATCTTTAATAAATTTTAGCTTGTGGGCCATTAGCTCATCACATTCGGCACAATAAAATTTGGGAATGGACCTAATTGAATTCTTTTTATATAATTTATTATTGAAAGATGCACACTTCCTACAATAGCTCTGTAGACCATCACCATTAGTTGAAGATTTAGAAAAGCAACAATCATCTAGGGTTTGTTTGCAACCAGAACATCTTTTCATCTTGCACCTCTCAATTACTAACCTAATAGAAAAAGGGCTCCCACGCTGGAAGCCCTCTAAGGTAGAGTAAGTTAATCAGGAAACCCACCTTTGTATGGATTATTAACCCAGTTCGGGGGATTTCCGGGATTCTGGGAGAGCCCCAAAAATCCCCCACGCTCTCTCAAACTTGCGCCCTACGCTTAGGAAGGGCTGTCCGGGGCCGGGAGGGTAGGGGGCTTGGGCAAACGCCCCCTAGCGCAAGATTGAGGTACAAACATAGCCCCCATTGAAAGGGGGCTATGGGTTGAAGGATTATTGAGCTACTTCAAGTGTTTGTAGATCATCTCCAGGTCAATTGCCACCTTTTTCATCGTCCCAACCAGACCCCAGTTGTTGGTATCCTTGGCCATCTTTTGTTCCTGGATAACCAACAAAGCTGATATGGCCTTGATCAACTCTTCCGATCTTTCGGTGGCTGTTGCATGTTCGGTGTAAGCATCCATCTGAATCTCCTAGGGGAACCATTCCCGCTACCTTAATAATCCCCGAACCCAAAATAGGTGGCACGCAGGTAGTTCGGATATATTTACAAAATAAATCTGCCCCTGATTGAAGGGGCAGATTGTTTAAACTTGTTGTTGATTATTTGGTGACCTTGGCCTTCTTCTCGGGGTTGACCAGGATGAAGGAACCCTTCTTGGATCTGCCGTGGGACATTGCCCAACCCTTCAGGATCTTCTCGGCCTCAATGCGATGGTCGGTGATGAGCCCCAGCAATTCCTCGGTGAGTTCTTCGGGGGACTTGTGACCGGCCACGGTGGCCAGGATACGGGCGAGGCGTTCTGGGTTGCTCATGTTCTTGGAGTAGTTGCTGACTTTCGTTTGCCCTTTCTTGGCCATGAAGTTGTATGCCTGGGTCAAGGTGATTTCGTTCTTCTCCAGGTCGTTCACAAGTTGAATGGGGAAGTAGTTCAAGAGGAGGTCTTCAAGATCTTTGACTGCCCGGCCTGCCTGAGCCCGGTCATGAAGCTTCTTCTGGATGATGCCGATGGTGGTAAAGGTGATCCCATGATCGGGGGTCAGGTAGAAACCGCCGCCCTTGCCTTCCTTGCGGAGGATGATGGAGGCCAGGTCTTTGGAAGGGGATTCCTGGTTGGGGGTCTGGGGATCCAGGGTGGCGGTGTTGGTTTCGGAGGCTTCTTTTTTGAAGAGGGCCATGGTGTATCTCCTTGAGGGGCGACCCACTTAGGGGTCTGGGGTTGTGGGGGACTTGCTCTTGCTCATGACTAGATTCCCGCAACCCAAAACCCATGGCTCTACTTGTTTTAAAAGAAAGTTTTGTGCTATTTAAGGACAAAAATATACTCCCCGCACTTGTAGGCCGGGGAGTAAGAGATATGGAAGGGGTGTTGGATGCTACAGCAGACCATCCTTAGGAAGCTTGGCAGGTTCCCCGTCATCCTCCATGGGTTCTTGGGTGGCCTTGCTCTTCTTGGGCTTAAGCTTTTCCCGGTCCGCCTTAGAAGTCAGATAGATGCGTCCACTCTTACCGTCCTTACCATCACGACCATTAGCCTTTTCCTTTTCCTTCAAATACTCGACAGCGGCCTTCTCCTCTTCGGCAATAAGTTTCTTCAGGTTTTCCAGAAGCTGCTCCGGGGAAATGTTAGCCTCCAGGTTGGCGAGGATACCACCCAGCTTTTCATGGGGTTTGAGCTTCTTCACCGGTTGAATGGTTTCGGCCCGACGAATACTAAGGTATTCGAAGGCGTCGAAGTTCGAGAAGGGGGTCTTGGCCAAGGCCCTCTTGAACTTGGTAGGGAGGGCCATAAGAAGGGTGCCAAGGGTATCATCATCAAGTTCGGTTTCGTCGGGGTTTTCTTCCTTTACCTCATCCTCAATCCTCTTAATGCTACGAACCAATGAGCCCAGCTCAACACCATCAATTCGAGCCTCTTCATTTTCACCAATCCACCAGTAGTGGTCCTTCCCAGAGCCTGGATGTTCCTGGATGACTTCACTAATATCTTTCTTGGCCATGCGACCCTCCTTGGGGGTTGGTTGGATTAAAGACCTTAGAACACTATCGGTAGGCAATCCTACCTCAGCGGGGTGAGTATATCTACCAAATTTTTGTTTCATTTCAGCCTGCCTGTTTTGATCAAGGGTAGCACGATAGGGGTTAAAGGGACTATCAACTGGGATTGAAAATTCCTCTGATTTTTTACGAATATCCTCAAAATGCTCCTCGGCCTCCTTGAGACTGGCCAAGCTCCCTTCCTCCCTAGCCAACCAAGCCTTGTTTGACATACGCTTCTCTACCGAGTTCAGATGACGATCAGCTCTCTCTTGAAGGGTGATCTCAAGATCATCTAGCCAATCGCATGGGTCATCCTCGGCTACATCGTTATGCCCATTATTGTTCAACCAGTTTAGCTTTTGTGCATCCGTCATCCTGCCAAAGTAGCCCAGGCACCATGGGTAGGCGTTGAACTCGGATAGGTTTCGAAGGGCCATATCAAACCGCTCAATGCGAAGCTCGGAGGCTGAGCGAGAGGTATCCCCTCTCTTCCAGCGGTTGAAGAGATAGTCCCTATAACTGGTGCTGCTTATATTTACTTTCCGGGCCATGCCCTAGTCTGCCATAAGAGAAAAGCTAGGGTAAACAAGAAATCTCTACTTTTTAAATAAATTTGCAAGGCATTGGGCCAGACCCCTTTTAGGACCCATGATTTTTAAATGAAGCAAATAAACCTAGTTAGAAGCCAACATTAACTCCAGATGGAATGCCGGCTGCACCAGGTGGTGGAGCTGGGATCGGGCCCGGGTTCCGGGCTGCTGCTGGTGGGGGAGGTGCTGGCCTTCCATGCCCGGGAGGACTGCTTCGACGGCGCCGCCCTCGACCCGGAGCGGCTGGACCTGGTGGGCCGCAACGGCGGCTCCTGGTACACCCGGGCCTCGGGCGCGGCCCTGTTCGAGCTGCCCAAGCCGGCGGGCTGTCCCATCGGCTACGACGCCCTGCCGGAGGTCATCCGGGCCAGCGCCGTCCTCACCGGCAACGACCTGGGCCGGCTGGCCCACAGCGCCGCGCTGCCCGGGCCGGGGGGCGCGGAACCCAGGCCGGGCGACCCCGTGGACGGGACCGGGCTGGAGCGGGCGATCCAGCGCGCCCTGGCGGCCGGGGACCCGGCCGAGGCCTGGCGGCTGGTGGCCCTGCGGATGCGCGTCCGCTAGCGCGGGCTCCTTCGAAATGAGGGAGCCGCTCCCTTGTCCTGATCGCATCGGACGCCCCATGCGGGGAGATGCATCGATCTAATCGTTTAAATAATTGATATTAACTGTTTGGCATGACTGATGCTCCCTTGAACGGGTGGACAAGGAGCCCTCATGTTGAAGAAGTTGGCAGTCATCGTTCTACCGCTGGGCCTGTTGCTGGGAACGGGCGCACCCATTTACGCCCACCAGGTGCGGGCTGGCGTCGAGATCGGTCCGGTGGGCATCGGCTTCGCCCACGACGCTCCCCCCCGGGCGCGGATGGAAAGGCGGGGCCCCCGCCCCGGCCCGAACCACGTGTGGATCGGGGGCTACTGGGAACGCCAGAACGATCAGTGGGCCTGGTCCGCCGGCCGCTGGGAAGAGCCCGGTGAAAGGGGACACCGCTGGGTCAAGCCCAGGTACCATCACGAACGGGGCGGCTACCGTTACGAGCCCGGCCGCTGGGAGCGGTAGTCGCATCTGAACCTTTTGGCAGTGGACACCCCTGGCGGCAGGCCAGGCCCCTCCCGACGGGAGCGGCTCACCCTGCCGCATCGGTGTGCCTGCGGGGCCCCAATCCGGTGATGTCCATGGCCACCACTTCGAGGACCCTGCCGTCGGCGCAGGGCGCGCACTGCAGCCGCACCGGAACGCCGCCCGGCCGGCCTCCCGGGAAGGAGACTTCGCAGGATGGGTTCTCTTCGTTCTTGAGTCCCCGCTGCAGGAAGCCGGCGAAGCAGGCCTGGTCGGAGCCGTTGAGGAAACTCATGACCATCCGGTTCAGCAGGAGGCTCCGGTCGGCACCCAGCAGGCGCGCGCCCGCGGGGTTGAGTTCCAGGATGACGCCCTTGGCGTCCACGGTGAAAAAGCCCGCGGGGGCGAGGTCGTAGAGCTCCTGGAAGCGCTCCCAGCCGGCCTCCGCGACCATCCGGGCCTCGATCAGCGCCTCGTTCTGCATCTCCAGTTCGAGCTGGTGCACCCGCAGTTCGTGCAGGACCCGCGTGGCCTCCACCGCCGGCAGGTCCTCGGCCTCCAGCGCGGCCAGCTGTTCCTCGGCCCGCCGGCGCCATTCCGCGGGATCGACGGTTTCGGGCGGGCGCCAGGTCACGGCCGCGCCTGCGGTTCGAGGAAGCCGCGCTTGCGCATGAGCGCGGCGGTGTCCACGTCGCGGCCCCGGAACGCCCGGAAGGCGTCGCGCTGGTCCACCGTGTTGCCCACGGAGAGGACCTGCCGGCGCAGCCGCTCGGCCACCTCCCGGTCCCAGGGGCCGGCGCCTTCCAGGAAGGCCTCCCAGGCGTCGGCGGTGAGGGCGTCGGCCCAGAGGTAGGCGTAGTATCCGGCGGCGTAGCCGTCGCAGGAGAAGATGTGGTTGAACTGGGTCGGGCGGTGGCGCATGACGATCTGCTCCGGCATGCCCAGCCGGGCCAGCTCCTCCCGCTCGAAGGCGGCGGGGTCCACGGGCCGGCCCCCGGCCAGGTGCAATTTCATGTCGATCATGGCCGAGGCCAGGTATTCCATGGTCGCGAAGCCCTGGCTGAAGGTCGCCGCCCGGCGGATCTTGCGCACCAGCTCCGCGGGGATGGGCGCGCCGGTCCGTTCGTGGCGCGCGAACCGGTCCAGCAGCTCGGGGGTCTGCAGCCAGTGCTCGTTGAGCTGGGAGGGGAACTCCACGAAATCGCAGGGCACCGCGGTGCCGGAGAGGGAGGGGTGCTTGACGTCCGAAAGCAGGCCGTGCAGGGCATGGCCGAACTCGTGGAACAGGGTGACGGCGTCGTCCCAGGAGATCGGCACCGGCGCGCCGGGGGCGCCCTTCACGAAGTTGGCGTTGTTGGAGACGATCGGGGCGACGGGCCGGTCCAGCTTCGCCTGCCGCCGGTAGTTGTTCATCCAGGCGCCGGAATTCTTGCCGGCCCGGGCGAAGGGGTCGAAGTACCAGAGCCCGGCGTGCCGGCCCTTGGCGTCGCGCACCTCCCACACCGCCACGTCCGGGTGCTGCACCGGCAGGCCGGGCACGGGGGTGAAGCTGAGCCCGTAGAGCCGGCCCGCGGCCCAGAACATGCCTTCGCGCAGCCGGTCCAGCTGCAGGTAGGGCTGCACCTCCCGGAGGTCCAGGGCGTACTTGGTCCGGCGCAGCTTTTCCATGTAGAAGCGGTAGTCCCAGGGGGCGATCCGGACGCCGGCGCCGTCCCGGTCGGCGATGGCCTGCATCTCGGCCACCTCGGCCCGGACCCGGGCCGCGGCCGGCTTCCACACCGCCTCCATGAGGGCCAGGGCCCGCTCGGGGGCGCCGGCCATGGTCGGCTCCATGGACCAGTGGGCGTGGGTGGGGTAGCCCAGCAGCCGCGCCCGCTCGAAGCGCAGCCTGAGGATCTCCGGGATCAGGGCGTTGTTGTCGGCGGGGCCGCCGTTGTCGCCCCGCTTGACGAAGGTCCGCCACACCTGTTCGCGCAGGCCCCGGTGCTCGGCGCAGGCGAGGAAGGGCTCCACCGCGGAGCGGGTGTTGGCGATCACCCAGCGCCCCTTCAGGCCCCTGGCCTCGGCGTCCCGGGAGGCCGCCGCCCGGAACTCCCCGGGCAGTCCGGCCAGGTCCGCCTCCCGCTCGATGACCGTGAACCGGCCGGTCTCCTCGTCCAGGACGTTCTGGCCGAACCGGGTGAACAGTTCGGCCAGGCGCTGGTTGATGGCCTGGATCCGCGCCTTGCCGGCGTCGTCCGCGCGGGCGCCGCTGCGCACGAACCGGGTCCAGGTGAGCCAGGCGAGCCGCTGCTGCTCCGGGGTCAGCCGGGCCTGGCCGCGCCGCTGGTAGACCGCCTCGATGCGCTGGAACAGCACCGGGTTCTGGGCGATCTCGTCGGCGAAGGCGGCCAGCCTGGGCATGACCTCCGCCTCGATCCCGGGCAGCTCGCCCAGCTTGAGGGTGCTGGCGTGGACCTCGAACAGGGTGTTGAGCCGCTCGAGGGTCCGGCCGGACCGCTCCAGGGCCGCGATGGTGTTGGCGAAGGTGGCCGGGCGGGGGTTGCCGGTGATCCGCCTGATCTGCTCCCGCTGGGCCTCCATGGCCCGGCCGAAGGCCGCCGGGAAGGCCTTGGGGTCAACCTTGTTCCAGGGCGGGACCCCGCCGAAGGGCCCCCGCCAGGGGGCGAGCATGGCCGCGGGGACGGGATCGGGTTCCGGCGCCTCGGCCAGGGCCGGAACCTGGCCCAGGATCAGGAGGGAAGCGAGGGGACGTTTGGTCATGGCGGGTTCCTTGGCGGCGGGAGGTTCTTCCGACGTCGACCATACCGGATGAGTGCTCCATCTGTCTCGGTAGGTTTCACGCTCATGACCAGGCCCTGACCTTGCCGTCCCGGGCCTCCAGCAGGCCGGAGATGGTGATGGCGGCGTTGATCAGGCCGACGTGGGTGTAGGCCTGGGGGAAGTTGCCCAGGAGACGCCCGGTCGCCGGGTCGATGTCCTCGGAAAACAGGCCGACCGGGTTGGCGAAGGCGCAGATCCGCTCGAACACCTCCACGGCGTCCTCCAGGCGTCCGGCCAGGGCCAGGGCCTCGGCCCACCAGAACGAGCAGATGGTGAAGGCGCTGGTGGGGACGCCGAAATCGTCGGGGTTCCGGTAGCGCAGCATGAGTCCGCCCACGGTGAGCTGGCGCCCGTAGTGGTCGAGGGTGGAGAGGAAGCGGGGGTCCTTGGGCTCGATCAGCCCCAGGGTCGGCAGCAGCAGCATGGAGGCGTCCGGGAAGGTGCCGCCGAGGATCTGGGTGAAGTAGCCGCGTTCCGGGTTGAAGCCCTGGTCCAGGATCGCCCGCCGTTCGGTTTCGGCGATCGCCTCCCAGGCGCCGGCCAGGGGGCGCTGGTGCATGCTCCGGGCGATGGCGGCGCCCCGGTGGATGGCCGCCCAGCACATGGCCCTGGAGAAGGTGTAGTTGCGCATCTGGCTGCGGAACTCCCAGATGGAGGTGTCTGGCTGGCCCGCCAGGGCGATGGCCTCCTCCACCAGCCGGCGCACCAGGGGGAAGAAGCGCAGGTTGCCCGGGTCGCTGGCCAGCCGGGGATCCCGCAGCATGGTCTCCAGGCAGAGCACCAGCTCCCCCATCAGGTCGTGCTGGCACTGCAGCCCGGCGGCGTTGCCGACCCGCACGGGACCCTGGCCGCCGAAGCCGGCGAGGTGGCCGAGGATCTCCTCCGGCGCCGAAGGGCTGCCGTCGATGGAGTACAGGGGCAGGAGCGGGCCGGCCTCGGCCACGTTGCGCAGGTAGCGCAGGAACCGCTCCCCCTCCCGCAGGTGGCCGA
>TBL_comb47_HYPODRAFT_10000703_pt1 | contig 44339 bp, 37 predicted proteins | sample TroBogypolimnion_40_FD_10682 | JGI IMG/M metagenome (IMG submission 10682)
CGATTGAAAATATTTTCAAGGTAAAGCTCAAGAGAGAAAAATTTCCATCCAATCGGTCTTTCCAATTCAACCAGCAAGTCGATATCGCTCTCTTCAGAATTTGTTTCATCAGAGAAAGATCCGAATAAACCTATCTCCTTGACTGCAAAATCTTTATAGAGAGCTGGTTTCAACTCTTTAAGCTTTGTCAGTATATCATTTTTTGTAATCATGATTCAAAGATAGTAATTTCTGAATTAGTAATCTATAATCCTCAATCCGGTTAAAAGCAACTCCTTTACTGATTGATTTCTACTCCACAGCTGTCACCTTTGCACCGCGTGTGAAATTGCCGGGGACATTTTCCTCTTCAATGGACCATTGATTTACAATTAATTGCATAGGAATTAAGCACAAAATCCCAAACAATGGTTCGTTGGCGCACGGTATAACGATGGTGAACAGATTATGGTGGGTGATGGATGGATCCTGATCTGTAATCAGTAGTACCTTTCCTCCGAATTTCAGGATATCAGTTGCTGCCAAAATACTTTGGAGGTAGGTTATCCCGGAAGGGGCAAATACCACCGCCCGGAATCCCTCCTTAACCATCTCCATCGGACCATGCCGAAATTCTCCCCCCAAAAGTGCTGAAGCCGGATTTCGGGTTGCCTCCATTAGCATCAGCGCACTCTGTTGTGCGGCGGCAAAAGTAGTACCCCTTGCAACCAGCTGAACGAATGGAGTATGTGCAATCATCCTGACTGCTTCATCTAACCATTGATTCCTGTTATTCAGCAGATCCGAAACCGATTGAATGGTCGATTCGACCTCTGATACTGCGTTTTGATCAAATTTCCCGCCAAAGGTTAAGGATAGCAGNTAAACAACCAAATAGGTCGAGATAAAGGTTTTGGTTGAGGTCATATCCTCTTTGCCGGCCTGACTGAGTAACGCGACATGTGCTTTTTTTGCAAGGGTACTTCCGGCTTCATTGCTGATTGCGATCACGGTTACATCAAGTGGCAATCGTTCCAGTATATTCACAACCTCATAACTTTCTCCCGATTGGGATATGCAAACCAGCAACGTCTTTTTATTCAGCAGTGAAAACTGATAATGAAGCAATTCCCCGGCATTGATGGCGAATGAAGCTATTTTCTGAGGATTTAACAGGCAGGTTGCAGCATTGGCAATAAAATAGGAGCTTCCCATTCCTGTGAAGATAATTTTATCGTATATTCCTGACTTCCAAAGCATAGTCACACGATTCAGACTTTTATGTCCCTCACCGTCACTGAAAAAATGCAATGTCTCTCTTAAGGCATCCGGTTGCTCTTCAATCTCGTTTAGAAACTTATTCATATGGGTTTATTTTAAATATCAATTGGTCTTAAATTCAAAAAACCTAACAGCCTAACAGCCTAATCAGCCATTTACTTCTTCAGCCACATCCGTTCAATATCTTCCAGCGATTTGCCGGTTGTTTCAGGAACAAGTTTCCAGGTGATATATAAATATGGAAGACACATTACCCCGAAAAGCCAGAAGACTCCTGCAGATGAGAGGGTGGTCATCAGCCAGGGCGTGAGCTGTCCGATCAGGAATGTTCCGATCCAGAGTGAGAAGCCGGCTGCTGACATCGCCAGTCCGCGGACTTTTGCCGGGTACATCTCGGAAAGCAATACCCAGATCACCACACAAATTGAGATGGCACACGAAAATATATAAACCAAAATGAGTATGAGTAAGGTAATTGGCGGAATTACGTTTGAAGCCTTATTGATGGTAAAATAAAATCCAATGAGTATCAGGGAAATAATCATACCTGTAACACCGTAATAGACAAGCTTTTTCCTGCCGATTTTGTCAATCACCACCATTGCCAGCACCGTTGAACCAAAATTCACCAATCCTACGATTACCTGATAAAACAGGGAATCTCCGGCGGAAAGTCCCGTTTGCTGAAATATGGAAGGTCCGTAATACAGAACGGCATTGACCCCCATAAACTGACCTAAAATTGCGAGACTTACCCCGATAAAAAGGGCAATTCTGAATCCGGGCTGGAAGAGAATTTTCCAATCCGATTTTTCTTCCGATTGAACCAGGTTTTTCAAATCGGCAACCTGCTCGTTAGCCTGTTCGGAGCCATAAATACGACGCAGTGTTTTAAGCGCTGAGGACTCTTTCGATTTAAGAACAAGCCATCTTGGACTTTCCGGGATAAAAAACAGGATGCAGAAAAAGAGCAATGCAGGGAGAGATTCGGCTCCAAGCATTCCGCGCCATGTTTCGGTGACGATGTATTTGCCCCAAAATCCGCCTACAATACCGAGTGCTTTCATATGAACCGCATATTCACTGATTGCGTAGTTGACCAGGTATGCGCCCATAAACCCAACGGTAATAGCCAGTTGATAAAGAGAAACCAGGGTTCCGCGAAACCTTGCGACCGAAATTTCAGAGATATATAGTGGAGAAATTACAGAAGCCACACCTATGCCAACCCCTCCCATGATGCGGTAAAGAACCAGATCTGCAACACTGCCGGATAACATACACCCGATTCCAGAACCGGAAAAAAGAACCGCCGAAAAGATCAGAACCCCTTTTCGTCCGAAATAATCACTCAATTTTCCGGCAATGGCAACTCCAAAAATAGAACCGACCAGTGCACATCCAACATACCAGCCGGTATTGACATCATTTAACCCAAATTGAGTGGCTACGCTCCCTATCGTGCCTGATATAACTGCAGTATCATACCCAAAAAGAAATCCTCCAAGAGCCGCTACCGCTGCCAGGAAGATCACATAAAGCATGTTCTCACTCTTATTTTTAATTGCCATAGAATTCAGATGGTTAAGGTGTTTATTTCTATAATTAATCCTGATATCCCGTTAAGGATTTAATATGGGTAGAAAATTAATTGAATTAAATCGTTTCGTGCCGTACGGTACGAAATATTTTCGCAAATTCTTCTACCCCTATTTAGTGCCTAAGGCACAATTTTGATAACTGGATTCTCCTGTTAATCAAATTTTTAAATTCCAAAATACTCCCGGTACCGGTTGTATAAATGTCCGGCCTGAAGATAGGAAGATTGCGGACTCATAAAATGGGAAAATTCAAAGGTGATCCCCTTATCGTATCCGGCTCTTTTTGCTGCCTCCAGTTTCATGCGAAGTTTATCAAATTTGATTGGAAGAAAACGAATGGGCATATCCCGGTCGAACGTTTCTGCATTGGTCCAGCATTGCATTTTGTATTTGTCAGCCAGTTTTTTATTGACCGTAAAGAATGCATCCAGCTCGTCATAATCGATATGACCATCCTGGAAAGCGCAGGCATCAACAACATCGTGGATTCCGTCAAAAATTTCACCCCACTCCCTTTCGTGCTCCTGGACTGAAACTGCGTTCTCCTTGGTCAGGTTACCTCCTGCCGCCTCGACCGCCTTCTTCCCGTCGATCCAGGGTGAAATGAAGGTCGGCAAACCATTTGAAACCTCTTTGCATTGCTTTCCCATCGCATGAAAGGCGCCAATCGCCCCCTTTGTTTTGCGGCTGATTTCACCGCTGATGTACCATCCCTGGAAACTCTTGAATTTGCTGCCATAGTTTTTCCAGACTTCATCAATCACATATTTGTTGTCCTCAACTTCCCAGCTTAAATCACCGGTGTCCCAGTATTTGCCCGAATCATACAATCCAAAGTAAAACTTCATCCCGTATTTGTCTGACAACCTCAGATACATCTCTACCAGGTCGACAGAGGGCATATAACAGTTATGTTTTTTCAGTAGATAGGCAGAAGGGTAAGTCATGAACCGGCGGTAACCCGAACGGATCAGGATCACCGTATCAATCCCGATAGCCTTCATATGGGCAAAATCGCGGTCCCACTCCTTTTCTCCCCAGTTCTGGTGAGGAATATCATGAGATATCTCATCCAAAAATGTCCCAGTAATTTTCAGACCTGAAGCGTGGGGTACAATCAATTTGCTATCATCAAATGAAACAGGCAAATCCAAAGTATAATTATCGGCCATCCCAATCATAGGAACTGCCATTGCAGCAATCCCAGACAGAGAGGCCTTTTTAAAGAAATCGCGACGTGTGTTTTGTGTTTCCATGCTTTCTAATAATGTAAATTTCATAAAATGACCACGGTAATTTTCTTATCTGCCCACAAGACCCTGAGTGATTGTTTGTTTCAGATTATCGTATAACTGTATATTGAACTGATTGGTGGAAGGATCATCGATGTGTACCAGGTCGAAGAGCATAATCCCTTTATTCTGCTGCAGGATCATGGTAATTGCGTCATCCATATTCTTAAGGTTCGACCATACGGTATTGCCCATATCAACGGCGCCAAAGTGAATATTGGCATTTTCCAAAACCGTTTTTGCCCCGTCGATTTGTCCCTGAACTGTCCACCATCCTGCACCGGTAAGTGTCGAGGTATAGTCACCGGTCATAAACATATCAAGTAACTCAGCAATTCCGGTATTCTTGTAGGTGGAAGTTGCCCATGAGGAATATCCGTTGGTTGACGGATCGTATTTGTTGCTGGCCCAGTTTACCCCAACATAATAATAGGAATCGTACCATGCCCCTGAATAGGAGCAGAATGCAATTTTTGGCTTGATGGCTTTAGCTGCACTCCTGGCTTTTGAGATAAAATCATGAATGGATTGTGCCCTGAACTCCAGCCATTTTTTATAGTAAGTTCCGGTTACGCCGGGAACTACCGCACCGTTGGACTCTTTCCATGACTGCACGATATCCGTAGTTTTGACCGAGGCTAATCCGGCCCAGGTCTTAAACGCATTCAGTGAATAATCAGAAAAATCGGCACAAATATCGTAATAGCGGCAATAGTCGAGTACAAATCCGTCAATATTATAATTCGTAATGAGCTCCTTAATCAGTGACAATTCATAATTCTGGGCAGCTGGTTGTAAAGCGTTTAGCATTCCGTAGGCATATACATCAGTGATCTTCTTGACATCTCCTGAAACCGAGATCACCTGACTTTGAATATTTGCAAAGGCAGTATCCGAGAAAACTTTACCATATTTTGTTCCGCCATAGTTTAATCCTTCGCCAAAAACACTCATTGAAGCAAAAACCTTGAGCCCCTTCTTTTTTGCCTCGGTAATTACATTTTGAAGATAATCGAAATCAGGTGCCTGGGTATAGCCGTTCCATGTCTTTAATTGTCCGGCTATGGTAGAGTTGTAACTTACCAAACCGCTAATCCCTTTAACATCAACAACAACCCCTTTTACACCCATATCAGCGATCTTTTGAAAAATAGCGGCCATCCGATCCGCAGTTCCAAGCCTCGAAAAATTTGCAGCAGCTTCCATCCACAAGATCACCGGTGTATTATTGAACATCCTTACAATAGAAGTATCCACATTGGTGGTTGTCGGATCGGTGACGGGAGGAAGTATTGTACTGTTTTTGTTATTGCATGAGAAAACAACAAGCGGGAATAACAATAAACTGGTAATGTAAAAGAGTATCTTCATGACTAAAAATATTCCGGTCTGTGAATAATCTGATTTTAAATACAAAAAAGCAGGGCACGGTTAAGTGCCTTGCTATTTTATGTTAAAGGTAATTAATTAAATTTACTTGCATCAATACAGCTTAATTCATAAACTGTTATTCCACCGTTTGTGGTCAGGAAGTACACGTCCATTGTGAAACCATTCGACGAAACGGGACCAACTGCAACTTCAGCCGTGATATTCCAGTTTGGTGAAGGACAGGCGATATAATCACTTTCACCATCAAAAACATGGAATGCCTTATATGCATCCGTTGAACCTGCCGGAGTAGGTATCTTGCCCGGATCTGTGACATTGAAAATATGCATGGCACTGCTATACGACCCACCATCAACAATTGCCGTATATTTTCCGGTATTAAACTCGAAATAGGTCAATGCCGGAGTTGCATCGCGCATTGAAGCCAGATAATTGGAGCTGAACGATGCGATGAGACTATTGCTGCTGCCGTTAATGTAATCCATAAAAATCGGAAGGTTGGAACAAACGAAAAAGTTATCTGTCTGTTTTGGTCCTGCAGGAACCGCTTTGGCAACATATCCCCAATCTTTTGGATAGACCATTGATTCAGGATCCTGGGATACCAGAACTCCGCTCTTAATGGTCCATCTGAGAATACGGTTAGCGCCACCCACAGGGGCCCCATCGGTGGTAGTCATGATTACGGCATCACCGTCAAGATCACCAAAGACCGATAGTTTTCTGCCGTAGAAAGTACTTCCGACAGAGCTCCAGTCTGAACTTCTGGCTAATGGCTGCGGTGCTGATGTCACATTATTCCATCTGAAAAGCCTAACATTATCACCCGCATAGATATTATTGATTCCAACAATATTTCCCTTGCTGTCATTTGCTACGGCGTAAAGACCACCAATTCCGGTTACATTCAAATCGCCGGCATAATTTCCTGTCTTTTTGTCGTAATATTTGGCCGCTGATCCTCCATCCCATTCATTGGAGAAAGGCAAAACAAAATAGTCGCCACTCACTGCAATCGAAATATTTTGATAATCAACAAACTGAAGATCTCCGGCAGATTTTGACCAGAGTTTTTTGACTGATGCAAAACCTTGCGCCACTTTAACAGGAATTCCAATCCGAACCGTGTCAACCACCGTAGTACCGTCATCAGCAGTAACCGTAAAAGCTACAGGGTGGGTGTAATCCCGGGCTACTGTTGGATCGGGAGAGATCTTGGCATAATAGGCTAATTCAACAGTAGCCGTCTGATGCGAGATATCAACTGCAGTGTATGGAATGATCACCTTATTGTTGATGATAACTCCGTCAATATTTGCCTCATTTAATTTGAAAGACTTAATATCCGTCTTGCTGCTTCTCTTCCTGACCGCTGTGATGGTATATTTGTTTTGGGCACCGTTTTGAGCAGTTACCGTGAAGACTTTAGCAGATGTCAAATTTTGAATACCCAAAGCCGGGCTCATGTAAGCGCTGTTTGGTAATGTAGCAGTCAGAAAAAGGCTATCCAGAGATGTTTGAGTCAGAGAGCCGTCGGGATAGTACCAGGGAATTTCAATGGTAAGATTTGCAGGATAAGGTTCTGCTTCATCGGGCTTATAGCCACCTGTCCCGTCTGCAAAAGTGACCATGAGGGTTCTCAGCTTGTTGGAAGTGCTTTTTGTTCTGAATTCAGAATCTACCTTAGCACAGCTACTGATCAGTACTATCAATGATAATACCACTGCTCCATATTTTATGTTCTTCATACTCTTCATGTTTTTCATTATATGTATTACCATCCAGTAATTTGTAGACAGGCAGGATTATTGACAAGTTCCGCCGATAAAATCGGGAACGCATAAAGTTTTTCCGGGAACTGACGTGGCTGGTCATCACAGGTAATATAGTCATAAGAGAATGACCCGCCGTTATTGGTGGCCTTGAGTCCATGGACATATAAACCGGTAAGCTGGCTTACAGCATCTTTCCACCTTCTCAAATCCCAGTAGCGGTGATTTTCGCCGGCAAGCTCAATTTTGCGTTCCTGTTTGATCTGGTTGTAAAGTACTGTACCTGAAAGGTTCAGAGCTGGTAAGCCAACGCGTTGACGTACAATATTTATTTTGCTATTTGCATCCGTTACATTGTTCAGATTATAAGCTGCTTCAGCCATATTCAGATAAACTTCTGCCAGCCGGATCTCCACCAAAGGCTGTGAACTTGGGATATTGATTAAATCGATATGATTTTCATTCACATACTTCTTAAGATAATATCCGGTCACTGAGGCACCTTTATTACTACCGGCAGCTGGTGGATAAGCTGTCCATCCGTCAACTCCCCCTTCATAAGGCTGAATTGTTCTCCCTTTCCAGGTACTGCCATTATACAAAACAGTTGCCTGGAACCTTGGCTCAAGCTGATCCCAGGGAGGAGTTGCGGTAACACCGGTGGTATGCCAAGCCGACCAATCAACATTACCTCCTCCGGCTAATTCATATGACTCAACCAACTCCTGGGTAGGCTCAATATCTCCGCCAAACCCAATGTGATCGCCTCCCGGACTGGTAATCCCATCGTAACTATGCACCAGATTGGGATAGCTATACTGGTATTCCAAAATAGCCTCCTTGTTACTATTGGTGAAATAGGATCCAAAGGCCTTATCATAGGAGGAGTTAAGTGCATAGGTTCCGTCACTGACCATTGCCATAACCTTATTGGCGGCATCATAGGACGACTGCCATCTTTCGGCATAAAGCATAGCCCTGGATTTCATCGCATAAGCTGCTCCGCTTGTTATACGACCTGCATCGGCACTGGTCCATGCCTCTGGCAGGTTCTTTGCAGAGAAGTCAAACTCAGATTCAATATAATCCCAGCAATCACTAGCAGAACTGCGGGCATTTAATGGATTGGTCGTCAACGCCTTCAACAAAATAACACTTCCATGATTTCTCATTAATAAAAAGTATAATGAGGCTCTGAAAAAACGGACTTCAGCACTCAGACGGGTTTTTACAGTTGCGTCAAAGGTGGCTTTGGAATCAAGTCCATCCAGGAATTCATTGATCAGCCGGATATAATAATAAGCATTCGTCCAGATGTCCATGGCATCCTGATCAGGAGTTATCAGACTAGGGTTTGTGGCATACATGTTAGCAATGGCCCCGTTGGAACCGATTGTACTCCCTGCCGTTTTGATGATATCCGTCATGCCGTCAACATACATACACCCACTCAGATAAGCACCTCCAAACAAGCCGTAATAGCTGATGATAGGGTAAAAAGAGTTGACATATAACTTTGCATTGGCTTCACTGGCAAAGGCTACTGTCTCTGAATATTCAGTGGTTGGCTTGGGAGTCAGAAACTTGTTGCAACCGGAAAGTCCAAACAGTGCAACTAAGATGGTAAAGGATAAAATATATCTGTTCATAATTCCGTTTTTTAAAGTTAGAAGGTAATTGTTGCACCAAAAATGAAGGTCTTTTGTTGCGGATAATACCCGTTGCTAACATTTGGCGCTTCAGGATCAAGATATTTGAATGCCGAGAAGGTTAAGAGGTTAGTAGCAGCTACTGAGAATTTGGCATTAAAGCCAAGATGATTAGTGACCGATTTGGGTAAAGCATACGCAAACTGGACATTCTTTAGCCGGGTNTAGGCCCCATTTTTAATCCACATGGAGGATGCCCAATTGTTATTCGGTCTCCACTGATTATCCAACCGGGGGTATTTCCCATTTGGGTTTCCGGGTGACCAGGCCCCTTCGACCAGATATTTAGGGGTGTTTCCACCATTATAAAAAGGACGGGTATATTGGGTATCATCCCAACCGATTCCATCGTACCAGCCCATCAGAGCATTGTCACATATCGCTGCTCCCTGAACAAGAAAAGAGAAATCAAAGTTTTTCCAGGTTGTTAAAAAATTAAATCCGTAGTTCAACTCAGGCATACTGCTCCGACCAATGATCGTAACATCCTGATCATAGGTAATCTTTCCATCACCATTGAGGTCTTTGTAGATAATGTCACCCGCACGTGCCGAGGAATTGACCACCGGGGAGGTTTGAGCCTGATAATCAGTTTTGAAGAGCCCCTGCGAGATCAGACCGGTCTTGGCTCCCATCGAACGTCCGATCATACTCTGGTATTCAGGTATGTCAACTGATTGATCCATACTGAGTATCCGGTTATGCGCCCAGCTTAGCGTTCCTGTGATGGCATAAGATAATGCGCCTATCTTGTTTTTGGTACTTAATATCAATTCAAATCCCCGGTTATCAACCTTGCCTGAATTGACCGTATTTGGATAATATCCACCTATGGAAGGAGGATAAGTTCCCCCAATTGTGGTGAGGATATCAGTTGTTACTTTGTAGAAGTAGTCAAATTCAGCACCCAGCTTTCCTCCCCAGAACTCCAGATTAAAACCAAAATTCGCGGTTCTGGATTTTTCCCAGGTCAGGTTCTTATTGGGAAACGAAGTAGTGTATATTCCATTGACATTGGTGTTCCCGATATTGGCTACCGGACCATTAATCGTTACAAAACGGAGATAATCATAACTCCCGTTGGTCACATCATTTCCCAGGATACCGTAAGAAGCCCTTAGTTTAAAATTAGTGATCGTGGTCTTTAATGGTCTGAAAAATTCTTCTTCAGAAATTCTCCAGCCCAGTGAGCCTGAAGGAAAGAGTCCGTAACGCAAATTCGACGGGAAATTGGTTGAAGCATCCACACGTGCTGAAATCTCAGCCAGGTATCGGTTATCATAAGTATAGTTGAAACGACCGACCCACCCGGCGCGATGGGTTACGGTGTTACTTCCGGTTGGTTTGCTCGGATTTTCCTTGGCAAAGGAGAATTCAGCAAGGTCAGTCAAATCGAAATTCCTGGCAGATGCTGCAAGACTGGTACCTTTGTATTCTGACTGTTCAGCAACCACCAATGCATCGACTGCGTGTTTTTTATTAAATACATTCTGATAGGTAATGAATTGCTGGGTGGTCCAACGGGTGGTCTGCGTATACCCTTCACTGAGCAAAGCCAGCGTTCCGTATGGGGCATTCACTTCGGTCAGAGTATTGGAATCAGTGGTAGGATTAACTGCCCAAACGTTGTAAGGGGTGTAAAACGATTTGGCGTGGTAATAATTCTTATCATAGCTGCCAACGAATTTGAAACCGAGCCCTTTGAGGAAAGGGGCATCATATTTCATGGTCAAACTCGTTTGCAAACCTGAATTATCGGTATTGTTAAATCCTGAAAGATCCCTGGCAGCCATCGGGTTGTTTCCGGTTTGAAGCGATGAAGCGAGATAACGCCCATCGGGTAACTGTGCATTGATATATGGATGAGCCGTAACGATCTGATTCATAAGGTTGGTAGAAACAGAATTCCCATTTGCATCAAAGTTAGAGATCTGTGGATTGAAACTGTTGGCCACGTTTCCGCTAACATCGAGGGAAATAGAGATCTCCTTAGTCACCTTGGCATCCAGATTGGACCGCAGGTTATAACGTGAATACCCAACACCGCTGATAATCCCTTCCTGATCAAGATAACCAAGAGACATAAAATATTTAATGTTATCTGAACCACCGTTCAAGGTAAGGTTATGGTGCATAGTCGGAGCCGTGGGTTTGATCATTTTTTTCAGCCAGTTCGTATTCCCGTAAATACCATCAGGATCACCTTTGGTAACTTTATTGACCACTGCATCTGAAAAGGTATGCTGCCGTCCGTTTACCTCATCCGCATAATTATACCATTTCACGAACTCTTCTCCATTCAGGTATTGGGCCATACGTGTACTTTGACTCAAATCGTATGAGCCGGTGTAAGTTGCCAGAGGTTTACCCAATTTACCCCGTTTTGTGGTTACAAGAATTACCCCGTTGGCACCCCTGACTCCGTAAACTGCAGAAGCCGAAGCATCCTTCAATATGGTAACTGACTCTATTTCTGCAGGATCAAGGTTGTCAAATGAACGTTCTACACCATCTACCAGCATCATCGGGGAATTGCTGTTGAGTGAACCGAACCCACGAACATACATGTCTACACCATCATTCCCCGGCTGACCTGACGATTGCCGTGTAATCAAACCTGGTAGTTTTCCTACCAGGGCCTGAGAAACGTTAGGTGTTGCAACCCTGGTAATCTCTTCAGAACTAACAGAGGCCACTGAACCAATAAGCGAAGCCCTCTTCTGGGTACCATAACCCACAACCACCACTTCGTCGATATTAACAGCCTCCTCGGTGAGTATAGCGTTAACAGAAGTTTTTCCTTTGACAACAACCTCCTGCGGTTTCATCCCCACGAAGGAGAATACCAATGTGGCATTGGCAGGAAGGGCGGTTAATGAAAATACACCATTGGCATCAGTAATGCTACCGTTTGTAGTCCCTTTGACCACCACGGAAACCCCCGGAAGTGTAGCACCCGAAATATCGGAAACCTTACCTGTGACTTTCGATTGTCCGAATGCATTCTGGAAACCAATACATGTGCAGGCAAAAAACAGTACCAAAACCACTGTTCTCCAAAGCCTAAATAAACATTCACTTAACTTTTTTTTCATAAATGAAATTTTTAAATTAGAAAATAGCACAAAATATCTTATATATTTTTTATTAAGTTATTAATTGATGAAGTATTACCCTCTGTATATACACTTGTCTTATCTATTCCAGGATCTTCCAGATTTCGTACATTCCCCTTGGGACATGAAAACAACCTTTCCATTTGCCCCCTTTAAGTTCGAGGAGCGGATCGCCCGCACGGTTCAGGTAGCCATACCATTCAGGATACTCAGGATCCTTGAAATGGTTCCAGGTGTATTCGTGCAGTGTTTCGAACCAATTTTTGCAGGACTCATTCCCCGTAAGGCGGTAACCTTTGGCCATCGAAATCAACGTTTCGATATGCACCCACCAGAGCTTCTGATCCCATTCCAGTTGCTGAGTAGGGTGCCCTTTCACATCAAGGAAATAAAAGATCCCTCCGTGTTTTTTATCCCATCCAAATTCAGTGTTGTTAAGCAGAATTTGAACTGCCCGGTCGATTAAAGCTTTATCATTATTCCGCACTGCCAGGTCCATCATAAACCACATTGATTCATTGGCGTGGCCCGGGTTCACAAGTCTTCCCTCAAACGAATCGCTGAAATGACCATCAGGAGTAACACTTTCAAGGATCAATCCTAAAGATTCGTTGTAGAAAACCTCCATAACTTCCTTAATCAGCGGCTCAATGGTTTTATTGACCTGTTCAGTTCCCAGGATATCCTCCATAATCAGTGAAAGATTGCACAAAATCATGGGGAGTGAAAAGCTTTTTAAGGGCCTTGTACCTGGATATGCCTTATTATAATTACCTTTGGGGTTATCCTGCCGTTGCTGAATATTTTGGAAAGTGGATAGTGCGATCTGTTTATGCTCCTGATCTCCTGTGGCCTTGTAAAGTTCACTGAAAGCCATGGCAGCAAAGCAGTCTGAAAAAATGTTGTAAGGCTGAACCAACGGCTTTCCCTCCCGGGTTAATGAAAAATACCAGTTCCCTTTGGAATCCCTCCCGTATTTCTTCATAAAATCTGCTCCATGTAAAGCCATATCAAGCCATTCCTGTTTCCGCTCAACTTTATTGTAAAGCATAGAGAACAACCACACCTCGCGTCCCTGGAGCCACATAAACTTATCGGTGTCAAAAACTTCGCCACGACGGTCTAAACAGGTAAAATATCCACCCGAAACGGAATCCCCGGAATGGTTCATCCAAAATGGGATAACAGAATCAAGCAATTCGTCCCTGTACTGTCCTGCATATTTCTTCAGTTCATTCATTTTAGTATGTTATATATTTTGACATTTATGATCTGATATTAATCGTGTTAACCCTTTCCTTTGAATTCTGAAGCCACATCAGGTCCTCCAGAACCATTTAATCCGTGTGAAAAACATGGTAATCAAGGTTACTAAAGTGGTAATAATTAATCCCTTTAAAAATCCAAGCCATGGATTTGAATCAAAGAGGACTAAAAAAGATGAGAGCCCTAGGATTCCAAGAATTGGCATGATGACCATTCCTGCGCATACATAGGCAATCATCGGGTTTTGTCCGATTTGTATCAGAAACCGGCAGTATTTGTCCCCTTTCAAAAAATCACATATAATCGAGAAAAAGGTCAAAGCGATAAAGGCTAAGCCTGATGTGACAAAATAATAGCTGTAGGTTGAGAAATCTTTCCGGATTCCACCTTCAAAAGCTTCGAAAAACAAACCCAGCATTAAAAGATAGGCACCTGCTGTAAACAGCTTTTTCCAGAGTAGCACATTTCTTTCCTCTCCCTTTCGGAGAATATAAATTCCAAAAGCCACAAGAGAGGTGGTCAACAGTAAATTAAGAATAAGCTGACGCGAAAACAACCCAAATAAATTAATGATTACCAATAGAATGGAAAGACCTGCAATAATCCATGCAACCCTTTTTTCAGCCACCATCTCCTTTTTAGGTGACAGTTCAGGTTTCATCCATTCAATCAGATATTCACCGGCTATAGTACCCGGAATAATAATGAACAGATATTTTAAATAGGTAAACTTATACATCCAGGGGAACGGAGTAGCATTGAAAATCCAGTGAGTCCATGAACTGTCATTGGTACTTCCAAGCATAATGCCCATGATGAACGGAAGTATCGCGATTCGTGCAAGTTTATTTTTAAAGGTTAAAATATAGGCCAATGATCCAAAGACGGCCATATTTCCAAGAAGCAGGATAATGATATCGCTGTTCTCCAAATTAAAAGAGTGGTTACCGGGATAGTTTAAAGTGAATAAAAGTACGAAACCAGTCAGATAAGCTACGCTCTTAATCAAAGTGCGCACTTTCAGGGACAATCTCTCCGGTAAACGCATAAACATCGGAAACATGAGCCCAAAAGCGAACAAGCTGATCAGGCAGGATTTCAGGTCATGGGAANTGCTGGTCACTCTTGTAAAAATATGCTGGATATAAATCGCAAAAAATACCAATTGGGCTCCTCTTCCAAGTGCACCTAAAATAGCGTTGTAAATACCGGACTTGGNGTTCAATTTTTTTCCAATAGAAAATGGAAGTGCGGCTCCCATGGCAAAAAGGAAGAACGGGAACACCAGATCGACCCAGGTAATGCCGAAGATTGAAGGGTCGAATTTATGAATGGGGGGAGGAACCTGGGCGTGATACATCCATGAAGGTAAAATACCAAATGCTTCCGTATCAGAAAGCACCATCGTCAGAATGGCATATCCGCGAAGGGCATCAAGCGCACCCGCTCTGGGGGTCGATCCGGAAAATCTTATACCAGTTTCATATTTTGCCTCTGAATTCATCCACTATATGGCTAAATTGAATTAATAATCCATAAGCCAAAATTAATTTATTTTTATTAATTATCGATATTTATTAAATATTTTTATTTATAAATGATATTTAATGTATTTATTTATTAATTCACCTGAATTTAGGGAGATTTTTAATATGTGGAATTGCCGCTGTCTGGCCGTTTATTCCGCTGATTAGGGGCATAACAAACTAATCTTCCGTTTAAAAGATGAATTAATGGATCATAAAAAAAGGTAGAAAAATTTGACCGAAAAGGTTTAGGCGCTATAAAAGAGTTTATCGCGCAGAATATAGCAGGCTCCAATTACACCAGCCTTGGATCCAAGAGCCGACATTTTCAATTCCATATCCAGACTTACCAGACTCAGCGAGTATTTGTGAATGGCGGTACGGGCAGGAAGCCTTAAATACATATCGGTTTCAGCCAGGGCACCGCCCAGAATTACAAGTTCAGGGTTGAAAATATTAATCAGCATCGAGAGGAACCGCCCCAATTCACTTCCAATCTCTTCCATGATCTCAATGGCAAGAGTATCTTCATTTTGGATAATTGCCATTAGGATATCATCAACGGTTATTTCATCAATCTCCTTTTTCCCGGATAGTATGGAAATGGAGCCATTTTCGAGGGCCGATTTAAACTTTCGGACTAAAGCATTACCTGAGATTTCAGTTTCAAGACACCCTTTTTTCCCGCAGTGACAAATAATTTCATTGTCAAAAACGGGACTGTGTCCAAACTCACCGGAATATCCCGATTTACCGTAATATAACTGGCCATCACAAATGATTCCGATTCCAACACCCCATCCTACATTTACAAAGATGACATCCTTTTCTTTTTGAACTATTCCACAGTTGTACTCGCCATAAGCCATAGCCCGGGTGTCATTTTCCAGAAATGTCTTGATATGTATTTGTGATTCAATAATCTCGCTTAAAGGTTTTTCTTCAAAGAAAAAATAACTGTAGCTAAATCCAATGCGGGAATTGATACGGCCACTAAGGTTAATACACGCCCCGATTATTTTCTCCCGTGGAACGCCCGAATCGGCAACAAACTGATTAATAATTGAACAAAGGGATAACAGGGATTCTTTAGTGTTGTCAAGTGAATAGGTAATATTTTCAGTGTGTTTTACAAAACTGTTGTTGAAATCCTGAAGTCCAATATTGATTGAATTCAGTTTTACCTCAACTCCGAGATAATAACAGGCATTTGGATTAATTCCGTACTGCGAAGGTCTTCTTCCACCGGCAGTTCCCGCCTTTCCTTCTTCAAAAACAATTCCTTCATCAATGAGTTCTGAAATTATTTTGGTAACCGTTGGTATGCTGAAATCAGTTTCTTTACCCAGCTCGGCAATAGTGGCAACGCCATTTAAAGCCAACCGTTTAATGATACTCTTTTTAAGCTTGACTGATTTAAGCGTCGACAGTGAAAGGTCTTCGGTACTATCCAACAGGAATGAGAGACTCATAGCAGATTTTAAAATAATTTAAACCAGTTACAAATTTATTTAAAATTTATTTAAAACCAGCCAATTTCTTTATTTCCAATTCCCGTCAAATCCAACGCTCTTTATTTTGAATGGCCGAATCAGCTCATCCGTTAAAACACTGAGTTCTCTCCTGGTTAAAGGAAGATTCTCATCTGATTTCCGATTCATCCGGGAGCTCCAAACCCCCTGGATTTCCAATTTCAAATCCCTTTTCAAAAATTTCGAAAGCATATCTGCAGCCTTTCCAAGAGTCAATACCGAATTGTCGCTTTCTACTTCTTCATTGGTATCGAATGTCTTTAGTCCTTCTGAAAACACTTTTACGGTAACTGTCGAATCGGGATAAAACCAGGAGCGGTTTGCCCACTGGAAAGATTCCCCTTTTACTTTCAATATGCCCGACACTGTCACCCGCTGTATTGCCTGAAACGCCTTATCGGTCGGATTTACATCAATCAATGGCATCAGATAAGCATTTGCATCCAGCAACGCCTGCTGAACAGCATGAATATTGATATCCCTGGCCTGCTGTTTATTTTTCACACTCAGGGCGGCAATAACCCCTGCTGCCTGTCCTGTGAGTAAAACGCAGGGCTGCAGGCGCGTAGCCCCATTGATGATGTTGGAAACCGATATGGCCTTGTCAGCCACAATCAGACCATCTATCTTCTCCGGAATCAACGCTCCCAAAGGAATATTAAAGGATGGAACTGCCGGAAAATGAATCTCCGGCGCCTTGGGATTACACCCATGATGGTGATCTACCGGATAGTCCCCGACCGAGATTCCTGCACGATAAAGTGATTGGCCATCATACCTGTTCATGATGTCTGTGATTGTAAGACGGGTGATTCCCCGCAAACGGCGCCCTTCGCGGTGATATGGAACAAGGGCCAGTTGATCTGCTGTAGGAAATTCATCATCTGCAGGCCCGATATGTTTAAAACCTAGCTCGGTCTGGATGTAATAAATGAAACCAAGGGTTTTATCCCTGGCTGGCTGAAGAGCTTCCTTCCGCTGTGACCAATCCATTTCCACCACGTTCAGATAAATGTCATTCCCTTTAATAGGCCAGTTGATCATGAACTTGTTATTCGGAAGCCGACCATAATTCAACATCTTTTGGCAATCGTTCAACATGGCATCATCTTCAGAAGTACATGCCCCCTTGTACAAATCAGGATTATAATTTCGGGGTTTTGCAATTGTTTTGTCAGCCCCTTTGCCATAGTCTTTTAGGATAGCAGCCCAGGTAAGGTCCTGGATAATATCGTTGGCCTTTTCGGGGGCACACTTCTCCCCTGTCACCGTGCGTGCCTCCATTCCAAGATCGTAAGCCGCACCTGCCATTGCAAGTCCATCGCCAAGATCTGTGGCATCTATCACAACTTTAGCCAGAATTTTTAGCCGGTCCCTATTTTCATTTTCAAATATAGCTCCGGCAACCTGCTTTCCCTTTTTAAGTATTTCCGTAACATGATACCCATAAATCACCGAAAGCTGTTTCTCTGCCCCTGCCATTGTCTTAAATATTTGATCGCCTATATGAGGTTCAAACTGGGTATAACTAACCCAGCCTGTTGCAAGTGCTGCAGCACCACCATAATGAGCCCTGAGTTTTGTACGGAACTCTTCCCATATTCCCGAATATAATTCATGATTCCCATCGGTGGCACTGACTCCTGCAGCCGTGATCATCCCTCCCAGCCAGGGGGTTTCTTCAACGATAATTGTCGGAACATTCATTCTTGCCGATTGGATCCCTGCTGAAGTCCCTCCTGTTGTTCCTCCGATCACTAAAACAGAGGTTTGTCTGTTTTGATCTTTTGATGCAGATGCAGTTAAACCCAGGAAGGTAAGAATGAAAACGATAACGCTAAATTTAATTCCGGCCATAACATTTTAATTTATAATGCAGAAACGATCAGTTTTATAGATTAGGTAATTCATCTTTTTAATCCGTCAGGGATTTTATATGGGAGAAATAAATAAAAGTGCACAATCCCGTCCTATCCGGGACGAAATGTTTTAAGAATTGCGCTCACTCTACCCATATTAAGTGCCACCGGGCACTTAATTAACCCCTTTAATCAAAAGGGTTCAGCAAAAGTAGGTAGTAAACCGAACAAACATAACATTTTATAAATAAAAAATCCCGCAAAATCAAACTTGCAGGATTTTTTTATCAATCAATCAGTTACCTTTAATTTCGGTAACCGGACATTTCTCAGATCAATTTCTGTCTCAGTTTTTGCTCTTCAACCTGTGCATCAATAACTGCAATAGTTACCATGTTCAGGATATCACGAACAGAACTTTCGACATTTAAAATATGGATTGGTTTATTCAACCCCATCTGGATTGGTCCTATGGTTTCGCTCATGCCCATCTCAAGCATTAGTTTGTAGGAGATATTGGCGGAACTAAGATTCGGGAAGATCAGTGTATTGACATTTAATCCGTCAATTTTTGAGAATGGAAACTTCTCATGACGAAGATCCTTATCCAGTGCAAAATTGGCCTGCATTTCGCCGTCAATCAACATATCAGGATAACTCTTATGCAGGTATTCAATTGCTTCATGAACCATTGCCGGACTACCCGCCTGACGCTCTCCAAAATTTGAATAGGAAAGCATGGCCATTACCGGGTTTACATTAAATAGCCTTGCTGCCTCATACGTTAATTTGGCAACGTCGATCAGGGTCTCTTTGGACGGGTGATTATTGACCAGTGTATCGGCGAAGAAGAAAGTACCAAGTTTGGAATTCACAATGTTCAAACCGGCAATATGTTTAAGTCCTTCACGCATCCCTACAATCTCGATAGCAGGAATTATCGCGTCTGCATATTTGGTATAAACGCCGGTGATAAATGCATCAGCATCTCCGGCCTCAACCATCATCATTCCAAAATAGTTCCTGTCGAACATTTTTTCGTAAGCTTCACTGTAGGTCATCCCTTCACGCTCACGCTTTTCAGTGAGCATCTTGGCATATTTCATACGTGTGGCCTCTTCACGGTCATGGCGAAGATTGATGATTTCAACACCCTCAAATTCAATATTGTTCTCCTTGATAATTTTTTCAATCCGCTCTTCATTACCCAGGAGGATAGGGATACAAATTCCTTCGGCACGGGCAACCTGAGCTGCTTTCAACATATTGATATGGTTAGCTTCGGCAAAAACCACCCGTTTTGGATTCTCTTTTGCCTTTTCAGTTAACCCATGGATCAGCTTATTGCCCAGCCCCATCCTTTGACGAAGAGTCTCAGCATATTCATCCCAATTTGTGATAGGTTTACGGGCGATTCCACTTGAAATGGCAGCTTTTGCGACAGCAGGGGCAACAGTAACAAGCAATCTGGGGTCAAGTGGCTTAGGAATAATGTATTGACGGCCAAAAGTAAGACTTGTGGTATCATAGGCAAGGGTAACAACTTCAGGAACCGCCTCCTTGGCAAGCGCGGCAATAGCAAGTGCCGCAGCGACTTTCATCTCCTCATTGATTCCTGTAGACCTTACATCAAGTGCTCCGCGGAAAATATAAGGGAATCCAAGAACGTTGTTTACCTGGTTAGGATGGTCGCTACGTCCGGTTGCAAAGATGATGTCGGGACGGGATGCGATAGCCTCCTCATACGGGATTTCAGGATTAGGATTAGCCAGCGCNAATACGATTGGGTTTTCTGCCATACTGCGAACCATATCCTGGTTTACAATACCGGCAACTGACAAACCAAGAAATACATCGGCTCCGGCAATTGCTTCCTGAAGGGTGTTGCATGGGAGTTTGGTTGCAAAAGGCAATTTCCGGCTGTTAAGATCTGTACGTCTGACAGAGATCACCCCTTTGCTGTCTACCATAACCAGATTTTCGGGTTTTGCTCCCAATCTGATATAAAGGTTTGAACATGCTGTAGCAGAAGCTCCTGCTCCGTTAACAACGATGCGGACATTCTCAATTTTTTTGCCAACCAATTCCAGGGCATTGATCAGAGCCGCCCCCGAAATGATAGCAGTGCCGTGCTGATCATCGTGCATAATGGGGATATCAAGCGCCTCTTTAAGCTTCTCTTCGATCTCAAAACACTCGGGTGCTTTAATATCTTCCAGATTGATCCCGCCAAAAGTACAGGCAATCGCCTTTACAACTTCAATAAATTTAGTTGGATCCTTCTCATTTACCTCGATATCAAAAACATCAATATCAGCAAAAATCTTAAACAAAAGCCCCTTGCCTTCCATTACAGGCTTTCCGGCCAGAGCGCCAATATCACCTAATCCAAGAACAGCAGTACCATTTGAGATAACAGCAACTAAATTCCCTTTAGCTGTATACTCGTAAGCATCCTGCGGATTTTTCTCAATTTCCAGACAAGGTATTGCCACACCCGGAGAGTAGGCCAGCGATAAATCGCGCTGAGTACTATAGGGCTTTGTCGGCACTACCTGAATTTTTCCGGGCCGGCCGTTTTTGTGATAGTTTAAGGCATCGGCACGTTTCGAATTTTCCATAAAAAAAACAATTTTTTGTTAGCTGAATACTAAATTATTATGAATGAGGTCTCCCCCTATAAAACAAATTTGGCAAACAAAAGTAGATGTTATTTGCTATCTCCCACCCGGGCCTGAAAAGAATTCACATTTTAATAATATATGGACTCATTTTACTGAATTATTTGAGTGGCTCAGTAACCGGACAAGGTTGAAGCCTGACAACTTCTTTCTCCAGATGCTGTGCCTCCTTTTCATGCTCAACATCCTCCCTTGACTTGCTGGTAGTTACCAGATAGACCCCTGCAAATATCAGTATCCCCGAGAGTGGCTTGTTCCAGGTAAAGGTATCGTGACCCCACATAATCGCGATAAATGAAGCGACCAGTGGTTGAAGGTAATTATACATTCCGATCGTCGTAGGCCGTATCTCCCGTTGTGCAAAGGGGATCAGCAGGTAGGTGATCACAGTGGCGCCGATGAGCATATAGAGATAACTTCCCCAGGCCAGCGAGCTGCCATTGGAAAAGATCGCCGCCGACATCACATCTCTAAAACCCAATGGCATAAACAGAATTGCAGAAAAAAGGAACATCCACTTCATAATCGTCAGGGAATTGTACCGTTTAGATATTCCACGCGTAAGTACCAGGAAAAAAGCGTAAGAGAGACTGCTTAAAACACATAAAAGATCTCCAATAATGGATGCCTGGTGCCCCGCCGATGCAACCTGAGAGGTTAAAATCATCGATAAAACACCAATTAATCCGATTAAGACACCTCCGGCCTTTTTAAAGGTTATTGGTTCCCTGAGAATGAAGAATGAGATGATCATCGCCAGGATCGGGGTGATGGTTATCACGATCGAAGCGTTGGTCACCGAGGTGCGCTGCAATCCTGCGATGAATGCTCCCTGATTTATCCCAACCCCCAACAAAGAGCCAAGAAAAAGAGTACCCATATCCTTTAGAGCCACCTTTTCATATTTCATAAAAAGTGAAATGATCCAAAAAACAATTGCCCCAAAGGCAAACCGGGAATAAGTCAACCCCATTGGACTTATCCAGTCAGGCATCAGATTTTTCGAAAGGGGAATATTCACACCGAAAATCAGGGCTGTGAATAACATGGCTATATGACCACGTACTTTTGATTTATTCATTCTCAATTCTCTTTTAATCAACGGAGTCATACCATTAAGTGATCTGATTACGCTCCAACCATTTTTATTCAAAGAGAGGTTCTACATGGTCATGTAAGGTGGGGCAAAGATATTAAAAAACCAGAAATCCCCAAAAAGGGAATTTTGATGAGTATTAACTGATGATTAAGTTTGAATACCGGCAATTGCATAACAGGAATCAAGAAGATTGAATTTAGGATTAAAGCAAATCCGCCGAAGGTGGATTAATATTTATGACCCCCGGCACTCGCCGGGAGAATCAACCTAACAATAAATATCAACGCCGAAGTGGGTTGAATATCAGTAATTCAACCCGCTCCGGGGTTGCGCCCTAAAGTGTACGCATGACCCCCAATGCCACGCCATTGGGGGTCATTAATATTAAACTCCTGCAGGTATTTTCCACCATTATTCGCTGTCAAAAACCAGCTTATCCTCTTTTACGTCGATTTTAACCGGATGACCGGCAACTACCTTCCCGGCCAGGATATCCTTCGATAAATCATTCAGCAGGTACCGCTGCATCATCCGCTTTACGGGACGAGCCCCAAACTGCGGGTCAAAACCGGCTTCGGCAATCCAGTCGATGGCAGCTTCAGTGATCGTCGTTTCAAAACCGCTCTTTTTCAATCTTTCTGCAATGAGTGCAAATTGCAACTTCACGATATCCCTGATCTCACTGCGGCTTAACGGCGTAAACATAATTATTTCATCAATCCGGTTCAGGAATTCGGGGCGGATACTCTGTTTGAGCAATTCCAAAAGTTCACTTCGAAGATCCTCGATCACCTTTGTCCGGTTCCCTTCGTTCAGATGGGCAAACCGCTCACGGATGATGTGCGACCCGATATTGGAGGTCATGATGATGATCGTATTCTTAAAATTGACCGTTCTACCCTTATTATCGGTTAACCGGCCGTCATCCAGCACCTGGAGCAGCACATTGAAAACATCGGGATGAGCCTTTTCGATCTCATCAAACAGAACGACAGAATAAGGTTTGCGCCTCACCGCCTCAGTAAGCTGTCCACCCTCATCATAACCGACATATCCCGGAGGAGAACCGATCAGCCGGGTAACCGAGAATTTCTCCTGGTATTCAGACATATCGATACGGGTAAGCATATTTTCATCGTCAAAAAGGTACTCTGCCAGGGCCTTGGCGAGCTCGGTCTTACCCACACCCGTTGTTCCCAGAAAAATAAATGATCCGATCGGTCGTTTGTCGTCCTGCAAACCGGCCCTCGAGCGACGCACTGCGTCTGACACGGCAGCAATCGCCTCATCCTGACCAATAACACGCATGTGCAGCTCATCTTCCAGGTGAAGCAGTTTCTCCCGCTCACTCTGTAGCATTTTCTGTACAGGAATCCCTGTCCACCGGGCAACCACTGCAGCAATATCTTCGCTGTCAACCTCCTCCTTAATCAGCGATTTGCCTGCCTGAAGCTCCACGAGCTCTTTCTGAAGGTTCGTGATATCTGCCTCAGCCTCCTTGATTTTACCGTACCGAATCTCTGCAACGCGTCCGTATTCCCCCTGGCGTTCAGCCTGATCGGCCTGGAGTTTAAAATCCTCTATCTGCTGTTTCTGATTCTGAATTCCTTCAATCACCGATTTTTCAGCCTGCCACGCCGCCCTGAACTTTGTCTGATCAGCTTTCAGGTTGGCAATTTCCTCCTCGAGTTTCGCCAATTTGGAGCGGTCGTTTTCGCGCTGAATAGCAGCCCTTTCGATCTCAAGCTGGGTGAGCTTCCGGTTGATCTCATCGAGCTCCTCGGGCAATGAATCCATCTCCATCCGGAGCTTCGCGGCAGCCTCATCCATGAGGTCAATCGCCTTGTCGGGTAAAAAACGTTCGGTGATATACCGTTGCGAAAGCTCCACCGCCGAGATAATCGCACTGTCTTTGATTCTCACTTTATGATGGCTCTCATACCTTTCTTTTAATCCCCTGAGGATAGAAATTGCATCAAGAGTTCCCGGTTCATCGACCATTACCAGCTGAAAACGGCGCTCAAGGGCCTTATCCTTTTCGAAATATTTCTGGTATTCACTCAGCGTGGTGGCCCCCACTGCCCTCAGATCACCCCGGGCGAGTGCCGGTTTGAGGATATTGGCAGCATCCATTGCACCCTCGCTTTTGCCCGCACCTACGAGGGTATGGATCTCATCAATAAAAAGAATCACATTTCCCTCAGCCTGTATCACTTCATTAATCACTGCCTTCAGACGCTCCTCAAATTCTCCCTTATATTTTGCCCCTGCAATCAATGCTCCCATATCGAGTGAAAAAACCTGTTTATCCTTCAGGTTTTCCGGCACATCACCGCGCACAATCCGCTGGGCCAACCCTTCAACAATGGCCGTTTTACCGGTTCCGGGCTCTCCGATCAGGATAGGATTGTTCTTGGTCCGCCGCGACAAGATCTGCAGGACCCGGCGAATCTCTTCATCACGCCCGATCACAGGATCGAGTTTCCCGAGCTTTGCCCGTTCATTTAAATTGACAGCATAGCGGTTCAGCGAGTTAAACGTATCTTCAGCAGTCTGGCTGTTCACTTTCGACCCCTTTCGAAGATCTTTAATCGCCTCTTCCATCTCTTTATGGGTAATACCGCTGTCCTTCATCAGACGGCTAACCTGGTCGCTCCCGTCGAGGAGTCCAAGAAACAAATGTTCAACCGAAACATATTGGTCCCCCATTTTCTGTGCAATCGACCCGGCCTTCTGGACTGCAGAATTGGATGCAGACGAAAGATAGGGTTCTCCCCCTGTAACCTTGGGATAGCTGGTTATAAGCTTATCGACCGCTGCATTAAAGATCACAAGGTTTACCCCTAGTTTCTTCAACAGAAATCCTGTTACACTCTCCGCATTGACCATAAGTCCCTTTAACACGTGACCCGTTTCAATGGCCTGCTGGTTGTTCCCTTCGGCAATCTTAACCGCGTGGTTAATTGCCTCCTGTGCTTTAATGGTAAAATTGTCAAAATTCATATATTCGCTTTTTATGTTGTAAATCAGATTGCTCATCGAAATCGTTAATCAAATATCGACAGGTAACAACAATTGTCAAAACACTTGCCACTCCTGATTATCAGACATTTTGGCGCGAAATAGTGGGATAATTCTGAAAGATTGACATAATTATCAGTGCCAATTAAATATATCAATGTTTGGACTGATGAAATGGCAGGTATTTGATGCCTCTTTATAATATTAAAAGTAGAAAAATTGATTTGTACGTCAATAATTATTATATTTGTACGTATAATTTTCTGTTATGGATACAAAATTGACTTTAAAGTTGGACAAGGTAGTGATTGATAAAGCTAAACGGTATGCACAATCACATCAGCGAAGCTTGTCCGGAATTATTGAATCTTTTCTTCAGTCTATCACATATGATGAAGACTCAGATAATGGTAAAACTGATATTGAAATATCCCCATTCATAAAAAGTATATCAACTGGAATTCATATACCTGCCGACCTGGATTACAAAACAGTCTATTTAAATTACCTGACGGAGAAATATAAATGAAGCCGAAACTATTTGTAGACACCAATGTGATGTTGGATTTGTTGGGAGAAAGGATACCTTACTATGATTCAGCTGCAAAACTGGCAACACTTGCGGATAGAGGAGAGGTTGTCCTGGTAGTATCTGCATTATCCTATGCTACTGTCAGTTATTTTCTTGCCAAATTTGAAAATCCGCAAATATCCAAAGAGAAATTGCGGAAATTTAAGGTGATCTCAGATATTTGTGCTCTGGATGAATTGATCATTGAAAAGGGATTGAATTCAAATATTACAGATTTTGAGGATGCGTTACAATATTTCAGCGCTTTGAATTCAGGCTGCAACCTGCTGATTACCAGAAATGGTAAGGATTTTAAGGAATCCTGTCTGCCAGTGATGACAGCCGAGGAGTATTTGATAGTTCATAAAGTAAATTGCTAACTTTGAGCTGCTTCCAAAATCAACTAAAAAATGCCAAAATCATCCGTTTTGCTTTTTTTATACCTCCTTATTTTCCCCTGCTGTGGAGGTTTCACTCAGTCATTGCCTTCATTTGAAAAGGAAAAATTTCCCGAAGATTTAAAAATAAGCTCCCTGAGCCGTATAAAATCTCTTAAGTATCTCTATTTAAAAACGAAAAATGATTCCATTTTGGTTAGAGAATTACAAAATTCCAAAGAGTACATTTATGAAAACAGCAAATTAATTACCGTAAATGAGCTGGATCCGGTTTCTGATTCGATCCTTCGTGTGTATGAATATGATTTAAACGGGAGAGTTAAAAGGCAATTAAGTTCACGAAAAGGGGGCATTAAAACTTATGCAAATTATTTTTATAATGACTCACTACGAAGCTCAACTAAAAATATATTAAAGGATGATTCAACACTCTTCCAAAAGTGGATAATTACATACAATACTCAAAACAAGCCGGTTAAAACAGTAATTCTCGATAGCCATGGTCTTCTTTCACATTATTATACCTCTAAATATAACAAATACGGGGACCAAATTGAACAAAATTTCATCAATACTCCGAACGGGACAGGAAGCCTCCTGGATTCAAGTTTCACAAAGGGGAAACTCAGGTTTGACCCATGGAACCATGATTCTGCAAAATTTGAATATAAATACGGAAAGCATCGGAAACCTGTTTTAAAAATCCAATACCACAATTCCAAAATGACAGGAAAAACCGAATATACTTTTAAAAAGGATACCCTTATCGTCACCGAATCCGGTTTCTGGCCTGGCAATCCAATCCCAACAAAACGAACAATCACAAAAACGATTGGCAATTTAAAAATTGAGTTACTTGAATTTTTAGCACCAGGGAATAAGTCCGATATGTTTATATTCACCTACCAGAATGGGGATCTGATCAGAGAGGAAGGGAATTGCAGCGGATGTAGCAAGATCCTTTACAGGAATGTATATGAATACGACACTTCGGGCAACTGGATCAAAAAGAAAAGATTTTCAGACAATAAACTGATTTCAGTTACCGAACGGAAAATCATTTATACGAATTAAACTGGCTCACAGGAGGTTATTTCCATTATAGACGGGTAAAAGGACACAATAATTGAATTGAGATTAAATAAGATAGAAATAGTCTCTAACTATCCATCACCTTCTCTGCAATCTGTTTTAACATCCTGACGGCCTTATTCAGCGTAGTTATCTCGCTGAAGTTGATGCTCAGTTTCCCCTTCCCCTCCTTAACCCTGCATTTCGACGGGTTTTGAATCACCCATTGCATGAGTTTCTGGAAATGAGGCGACTGGTAATAATTGGAAGAAGGATCTGCAGGCAAATAACAAATCATACGCGACTCTTTAAGGATGATCCGTTCCACATTAAGCGAGATGGCAATCCATCGCAAACGGACTACATCGATCAGCTCCTGGGAAGGTATTGGAATTGGTCCGAAACGGTCGATCAGCCCTTTCTCAAACAGACCTAGCGCCGTTTCATTCTCCATATTGTCGAGTTCGCGGTAAAGCAACATCCGCTCGGAGATGCTCGAGACATATTCATCGGGGAAAAGAAGCTGCAGATCGGTATCGATGTTGCAATCATTTACATATTTGACATCGAGGAAGGTCTCGGAGGCTTCACCATTCTGGTCTTCAAAAAGATCCTGGAACTCGCCGCTCTTGAGCTCCATCATCGCTTCATTCAAAATCCGGTGATACGCCTCAAAACCGATATCGGCAATAAACCCGCTCTGTTCACCTCCGAGAAGGTTTCCGGCACCCCTGATATCGAGATCCTGCATCGCAATGCTGAAGCCGCTTCCGATCTCGGAGAACTCCTCAATCGCTTGTAGACGCCGTCGGGCATCGGTAGAAAGCACATTCAGCGGCGGTGCAAGCAGATAACAGAAGGCTTTCTTATTGGAGCGGCCCACACGCCCCCTCAGCTGATGAAGTTCACTGAGCCCGAAATTCTGCGCATTATTGATGATGATCGTATTGGCATTCGGAATATCGAGCCCCGATTCAATGATGGTGGTGGCAACCAGAACATCATAATCACCGTTTACAAAATCAAACATCACCTTTTCAAGTTTGTCCCCATCCATCTGACCATGACCAACTACAGTCCGGACGCCGGGACACAATTTATTGATCAGGTACTCCATTTCAAGAATATTCTGGACGCGGTTATTGATGAAAAAGACCTGCCCGCCTCGTGCCACTTCGTAACTGATGGCATCCCTGATTATTTCGTCATCAAATACGCTGACTTCCGTATTAATCGGATACCTGTTCGGCGGGGCGGTATTGATGATGGAAAGGTCGCGTGCACCCATGAGCGAGAATTGCAGGGTACGTGGAATTGGTGTTGCTGTTAAGGTTAATGTATCAATGTTGGCTTTAAGCTGTTTCAGTTTCTCCTTGATCGCAACACCGAAATGCTGTTCTTCATCGACGATCAGCAACCCGAGATCTTTAAACCGGACATCCTTGCCGATAAGTTTGTGTGTTCCAATGATGATATCTACTTTTCCTTCGGAAAGATCTTTGAGAACCGTCTTCACGTCACCTGAATGCCTGAGTCTGCTGATATATTGCACATTACAGGGGAAATCCTTTAGTCGTTCCGAAAAAGTCTTATAATGTTGCAACGCAAGGATCGTAGTTGGAACAAGCACCGCAACCTGTTTACTGTCGGCAACAGCCTTGAACGCTGCACGGATGGCCACCTCAGTTTTCCCGAATCCGACATCTCCGCAAACCAGCCGGTCCATCGGCATCGCTTTCTCCATGTCCTCCTTGATCGAATAGGTCGCCTTGAGCTGATCGGGGGTATCCTCGTAAATAAAACTTGCCTCCAGCTCCTCCTGAAGGTATGAATCGGCCGAAAAGGCAAACCCGTTCTCCATCTTCCGCTTCGCATACAGCGCAATAAGCTCGCGCGCAATATCTTTAACCTTATTCTTGGTCTTTGTTTTCAGGTTCTGCCAGGCCGCTGTCCCAAGTTTGTTGATTGACGGCTCCTGCCCCTCCTTCCCCTTGTATTTGGCAATTCTGTGGAGCGAATGGATACTCACCAGGAGTGAATCGTTGTCGCGGTAAATCAGGCGGACTGCCTCCTGGATGTTGCCGTTTACCTCGGTTTTGACCAGCCCCGCAAACTTTCCGACTCCGTGATCGATATGGACGACAAAATCACCAGGATGGAGCTTGCTTAGCTCTTTGATTGTAATCGCCTGACGCGATGATTTCTTCGACCGCAGCTTAAACCGGTGATACCGCTCAAAGATCTGGTGATCGGTATAGCAGCAGATCTTCAGATCGTGATCGATAAACCCCTCATTCAGTGCAAACAGCAGACTATCTATTTTCTGCGGATCCCCTTTGTCGTCAAAGATGGCATGAAGACGCTCAATCTGTTTGAGACTCGAGGTTAGCAATATATTACGGTATCCCTTCTGCCGGTTCGACTTAAGGTCTTTACCAAGCAAATCAAAATTCTTGTTGAAAACAGGTTGTTTGGTGGTATTAAAGGTAAAACCGGTAGCCGTTTTAAAATGGTTGGTCCCCCCAAACTCAATACAATTATATGGTTCAATATCACTTTTGAATTCACTTCCTGAGATCACCAGCGCCGTGGTTTCCTCGCTTCCAATCCTCCCGGATGCCTCCTGATGAAGCGCTCTAATCTGAGCCGTGACATACGAAAAGCTGTGTGCCGCAATCACCGCCTTATGATTGAGGAATTCAAAGAGCGAAACCCGCTTTTCGTTCTGCAAACCCTCCTGGATATTGGGAATAATCGAAATTCGGGAGAGCGTCTCCTTGGAGATCTGGTCTTCGATATCAAAAGTGCGGATTGAATCAACCTCATCACCAAAGAAGTCGATCCGGTAAGGATCCTCATTCGAAAACGAAAAGATGTCAATAATGGAACCGCGAAGCGAATACTGCCCCGGCTCGTAGACAAATTCCACCCGCTCAAAACCATATTCGTGCAGCACCTCATTGATAAAAGCTATCGATAGCTTCTCCCCTTTTTTAATGTGAAGTGTATGTTTTTCAAGTCCTGAACCCGAGATCACCTTCTCCATGATCGCTTCAGGATAGGTAATCACCAGATAGCCCGTTTCGTTGAGTGAAAGTTTATTGAGTACCTCGGTCCTGAAAATGATATTCTCGTTGTCGATGATCTCATGTACGATGCTCCGGCGGTAAGAAGACGGAAAAAAAAGGACATTCTCACCGAGCCCAAGGGTGGTGAGATCATCAAAAAAATAGGATGCCTCCTCGCGGTCATTGAGTATCGCCACCGAACTGAACGGATCCAGCTCATAAGCAGCGGCGAAGACCACCGATGACGCAGATCCGGTCAACCCGGAGAGCAGTATCTTGCTGCTTCCGGTCGCATTAATCTTTTCTGATAATCCGATAACCGTCGGATGAGAAGTATAATAATTTAGAAGCTCTTTAAGTTCCAAAGTTGATGTATTTCAGACAGGAGGGCAAAATTACAAAAATATTGGAGCAATGGTTTTGAAAAAAAGGATTAACCAAAAACTCTCTGCCAGATAATTTGAAGCACCCGCTTACCAAAAAAACCTACGGAACAGGCAAAATGGTTCCCAACCCAGGGTCACCTTCGGCAGCAGGGTCAAATTACCCGTGACTAAAAATATCATAAATGCGAAGAATTTAGCAACAGGTGTAATCAAATCCAAAATAACCGTCCCAACAGCTCAAAACAGCTATATAATTTACATAATAATTATCGTAACTAATTTATTTAAAGTGGATAAAAAGAAATATATTTACATATAATAATTCACCAAAAATGAATTTTACAACAGAAAATTAGCTATTTTTACAATACAAACCCGATTAGATTCAATCAATTTGATCCAATCCGGAAGGAATTGCCTGATTTTAATCTGAAGTGTAAAAACCGGAATCCGGTATTTAAAACAAAATTAAGGGTGCGGGTTATCGCAAAAGAGCCGGGGCTTATCAGGTGTTTTCACAAGGTCGGCGATTTGCCTTCGATTATTCTAAATTATTTTAACATTTTAAGTTGGTTACTCTCAAAAGAAAAGGAGGTCCGAAATGACAGAAACTGAAATTAATTTTCAAGGGTCCGATACAACCATGATTGAAGAAGGGGGAGCGCTCTCAACTCTAACCGTTGAGGAGTTAAAGGATAATATTATTGCAATAAGGCAATTAATAAATATCAACAACAGACTTGAGAGACAATTAAACATCAAGGAAAATGATATTCAGAATACAAAAATAGAAATCGAGTTTTTAAAGGCCTCCCCTTTTGTATCAATAATCGCTGCCATATTAAACATCGCAGGCGCTATTCAAATTGCTCTGTCAATCAATCTAATGACCTCTGCAACCGACCATCCAAAATTAAATTCAGTCATTTTAATATGTGGCATAATATTAATTACCATAGGATCGCTATCCACCATTTTATATCCATACACCAAAGACTGGCTTATTCAGAAAAAAATATAACGCAGCCCGACCAATCCATCAGCAAACTTTTTTTAAACAATTTATCATTTGCCACCAGAAAGCAATTCCGGTATATCAACCTGGCATACCAATCATTACGATTTATACTTACCTTCGACCTCTGCGGGGAGTGGCAACTTAGTACTCTACAGCTCTTGTTTTGGAACCAGCTGTCATGAAATCCACAAAGAGATATGCGCCCAAATACAGGAAGATTACCGGTAAATGACCAGGATGTTGTGAGACGTTTTTTTGCAATCCTATGAAACAAAAACATAAAGGACGAATATGAAATATCTGATTTTTGCTTTAATAACTTTAATTTCGTCCTTGTGTAATCCGACTCAACTCAATGGGAATGATCCAATTTATTCAAAAATAAATAAGGCGTATGATTTTACCTTCAGAAAAGGGGTAATTCTGCTGTTTCTGAATTTTCTTTGCTAATTATGACCTCCTGTGTTGTGATCCATAATATGCCGACACTCCAGATCGGGATCATGAAACAGGGATTCTTAAATTTTCCTTCAAATACCAGTACCGTGGCATTGATCAATAGTGTTTCAAACAATCATGGCTATCATTCTTATATTTATACCGAACACTTTCCGTATACAACCGATAATTCCGATTATCATTAAACAACCGGAATTAAAACCGATGCCACCATAGAATATGGCGCTTTGTCAAATCCATGTTTGGATGCTTTGGCTGCCGAATTAAAAAAAGAGGGGTATTTTGCCAAGGTGATTAATTTTCACGTAGTTTAAAAACTATCAGCCCCTCGAACGGGAGTTGTTTAATCCGGAAGAGTTGTTTCAGGAAACCCTGGCTGAATTATGCATTTTTCTGGACCATTTCAATTTTGAGATTGATAAATTCACCTATTTTAACCCAGCAACTAACTGCGCCTCCCTTTCATGGGCGATTGTATATAAAAAAGATACCATGTCTCGCGAGCATAATAAAATATGATCCGTTTAAAACCGTTAGAGTTTGATTTAAAAAAAAAGCATATAAAAAAAATTTATCCCATTCGCCAAATGAAAATAATCTATCTTTCCAACCTGTTTGTATTAATGTATGTTGAAAATTATCATATCTGATTATTAAGCACTTAGATCACTAATTATTTTTTACCTACAAACAAAAGGATACTCTTACTTTTCTCCGGCCAGTTTTCCTGCCGGCTTAACTTATAATAAGAAATTCAAATTATTAGCTGAAAATTCGGCCAGCTGCATCGGACAATCCTTGTGCACAAGAATAATTCCGTCCTGGATTCCGGTCGGCCCTCTGTATTACACCTCTCCCAATCCGGATATGGTTCAGGCAGAAAAGTTGGCTTTAAAAAGCGATTGGGCCAAAGCTGCTGAGTTATGGAACAGTCAAGCAGAGTGTAAAAATAAAAAGATTCGATTAGAGGCAAGGTACAACATGGCGCTGGCTTCAGAGATGGAAGGAAACCTGGATGAAGCGATCAACTGGCTTATTCAATCCTCCGCTATCCCGATGAAGCATAATAAAGACCATAAATTGAAGTGTCAGCAACATATCGCATTGTTGATGGAGCGAAAAAAGGAAATTGCAAGGCTGGGAAAGCAGTTCAGGAATTAATTGTGCAGTTTTCAGCCGGCATCTGCAAAAAACCGGAGTTTGCGAAGTAAGTTATCCTTTATCCCGAAGCGGGAAAAGCAGAGTTATTAATTAAAAAATTGTTGCTATGAAACAAATTGAAAAACTATCTGAAAACAATTCCTATACTGCCATAAACCTGGGAAGTTTGGAAGATTTAATGAGTTATTCGCTGATCCACCCGGTGAATAAGAGGGTCATTGAAGGGAAAGTATTTTTGAAGGCTCCTACCCAGGCAACAGGCACCGAGATATCCTTTAATTCGCTCCCCTCAAAATCGGAGCAACCATATTTCCATTTTCATTATAGAAACGAAGAGACCTATCTGATTTTAAAAGGTTATGGCTTCTTTCAGGTCGACGAAGACTGTTTCAATATCAGGGAGGGGAGCGTTATACGAGTGGCCCCTCAGGGGAAACGCGGGATCTGCAACTCTTCAGATGAGACCATGATCTATATGGTGGTTCAGTCGAAGGAAAATTCACTGGAGGAGTATACCACGGCTGATGGAGAGAGGGTTCCCGTTGAACCCAAATGGAGATAAAGAGCCGGATTTAAACCATTACCGGTTTTTGGAGAAACAGGAAATTTAGAAGTAAGCTGTATTGTCGCGTAGTGAATTCAAATAGATTATTTACCAATAAAAGATAATTATTTATTGTTTTTCAATATTTAATTATCGATATTTGTACAATATTTAAAACTCAATAGCTATGCAAACGAAGACAGAAAAGATTTTGTGGGTATTGCGAATCCTGGCCTGGATTGCGATGATTGGGTACACCATTAATCTGGTGAGCCAGATAATATGTCTGGTAATAAGTTTCACAAACCCTGAAGCGGCCAAACAAATTCCGGGTGTTGTTAATTTATTAAGCCTTTTGAAATATAATTTCCGGCTATATGTGATTGCAATGGCTTTTGTAATTAGTTTATCCGCAATGTCAGTTTATCTCTGGCAGCTGGTCATCACTTTATTGTCAAAACTGAACCTGAATAGTCCGTTTACCATCCAGGTATCTCAAAAGCTGGAAAAGATTGCCTACTGGTTATTTGCCATCTGGGCAGTCAGTTTCATTGATAAAAAGTATGTTGACTGGATTTCACAAAGCGTGGGTGAGCAGCTCAATATTATTACCATTGGGAATGAATTCCTTTTCATTGCAGGTATCGTTTATATCATTTCACAGATTTTCAGGCACGGCATCGAGATCCAGGAAGAAAATCAACAAACCATTTGATTATGCCAATAGTCGTTAATCTGGATGTCATGCTTGCCCGCAGAAAGATGCAATTGCAGGAGCTTGCTGAAAAGGTGGATATTACCATGGCAAATTTGTCAATCCTGAAAACCGGGAAGGCAAAGGCTATTCGGTTCACTACTTTGGACGCGATATGTAAGGCTTTAAATTGCCAGCCCGGAGAGATCCTGGAATTTATTGAATGAATTGTCCCGAAATCCTTCCCGGGACACGCTAATTTATTAGCTTTGGAGCCAAAGGTAAATCATTACAAAAACAGGAACGATGGATATTAAACTGGTGATCATTATTGGGTTCTCCTACTTATATGGATTCTTTGAGATTTTCATGAGTGTCAGGCAACGGCTTCAACGAAAAAAGGATATCGTTCAATCGGGAGATAAGAAAAGTGTATGGTATCTGCTGTTGCTCATTGCCCTTGGATATTACCTTGCTTTCCGTTTTGGGATGACAAAGGTTGGCCGGATCTATCACTGGAACATCTTTTTTGCTATTGGTGCCTTTTTGTCGGTCGTTGGATTGGTGATTCGTATTGCCGCTATATTAACGCTTAAACAGCATTTTACCTATACCGTAACCAAAATTGAAGATCATGAGCTGATAGATACGGGGCTCTACAGGATCATCCGTCACCCGGGATACCTGGGGCAGGTGATTATCTTTATTGGAGCTGCAACCGCATTGTCGAACTGGTTAAGTATAGTTTTCATGGTTATTCCGGTGTTATGCGGATACCTTTACCGGATCAGGGTGGAGGAAAAATTTATGATCCGGCAATTGGGAACCAACTATGTGGAGTATCAAAAAAAGACTAAGCGGCTAATTCCCTGGATCTATTAAGGATTTGTTATAAAATTGGATTTTCGGATTGCCCTTCGAGAATATCAAATCCGGAGGATTTGCAGATTTACAGAATTATAATCTTAACATAAAATATCCCGATTCGGCGAAACACTTGTCATTCCATCGATGCAAATCTTTGAGAAAGACGCTAAAGTCAGTTATTTCAAGGAAGAAGAGAACATTGCAGAGATATGGAATGAGGGTAAGAAGAATAAGTAACGGAACCAATAGTTATAGTATCTGCCTGATTTTCCCGTAAAATGCATTTTAGTCCTTGCAATCATGACAGGAACATATCTTTCCCTTTGCTTTTTCAAATGCTTCCCTCCCTTCATTGACCGAAAAATAAATCAATCCCAATACACCGATAGAATCGGCATAAATAAATCCTGTCAATTCATAAAAAAGACTTGAAATAAGCAACACAACTGACATATAGACGCAAACCCCGGAACAGTTTCCATCAGAAATGATTGGTTCTGAGTTTAGCTGTTTCCCGAGGCTTATCTTAGACTTCATAAGCCAGTACATGACCACGATTGAAATAAGAGAAATGATAATTCCCCCAAAAGTTGTTTCAGGTTTATGTTTACTGATGGTATTTAAAAGAATCCCGATAAATAGTCCCGCAGCTAATATATAAAAAGCAATACCTGTTATTTTAAGGGCCGTAATTTCAAATTTACTTTTTAGGCTGCCCGGGTTTTGCCGGATTCGTAAAATCATGATGGCGATTCCGACACCCGACATCACTTCTATAAAACTGTCAATCCCAAATCCAAATAAAGTCAGTGTCTGATCCTGGTAACCCAATATAATTGAAACAAGACCTTCAATTATATTATATAAAATGGTAAACAAACTTAATTGATAGGCTCTTTTATATAACTTAAATTCCTGGTCCATTTTTTTTATTAAACAATTCGTCTGATTCGAATATAACAGGCCAAACTCCCAAAGGTTTATTATAATATGTAAAAAGAAAGCCGGACAATTGAATCAAATTCATTAACTTCGAGGTTTAAAGCTATTTAATGGTGAGAGTCGCAACCATTGATATTAAAGTGATAAAAGCGGTGCAGGGCTTCTGGATTCTGAGGTCCCTTAACTGTTTAGTGACTCTTCTGATGGTCTTGCTTATCAATCCGCATGCCTGCTTTTCTGTTGATTTCAGGAATAACAGGAACCCTGGTTCTTCAGACAGTATCATTAAAGTGGCGCTTCTGCAAATCAGACCTATCGGGGCCGATATTGAGGCGAATCTTAAAAAGGGGGATGCTTATTGCCGCAAAGCCAGGGCAATGGGGGCAGATATTGTCCTCTTTCCCGAGATGTGGAGTGTGGGATATACCGATTTTTATATAACCGGCATCGATTCTTTGCAAAACAGGGGTTCGTTGAATTTTGAAGTATGGAAATCCAAAGCTATCGATTCCGGAAGTGATTTCATTCAACATTTTCAGCATCTTGCTGCAGAGCTGAATATGGCGATCGTCATTAATTATCTTGAAAAATGGGATGGACTTCCGCGTAACTCCTCCTCCCTTATTGACTCTAAGGGAAAAATCCTGATGACCTATGCCAAGGTGCACACCTGCGATTTCACCCTGATGGAGGCGAATTGTACTCCGGGTGATGATTTTTATGTCTGTGAGCTCCCCATCAGGGAAGACAAAGTTAAAATTGGAATTATGATTTGTTATGACCGCAATCCACCGGAGAGTGCCAGGATTTTGATGTTAAAAGGGGCTGAACTGATCCTCACGCCAAATGCCTGTCTTCTGGATAAAAAACGGATTAATCAGTTTCAGACACGCGCCCTTGAAAATGCGGTCGGGGTAGCGATGACCAATTATCCCAAACCCCTCCAGAATGGTCATTCATGTGCTTTTAATTCCAGGGGTGATCAATTGCTGATCGCCGGTGAACACGAAGGAATTTTCATGGTCCCGTTTAACATCAGCAAAATCAGGGAGCACAGGAAAAAAACCATTTACGGAAATGCATTCCGGCGACCGGATAAATATCATTTGTTGATTTCGACCAGTGTCGATTCGGTTTTTATCCGGGATAATGGCTTAGGGGAGAAATTTATCCGGGAAAAGAGATAATTATCCCGATTGTTCTGGGAGCAGGCGAATCATTTCCCGTTTAATTCACCTCATGGGTTCCGTCGGGGAGGAATTTAACTTTCGGCTGCACCCTGGTGTTATTAAACAGGTCATAACTCTTCTTAAGATCGCCCCATAAACTTAATTTATCCTTATCCTTGCGATATTCGGATATCAATCCCGTGTATTTATCATCTGTGAGCCGCGATGGGTAGATGGTCATTCCAATCTCCTCCTGTCCGCTGTTGTAAGCCTCAATGCAGTATACAAACAACTCCCTGATCCTGTCATCGGTCATGGCCAGGCATCCTGATGAGATGCACGAACCGTGAATATAGATCTGGTTTCCAAGGTGGCCATGCACGCCCCGGATACTGTCTGAGGCGTTCGGGTAATTAATCGCCATTGACAAATAATATTTACTGTACGGATTCAGCTCCGAGATGTGATAAAACCCTTCGGGAACCTGCAGGTCGCGGTAACGCCTCTTGGGTCCTTCAAAGCCGGAGATGTCACAAATCGTGAACTCCTTGATCGGAATAAAAACAGAGTCCCGGATGTTCCGGGCCCATAACTCGATTATTTTTTCCGCTTTAAAGGCACGAAGGTAAATCCGAAGGCTGTCATGCGATATTGAATGACCGGCAAGTGTTTTGTCTACGATCTTCTCTTTAAACGTATAGGCCTCCCGTACCCGGGTATAATTCAGTTGCTTCTCTCTGAATGAGGGGGAACCCATAGCTGAGCTCAGGAATATCAGGGAAAATAGGATTAGGAACAGTTTCATAAAACAATCTAAAATATCGGCTCAAAAGTAATGGAAAAACCGTTATAACTAGCAGATATTGACTCATCAATCTGTCTGTATTCATCCAGTATGCTGTTTTTCAATAATATAACAAACACATTTACCGGCATTGACTTCCGGAGAATTAGTTCTTGAATGATTTTAACCCGATGAATGTGCCGGAGTGAAAATGGGGAAAATTTCAAAATGCCATATCGCAGGAGGAGACGTTTTTGGTCCCAACCAAGCTGAATAATTAATTAAATTTCTCAAAATAAAATATCCGTCTGCCGGAAATACTAATTTCTGGCAGACTTTTTGTATAAAATCACTTGTAAAAACTGGAGCAAAAATCATGAAACAGTATTGATTGCCAACTAAAAATCGAGATAAAACAATGTATAATTTAATTTTTAAAGCCATGAAAAATAGTTTCCTAGTTGCATTTTTATCGGTAATCCTTATCGTTATCGTTTCCGGATGCACCGGAATAAGGGTGAGTACCGATTTCGACCGTAAAGCTGATTTTGCCAAATATAAAACGTATAATTTCAGCAAGGAGGTTGACCGGGTTTCCCTGAATGATTTAAATCGGCGCAGGTTAAAGGATGCCATCAGCCATGAGATGGAGGGAAGGGGTTATCAGCTTTCCAAAACACCCGATCTGTTGGTGAATGCCTTTTTAAAGGGGCAGGCCAAATATTCGGCGAATGCCAATACAAATTCATTTATGTATATGAGGGGATTTGGTAATTCCAGTACCTATGTCGATGTAAATAAATCGATCGAAGGGACTTTATTTATTGATCTGATTGATGTTCCCCAGAAAAGAATGGTCTGGGAAGGGATTGCCCAGGGTTTGGTGAATCCACGCACGGATACGCGGGAAGAGAAGCTAAACACCATTGTGCAAATGATTTTTAGGGATTTTCCGCGGTAAGCAGAGTGTAATTTTTTCATGTGTAAAGGCCGGAATTTTTTTCCGGCCTTTTTTTATCTTTCCGGGTTACTAAGTAATTGGCAATGAATAATGTTCAATTTTCAATGTGATTACCAATTAATTATCTGAGATATAGAAAGATATAATTATGGCATGAAATAGTTCCACTGACTTAAACTAATTGGAGGGATTTAATGTTGTGTTTTGAAAGGTTAAATTGGAATCCCGATTATTCCCGGTATTAGCTTCCGGGGAATTCCGTTGGTTCACAGAAGAGAATGAAAATTTTCCTAATTTTGTGGTTCTTAAATTTTAAAATTTTATGACTGAAAAGAAACTTCCGTTTACAAAAGAGACGTTAGAAAAAATAATTGAAAAATATCCGACCCCATTTCATCTTTACGATGAGGCTGGAATGCGGGCATATGCAAAACGATTTATCAAGGCATTCTCATGGAATGAAGGATTCAAGGAATATTATGCAATCAAGGCGGCACCTAATCCATTCCTGATGAAAATTCTTCGTCAGGAGGGTTTTGGCATCGATTGCAGCTCAATAGCCGAATTAGAGATCGCCGAAAAGATTGGAATGAGCGGTGATGAGATCATGTTCACCTCGAATGATACCCCGGCATACGAATATAAAAAAGCAATCGCCCTTGGAGCCATCATTAATCTCGATGATATTTCCCATATCCGATATCTGGATGAAAATATTGGGTTACCTGAACTGGTGTGTTTCAGGTACAATCCCGGTTCATTGAAAGAGGGAAATGCAATTATCGGTCATCCCGAGGAGGCAAAATACGGATTTACCAGAAGCCAGCTTTTTGAAGGGTACCAGATACTTATCGACAAAGGGGTGAAAAGGTTCGGAATTCACACGATGGTGGCTTCCAATGAACTTGATCCCGACTATTTTGCAGGAACAGCGCAAATACTGTTCGAGCTGATCGCCGATCTTTCCAAAAAATTAAATATCAGCTTCGAATTTGCCAATCTGGGCGGCGGAATTGGAATTCCCTATAAACCAGAACAGTCAGAGGTTGATCTTGAGCGAATGAGCAAAGGGATTAAGGACAATTACGATAAATACATTACCGGTAACGGTCTGAGTCCGATTAAACTCTATTTTGAAGCTGGCCGTGCAATCACCGGTCCTTACGGTTTTCTGGTGAGTAAGGTGCTTCACATTAAGGATACCTATAAAAAATATGCCGGACTTGATTCGTGTATGGCCGATCTGATGAGGCCTGCACTTTACGGTTCTTACCATCATATTTCGGTACCGGGTAAAGAGTTGGCACAGACAAAGATCATGTACGATGTAACAGGATCGCTGTGCGAGAACAACGACAAATTTGCCATCAACCGGGTGCTGCCCAAATTAAGTTCCGGGGATATTGTGGTTATTCATGATACCGGCGCTCATGGTCATTCGATGGGATTTAATTACAATGGAAAGCTTCGCTCGGCCGAAATATTACTTCGCGAGGACGGAGAAGTTATTCAGATTCGCAGAGCAGAGACCCTTGACGATTATTTTGCAACGCTTGATTTCAACGGCATCCCTTCATTTAAAGTATAAAAACATCCTGTAAATCAGGGAATACCTCAAAATAATAGAATAGCCATGGTTGTGAATTCAAAATGAAAATATCACCATGGCTATTCCAACCGACCTTAGAATTAAAATTATTTAGGTATGAAAGTTTGCTGTTTTAGTTTCGTTAAAAATGCTGTAAAGTTTGATTATCCTGTCGTTGAGGCAATCACCTCCGTTCTTCCGGTATGCGATAAATTCATTGTTGCCGTAGGTGACTGTGACGACGGCACCAGGGAGCTGATCGAATCGATAGGCTCGGATAAAATCGAGATTATTGATACAATCTGGGATCCGGCTTTGCGTGAAAAAGGGAGGGTGCTCGCTTCTGAAACCAACAAGGCATTCGATGCAATTCCATCCGGATACGATTGGTGCTTTTATATTCAGGGAGATGAGGTCCTGCACGAGAAGTACCTCCCTGAAATTGAATCATCAATGCATAAGTACCTGGATGTAAAAGAAATCGATGGGTTAATTGTGAATTACACCCACTTTTATGGCACCTACGACTATTATGCAGATTCGAGGCGATGGTACCGGAGTGAAATCCGGATCATCAAAAATAACAAGGGAATCAGATCGTGGAATGATGCCCAGGGGTTCAGGTGGAAAGATGGCACCAAGCTAACCGGCAAGTTTATTGATGCTTCCATGTACCATTATGGCTGGGTGAGACCACCCAAACTCATGAAGGATAAGCTGGAAGGATCGAAACAATACTGGTCTGTTAATTCCAAGCACATCAAGACCATCGAACAAAACTCGGAGGAGTTCAAATACGAGGACGGAATTGACAGTCTTGAACGGTTCGCTGGCGATCATCCAAAGGTGATGTTATCCCGCATTCATAATCTTAACTGGCACCCCCGGCTTTCAATTAAAAAGAAGAAATTTAATACCCGCTATTTTGTATTGTACTGGTTCGAAAAGATTTTCAGTTACCGTCCTTTCGAAAATAAACATTTTATTGAATTTAAAGAGTCATGAATACCAGTTATAACGACGATATTGTCAAAGCCGTTGAAGTACTTCGTGCGGGAGGAATCATCCTTTACCCTACCGATACCATCTGGGGCATCGGCTGTGACGCGACAAACCCCACCGCAGTGAAGCGCATCTACGAAATAAAGCAGCGGATAGACGCAAAAAGCATGCTCGTTTTAATGGAGAATCCCAATCTGCTCAATTCCTACATCACAGAAGTCCCTGAGATTGCATGGGATTTAATTGAGGTGGCAGATAATCCGCTGACGATCATCTATCCCGGAGCCAAAAATCTGGCTCCCAACTTGTGCGCGAATGACGGGAGCATTGGCATCCGGATTACCACTGAATCCTTCACCCAGCAACTGATACAACGGTTTCGCAAACCGATCGTGTCGACTTCTGCAAACATCAGCGGCCAAAAATCACCGCGCAATTTCAGCGAAATCAACGAGCAGATAAAGCCATTGGTCGATTATATCGTGGCATATCGGCAGGACGATCTCTCCCATTCTACCCCCTCAGGAATTATCAAGCTGGGGGTAGGTGGTCAGATAGAGATTATCCGGAAATAATCCCTATTCCTTCCGGACATTTCCGGAACCTAAGATCGTGCTGTCGATAAGTGGATTCCCTTTGTAAAACACATTCCCCGAACCGGCAAGTTTGACAACCAGATTTTTTACTGAATGAACCCAGCTGTTTCCTGATCCTCCGATTTTCACATTAACATCATTAGCCGGGAAATCGGTGGCTTTTACATTTCCTGAACCGGAGATTGCCACTTTCAATTCGGCAGCGGTAACATCTCCCGAAAGCTTAACATTTCCGGATCCGGACAAGATCACGGCAACCTTTTCGGCATGGAGTTCAGGGAGAGTGATATCGCCACTTCCACTTAGGGCAAGACTTAAGATCCTGGAATTAATCTTCTCTTTTGAATCGATGGAACCAGAGCCGGATATCGTCAGTGCATCAATCTGGGGTATTGTCACAAAGATATCCACGCGTCCCGGACTCCATTTTTTAAACCAGGTATCGCTGGGATATTTAATGACCAGTTTCCGGTCGTTGACTTCAGTAATTAGCCGGTTAAGCGTTTCTCCATTCCCTTTCACTTCGACGGACTGGATATTTCCCTGTTTCAGATGGACATTGGCATCGATCTTAAGAGAGATCTCGGTGAAGGCAGAAACAGTTCTTGTCTGGGTCGTTTGTGCGATAAGCAACTGCGATCCGGCAAATAGGAGAATTGCCGCAAGGGCGATAAATTTCGATTTCATATTTTATACATTTAATAATTATAAGTTAAAGATGCAGCTCCCTGAAAAATGTTGCATGATTAAACATTTTTTTTATTCCAGGTAAATATCGATGAGTCCGTCAGGGCATACCAAATGGATTTCCCGCTTTGCTTCATCGACCGACGATATCGCTTCATCGGAGAGGGGAATCATAATTTCGGCCTGTTTATGATTTACCGTAATGACCAGATTACCGGAAAAATCATCCACCCGGCTAATCAGGCCAATTTCCCCAAATTTAGCATCAAAGGCGGTCATTCCAATCAGTGCTGAAGCAACACCCTGATCCTGAGATTCAATAATTTCACTTTCCAGCGCAAACACCTTACATCCGATCAGCTCTTTTGCTTTGCCAAGTGAATCGATAAAGCGAAGTTTGCAAATCGCACTTTCATTGTTCCGAAAACGGAACCCTTCCTCCTCAATAGTGAAAGGGACCAGCCCCCCATCAACTTCCACGAATATCGTTGCGATATCTTCGAAGGTCTCTTCGAACTCCTGTTCAAAAGCCACAATGACTTCGCCCTGGAGGCCGTGTGCCTTCTGAATATAGCCAACTTCACCGCAATCGCTCTTACTTATCTGATTCATCTTGTGACAAAATTACAAAAAAGGGCGATGGTTATTTCAACCATCGCCCTTTAAAATTCTTCCTGTTAAATATTGAAAAATGAATTTTCAGTATTAGGCCTCTTCTGTTGGTTCAACTGCTGTACCTTCAGCTTCCACTTCAGCCTCTGCAGCTGAATCTTCGACTACCGGTTTAACGGCAGCTGCAGCAGCTGCAGCAGCATTTTTCTTTGCAATTTCGGCAAGTCGCGCTTCGTTGACCTTAACTTCAGCTTTTAGACGTTTTTTCATCTCATCGCTAAACCCGGTTGCGAGTGCATCTTTTTTCGCCTGAATTGCATTTTCCTTTGCACTTAACCAGGCTGCGAACCGGATATCGGCTTCAGCCAAATCAAAGGCACCTTTTTTAACCCCTTCAAGAAGGTGTTTTTTCATCATTACCCCCTTGTGAGACAAAATTGTCCGACAAGTATCGGTAGGCTGTGCGCCATTATTCAGCCATGTAATGGCCTTGTCAAAGTCAAGATCAATAGTGGCAGGATTAGTATTTGGATTGTAAGAACCAATCCTCTCAATAAACCTACCATCTCGTGGTGACCTGCTGTTTGCTACCACAATGTGGTAATAAGCATGTTGTTTACGGCCATGCCTTGCCA
>TBL_comb47_HYPODRAFT_10000705_pt1 | contig 44320 bp, 43 predicted proteins | sample TroBogypolimnion_40_FD_10682 | JGI IMG/M metagenome (IMG submission 10682)
AAATAGATTGAGGGAGAGAAGACGCAATAATAAGTATTTAAATTTAGCAACTGCAAAAAGAACGTAGTTGTTTGGATCAACCTTTTTTAAAGGTTGAGTTTGGATCAACCTTTTTTAAAGGTTGAGTTTGGATCAACCTTTTTTAAAGGTTGAGTAATTGAATTTTCATTTGTGTTTTTTTGTCTATGAAAATGGATACAATTGAAAATATTTGGGTAAAAATAAAAGGTGCGTCATAAATGTAGCATTTTTCCAATTTATCTGGATAACACATCTTAAGTATTTCAGTTATTTTACAAATAAAAATATAATATTTATCTATATCTGTTAAAGTAAGACTTTTCATATATACATGCATAGTAAACGTATTGTTATTTTTCAAGGTTTCGTTTATATTATTTATAATGGTTTGAATTATTAGATCATAATTATCTGGTATGGCTATTAATTTGAAGTATCTATAATCCAAAATAATATTATTATTATCATTTTTAATAAGACTTGCTAAAATACCTTGTATGTTTGTATTTGTATTGATATGTATTTGTTTTTTATATTTTTTAATATTTTCATCATTTAAAAATGTTTGATTAATTAATTCACAAGTAGTTGGTTCAAAATATTCTTCACATCTAATTGAACTCGATCTTGACATATAATCAACCTTTAAAAAAGGTTGATCCAAACAACTTCGTTCTTTTTGCAGTTGCTAAATACTCAACTCAACCTTTAAAAAAGGTTGATCCAAAAACTTCGTTCTTTTTGTGGTTGCTAAATACTCAACTCAACCTTTAAAAAAGGTTGATCCAAAAACTTCGTTCTTTTTGTGGTTGATAATTTAAATAATAATTCTTAAGGCTTCTATATTCCAAAATTTCCTTTTCTTAAAAAATATTATTTATAAATAATATTCTCAAACATTTTACACTATTTACACTCTTTACACTCTTTACACTCTTTAAAATAATTCACGGTTAAAGATCTACTGAAATAGTATTATTCGTTATCATATCTTTTAATTCTGGTGTTACAATTTCGGTGTTAATATGTTTATCAGATTCATCTTCACCATCTTCATTATCTTGAGATGTTTCTTGAAGTTGGTCTTGAATTTGTTGAAATAATGTTTGTTGTTGTGCTTGTATTTCATTTAGAGTATCTAATCTTTTATTTATTAATTGAATATTATTTTGAAAGTCTGATAATAATATTTTGGTCAATTCAACTTCAGATTTAACAGAATCTAAAAGGATAAATAAACTGTTAACTTTAACAATTTCAGAATTTATTGAATTAAATTTATCATCCATAATGGTATTATCTAAGGATGAAGATGTTGTGGGGGTTTTTTCTACTTTATCAAGACGAGAAACGATGCTTGTAAAAACCGCTTCATCAACTATACGAGTATTCGAATCATAAGTTTGTTCTTGATCTGAAGTATTTGACTGATGAAGTTGATCTAATGTAGGCATAGCATTAATAAATGTTTCGACTCTTCCAAGACGAAGACTGACTAAAGCCATAGCATCAGAAACAGATAATTTGGGGGTTGGTTTAAATTGTTGTTGCTGTTGTTGTTGTGGAGGTGGAGGCGGTTGATTACGTTGAGGAGCACGTTGATTTCCTGTATTTGGTCTCTGTTGTTGTGTTTGTTGTGATTGTGGTTGATTTACAGATCTTCTTTGAATGGCTGATGCATTTCCTCTATTTGAACTCATTAATACAAATAATAAATATATTGTTTCTTAATTAAATACGCGGTTAACAATAATAAAATCTATTTATAAATAAATGGAAAGTATAGACGAAACATCTAGAAGTATATCATCAAGAATGGGGTTTTTTAAACATGTATTTAATTTTGACGATAATTCAAAAGCAGAAATATTAAATATTATTCAATACGCATTAATATCAATAATTCCAATAATTATTTTGAATAAATTAAGCCAAAAGTATGTTCCTGAATCGGATGAAGAAAAAGGGAGTCTCGAAATAGTTGCCGAAGTTATTATGCAGGTATTGGTTATTTTTATAGGATTGCTTTTAATTAATCGTATAATTACTTATATACCAACTTATTCTGGTGAAAAATATCCAGATTTTAGTATAACATATATAATTTTAGCAGTATTAATGATTACTTTAAGCTTACAAACAAAACTTGGAGAGAAAGTAAGCATTTTATATGATCGTGTTGCTGAATTATGGGGTGGTTCTTCGGATACAAATAAGGGAACAGGAAAAGGAAAGGGAAATGGAAAAAGTAATGGAAATGGAAAAGGGACTGTGAGAACTAGTCAACCTATCTCTGGTCAGGGAAATATGAGTCCTCAAATGGAACAATCATTTACAACACCTATTAGTCAATTACCTATATCGAGTCAAATAGGACAACAACAAAATCAAGATTATGATAATATGTATCAAAATAATAATACTTCTATGCCAGGAGCATCAAGTCCAGGCGGAATGGAATCATTTGTTCCTACAGCAGCTAATGAAGGAGGAGCATTTGGAAGTCCTTATGGAGGTGGCTTCTAAATCCACTTTATCCACTTTATCCACTTTTCAAAAAAGTGGAGCCAAACAACTTCGTTCTTTTTGCAGTTGCTAGATTCAAATACTTATTCGTAGGTCTTCTCTCCATGAATTCTTTTGAAGAGTATAAGTTATCAAGAATATTATTTTATAAATATATTTTTCTTGGAAGAAATTGAGTATTGGATTAGATTCATGGAGAGAAGACATACGAATAAGTATTTGAATCTAGCAACTGCAAAAGAACGAAGTTATTTGGATCAACCTTTAAAAAAGGTTGAGTTGAGTTTGGATCAACCTTTTTTAAAGGTTGAATATAATATGGATATTGATTTATTATTAAAGGCATTAGATAATGATGATAATGAACAATTGATGAAATTAACAACTAAAAAAATAAAACAATTAAAAATGAGTGCATTAAATGAATTGGAATTAGATCATAACAAATTATTAGATTTTTTGGAAAAATTAAAAATGTATCGTTATGTTGATGCAATGAATGAATTAAATTATGGTTCTTATATACGCTGGATAAATATTTCAAATCCAGCACATATAATTTTATCTAGAGGGGGAATATTTTGTGACTTAAATATCACCGATAATGGTGTGTATGTTGTATGTAAAGGATTTACACATAAACATTTTAAAATAAAGTTGGATGAATGTTTAATATTTCAAAAGTTAAAAGATCAAGAATTAGTATTATTAAGTGCTTTAGATCATATATCTCAGAATGAAATATAATTATTAATTATATTTCATAAAAAAATTGATTATAATATATTAATTAATAACACTATTATATTATATGTAAAATGGAGAATCAATCTAATTTAAATGCTTTTGGTGTAAAGAATTATAATTTCAAGTCTATGGACGAAGAAGAAAAATATTTTTCGGAAAAGGTTCCTGGTAGAAAAGAAGAAGAAATGTATTATTATGAGAACATATCAAACTGGTTCAAACCTATTATACCTGTAAAACCTGTACCAAATATAGAAATTAAAATAAGATTATCGTATAAAAATAGAATTTTAAACTCTTTATTTAATTTATGCGGTGGGTGTACCAGAACTAACAGTATCGCGGACACTAGGAATAGTGTTATTTTTGGTACTGGTACTGGTTCCAAAATTAAACCTATCAAAATTACTAAAAAAAACTTTTGAAAATTTACTAAGAACTAATTGATTTATAGTAGTTGTAGTTAATAACATTATACCTGCCGAATAGGCGAGTTTTCTATCTAAATCTGTGAATTTTGATGTTCTAAATCTATTAAATTTATAAATTAAAGTTATACAAATAATTATTTTTACATAATAGTCGATAATTTGTAAATAATTATTAGCATTTTTATATCCTGATATAATTAATGCTAATAAAATATAAGATATAACTATAAACAAATTGAATAACGTATCTTGTATTTTATACGAAATCATTTCTTTATATATTACACCTTTAATAAATGTCATTTGAAATAATAAAGGGGTATCCATAGTAAACGATAATCTTCTCATTATGAGTATAGAAATCGAATTTTGTTCAAAGGTTGTTTGATCTAGCACTAGGATCTGTTGCTTTAATATATTTAGGCATCCACATATAAGGAACAATATTACTTGTATTTGGATAAAAAGAATCAAATAAATATCTGTAATATTTTTGTTCTAACGTATTTCCTATCGATGAACTTATTTTTTTAATTAATTCTTCGTCTTCACTCAAAAAGGTTTCTATAATTTGAGCGAATGAGTTGGTTTTGCTAATACCATCAGAAAAAGCTTCTTTTTTCCTCCATAAAATTTCATCAGGTAATAATGGTATATTTTTTTCAGTTAAATAATAACTACTCGAAAACGCCATACGTAATAAATGCTTTTCCATTTTATTGTCTGGTGTATGAAATCTTATTGAAGGATGAATACCTAAATAATAATTTACAAAAGTTCTATCTAAAAATGGGGTTCGAGGTTCTAAACCATGACTAGATATACATTTATCTGAACGTAATACGTCAAACATATGTATATCCTTTATTAACCTTCTTGTTTCTCTATCAAATTCGACACAATTATCTGCTAAATTCATATATAAATATCCCCCTGTTAATTCGTCAGACCCATCTCCATTAAATATTACCTTTGCATCACTAAAATTGGTAATATATTTTCCTAATAGATAATTTCCTATACTTGCGCGAACAGTTGTTGTATCAAACGTTTCAATAGCTTTAATAACATTAGGAATATTATCAAATATTGTTTGTTCGGTAATTATAATTTCTCTATGTTTTGTTCCCAAATAATCTGCTACTATTTTTGCATACTTTAAATCTTCCGAATCCTTTAATCCAATACTAAATGTAGATAATATTGTATTAGAGTTCTGTAATTCTTTTGATACTAGAGCTGTAACTAAAGAGCTATCGAGTCCTCCTGATAAAAGACACGCAACAGGTCTATCCGTATTAATAACTCTTTTTTTAACCGCATTTATAAAATGATATTGAATATTTAGAATGATGACTTGTTCTAGTTCAGATAAATGCATTATACTATTAAACCCATTTGAATGATATATTATATTTTCTTCTATTAATTGCCATTTTGCAGATACTTTAAACGGTAATTTATATTGTGAATATGTACCTGGTTGAAAATGTTGAATATTATGTGTGTCGATAAGACCATTATAAAAATTAGATAATACTTTTAATTCTGAAGCGAATACGCATATATTATCAAAAGAATTATTCATATGTTTAGGTGTTAATTTATATAATGGTCTTACACCAAACGGATCTCTTGCTATAAATATTTTTGATTCCAAATTATTAATACTGTAATCGCATAATATGAATGCGAATACTCCGTCTAACATTTGAAGTGTTTGGTCTATTCCATATTTTTTATATAAATGAATAATGATTTCACAATCGCTATCGGTTGTAGCGGTTATATCCATTAATTCATATAATTCCTTATAATTATATATTTCACCATTACAAATGAGAGAAATCTCGTCAATAATAATAGGTTGATTTGATTCCACATTTAACCCATTAATGGCTAATCTATGAAATCCAAATTCACATTTGATCGTAATATTTTTTAAACTTGTATGTTCTGGACCTCTATTCTTTCCTTTTAAAAATTGATCTGTTACAAATTTATCTGTAAAATCATTATCATTATTTAGGATTGAAAATATGCCACACATTTAGGGTAATGTATAATAATTATATAAGTTATCTTTAAATCATATTCAGGGGGTCGTGACCCCCTTACCCCCGAGCTTCGCTCTTTTTGCAGTTGCTGAATTCAATTACTTATATTCATTCTTTCTCTCCGTGAATTCTTTTGAAGAGTCTAAAATGTTTGAGAATATTATTTATAAATAATATTTTCTTGGAAGAAATATAGTCTTGGATTAGAATCACGGAATAGCGAAGCATAGAAACCCAAGAATAAGTATTTGAATTTAGCAAATGCAAAAAGAACGAAGTTGTTTGGCTCCACTTTTTTGAAAAGTGGAATTATTAAAGGTTGAGTTAATATATGTTTAACCAACAAGAATGCAACTCGACTATTCATAATACAACAAATACCCGTATTTATGATAGAAATCTACCTTCTCAATTTCTTCAACCGTATTTGAGTACAAGACCCGTTATGACAAAATATTCTTTAATGCCTATAGTTGATCCGAGATCTCCTATAACAGTTCCTTTAAAACAAATGCCTACTTATAATACAACTCAAATATTCAATCCTGGAAACTCTCCATGGTCTGGATTTGCGTCTTCTATAAATAAAGAATCCGAATTACGTAATCAAATTTATGGGTTACAAAAATGTAGTCAATCTGTTTATGTTCCAAATAGTACTAGTGATTTATATACTTATAGTTTTAAACCCGATAAATCTGGAAACCAAAATCAACCGTTTCCTGGATTATTTAGAAATGAATATTTTAATAAATTTAATCCTAATGAAGAAAATGTTGGAAATAGTCTTTTTAATAATTGTACTCGTCAAGAGATAAAAAATTTAACAGACACTAATCCTAATATGTATTTCTGTAGCGGAAATAATGTAAATTCTGTAACAAAGAAGCAATAATTAATTTATCCATTAATTATAATGGATGATACAATAATGGATACACTAGAAAAAACTGGTTATAATCCGGATGGCACTCCATATGTTCCAATAGAAAGAGATGGAGATGGAGAAAGAAAAATAGAAATATATACTAATTCAAGTAAAATGTTACCATATATAACAACAAATAAAGAAAATCCTAATTTTGAACAATCATCTACTATTTATTTCTACAGTAATTTATCAAAAATTAAAGAATTAAAACAAATGACAAAATTAGCATTAGAAGATAATAAACCTCGTCCAACTATTTTTGTTTATATACACTCACACGGTACTATGGATTGTACTCTAATTAAAGATACATCACCTGAACGTTATATTCCGACATCTGCCGAACCAATAACAATTGATCCAGATATCAATCCAAATGTTAATTGTAGACGAATAATTATGGCTCCTTGTAATCTTGTAAATATGGGTACAGATCAAAGTGCTATGAAAGAAATTGTTGCAATAAATGAACTTATTTCAAATTCCGAATTAAATGATTCTGGCGAGATGTTTAACCAAGTACAAGGTTTATTAAATACAAACGACGAATGGAGAGAATGTATAAGACAATCGGGTTCGGGATTGGAAGAAGATTGTCAACTTTATTTGAAAGCGCCTTTTGAAGAACTTAATGAATTGACTAGTTGTAATAGGTATTATGAAAAAATTTTTAATTTTAAACCTGATAAAATATTTACAAAATTAGGGGTTTATATAATAAATATGTTTAATTTAACTGATCTCCAAACCGAAGTTTTTCAACAATCTGGATTTAAAAATACAGGAGATTCTATAAAACAACTTATTCATATATTGAATGCGAAGGGACTCGAACCAAAAATTGATGCCAGATTTACGCACATTTATTATAAATTTACTTTATCGGATATAATAAATTTTTTTATAAAGTTGGGATTTATAGATATATATCTTATTGATTCGTCGTGTGAAGTTTGTAGCGATATATCCGAAGCAAATTCTAAATTAGAACGTAAACATACTCAGAGTATTGAAGTAATGGATAAAATTACAGGTAAAAAGAGGAATTTTAATTCAATAACCGGTGAAATAGGTCATACCGATAAAGATCTTAGAGGAGGTAAAAGTAAAAAGAATAAAAGTAAAAAGAATAAAAGTAAAAAGAATAAAAGTAAAAAGAATAAAAGTAAAAAGAATAAAAGTAAAAAGAATAAAAAGAATAAAAGTAAATAATTAAATTCAATTGATAATAACGTAAATGTAAATAATTAATGGAAATAATTAAATTAACGGGATTGCTATTAAATCGCGATGTACATAATTACTTTTATATTTTTTCTTTGAATCAAATAGAATAGAGAACATTTTCAAAAGTTCATATTTTAATTTAGGATTTAAATACGTGAATTGAAGTATTAATAAATTTATTTTTATCTGTGTAGATTCTTTTCCATTTATTTTGTTATAGTCTGGATTATAAGCATAGCTATAATCAATTCGTGTTGATCCAGGTATAACTTTTCTAAGTTGTTCTTTTTGCTCTTCTGGTGTTAACATATCGAAATATTGGACAGATGTGCATATTTTTATAAAAATCGTGTTTAAAATTGAAGATGATAAATCGCTAAGCATTTTCCCCGGTTTTTGATATATTTTTAATATTGACGACTTATTATTATAGGTCATCCAATAAGATTTTATTATATCTTTGATACAATCTGGTAATTTATTTAATAAATCCAAATTAATTTTATTTTTTTGTCGGTCTCTATCTTGTATTTCTTTATCACTTATGATCATACTATTTAAAGCATCTTTTATTGTTTGTTCTGTTTTAATATTATCAATTTGATTTTTGGTTCTTTTTAAGTCTTGTTTTACTGTTCTAATTTTTCTGTGCATTGTGGTAAAATCAGTTAAAGAATATCTATAATTTCTTTCTTGTTGTTCTAAAATGGGTTTATTTCTGTTATGAACTTGTAAACGAGTTGATAATGGAGTGGTATCATAAGTCATTAAATTATCCCCTACTATTAACATTACTCTCTCCAGTTCCAATTTTTCTATTCTTAATCTTTCTTTTAAAATATCAAGATCGATTGATAATTTTGTCACTACCTCACGGGTTGTATTATATGTTATAGATAATTTATCAATCTTTTTTTGATTAAGTAGATATTTTTTTGTTGATTTTACTTCTTGTGTCATTTGTGATTGTGCCATTTTGAATAGAATACTGTTATATTTACATACAAATATAACATATTATTTGGAATCAATTTTTTTCATACTCAACCTTTAAGAAAGGTTGATCCATACTCAACCTTTAAGAAAGGTTGATCCAAACAACTTCGTTCTTTTTGCAGTTGCTAGATTCAAATACTTATTATTGTGTCTTCTATGCTCCGTTTACTGTCGCTATTCTGTGAATCTAATCCAATACTCCATTTCTTCCAAGAAAATATTATTTATAAATAATATTCTTGATAATTTTATTCTCTTCAAAAGAATTCACGGAGAGAAAGGGAGGAGCCGACTACGCAGATGGTTGAAGCTTTCTCTCCGTGAATCTAATCCAATACTCCATTTCTTCCAAGAAAATATTATTTATAAATAATATTCTTGATAATTTTATACTCTTCAATTTGATTCACTGAATAGCGACAGTAAACGGAGCATAGAAGACGCGATAATAAGTATTTGAATTTAGCAACTGCAAAAAGAACGAAGTTGTTTGGATCAACCTTTCTTAAAGGTTGAGTATGGATCAACCTTTTTTAAAGGTTGAGTATATGAATATGATTTCTTCAATCGTAGAAACAGAAGAATCTGATATTTTTGATTTAAATTTAGAATACTTATTGAATAAAGAACAATACAATAAGTATTTAAATGATAAAATTCCTGTAAATAATAAACGAGTGAGAAAAGATAAAAAGTTTTATAAACGGCGTGTTTTTGAATTGACAAAACAATTATTGAATAAAGAAATGCCTGATAGAGTTACATCTCAAGTTATATTGACATTTGACAAATATTTTAATGAAAGTATAGAATACTTTAAAATATTAGATAGAACCGATATAATTCAGGAAGAATATGTAGGATGCGATTTAGAAATTGAAGGACAAGATTTGGAATCATTATATAGTCAAGATTGTTGTGGGAATTGGAACAATAGTGATATTCTTTTGACAACGCGTTCATTTGATTTACCCAAAAAAGGAACATTAGACAATTTTGTAACCGTAAAAAATATTAAAATCAAGAAAGAAATTATTCCATTAAAGAAAGAAATTAATTTGAAAGATCCAATCCTAAAAAATAAAGGATGTAAAAATATATCCAAAGAAATTAATATCACTAATAAGTATGAGAACGAAAAGATATCGAACAAAGACAATAAAAAAGACAAAAACAATAAAGATAAAGATAAAGACAACGAAACAAAAACGAATTAAATATAATCATAGTAAAAATATACATCATTCTGGCTTTATAAAGGAACGATGTGCACCAAAAGTAGGAGATGATATGAGTTGCTTATCTGGCGATGCTATCTTTAAATTGAAAAATTTATGGAATGTCAAACATTCAGAAGATAAAATAATAACAAATGATAAAAAGGAAATTTGGAATATATTACGAGATAAAATGAAAACTTCGTGTAAAAAAGAATCCTGTTGGTTGAAACAGCAATTTACAGAACATAAAATGGATAAAGAATTAGAAGAGTCATTCGTCCCCGAATCTCCGGAAAGTTGGAATAAAAATAAAAATGAATGGTTATCTAGCGTTGATATTGATGAAGTGATGAAACAATATGAAAAAGCCTATAAATGTTTTGAATTTGTTGCTGTTGCTCCAATTGATTTCGATACTAGAAAATCTTATGGAACTTGCGTTGTTAATGAATTATGTAATTTTAGTCTTGAAGATCAAATTAAAAAAGGGAAAACGAAAATTGGGATCATATTCAATACGGATCCGCACGATAAAGGGGGGTCTCATTGGATGAGTATGTTCATTAATATAAAGCAAAAATTAATATACTTTTTTGATTCTACTGGAGATCCACCTATGCCACAAATTACATCTCTTGTTAATAGAATTATAAATCAAGGTTCTCAATTAAAAAATCCAGTTCATTTTAAATACGAAATTAATACTACAGAACATCAATTAGGTGATACAGAATGTGGAATTTTTTCATTATTTTTTATTATTCATATGCTAGAAGATAAGGTAACTCCAAAATATTTAAAAGACCATAAATTACGCGATGCATATATGAATAATTTTAGGAAAATATATTTTAGACCAGCAAATACACATTTTCGCGAAGCTATGTAAAGGTGTAGCCAAATACACCTTTAGAAAAGGTGTAGCCAAAAGCGTTGCTCTTTTTGTAGTTGCTAGATTCAAATAATTATTCTTTGGTCTTTCTCTCCGTGAATTCTCAATGATCTTTATTTCTTGAAGAAAATATTATTTATAAATAATATTCTCAAACATTTTAGAGTCTTTAAAAGAATTCACGGAGAGAAAGACCAAAGAATAAGTATTTGAATCTAGCAACTGCAAAAAGAACGAAGTTGTATCGCTTTGCTGTGGATCAACCTTTACTATTTCATTTGACATTTATTATTAAAGATTGAAGAGATTTGCTATGCGATAAAGAGCGAAGCTTTTTGGATCAACCTTTCTTAAAGGTTGAGAGAGATGAATAAATTAAAGACAGATTTTTTGACAAAAGATAATGTAGAATTAATATGGGAAATAATAATTGATGACGAAGGTATACGAAAGATTCATGACATAAATAATCCAAATTTTAAAAAATTTTTTATCAGTCAGATACGAGGATTTAACCAATTAGAAGGAGTTCAAAATTTAATGCAACTGAATAAGATGTTTATAACAAATATAATTGACATCGCAACTTCAGCAAGACCTAAACAAGAACAAATAACTGAATCAGTACAAAGAGAAAGAATAAAAGAGAAAGAATTAATAACATATGAAAATATCCAATCAGATCGCCAAACAAAATTTGAGAATGACTGTAAGCAAAAAACATTTGAATTTCAAGATGCGATAAAATTAATTGTCCCACCCCAAGTGGATTTTGCTGAAAAGAAGGATATACCAATTACAGAAATGGAACGTTTAATTTCGGAGACGATAGCTCAGAGGAATTTCGAAACAAATAATATATTTAAAGATATACCTCCACCAACATCAGTAGAAAATAAAGGTCATCGTCAAAATCAAGTACAAGATACACATAAAATTAAATATATTAAAATTGATAAGAGTGATTTAGATGTAAAGAATGAAATTATTGATCTTCATCCCAAAAAAGTATCTTGGGGTGAAAATATGGAACAAGAACAAGAACCATATAAAGAAGAACAAGAACAAGAACAAGAACAAGAACAAGAACAATATAAAGAAGAACAAGATGATAAAGAGATTGTTAGTATATTTTCCAAATTAAAGATGATTCCGATAAAGAAAGTGGAAAATAATATAAAAAATGATATTGAAATGTTATTATTAAGTGAAAAAATGGATTTAATAAATGAAAAACTGAATAAGATTCTATTACATCTTTCAAAAGATTAACCCATATTAAAGAAGATATAATACTTTGTTCTTTATTGCTTCAAATAAAGAACAAAGATGTATCGCTTCACTGTGGATACACTTTTATTGTTTTACTGTGAAAAGTGGAGTTTGGATCAACCTTTTTACATTTTATTATAAAGGTTGAGAATTATGGTTTGAATCCGAGTGTTATTTTTCTATCACGATCTTCTTTAATAGGTCCGAGTAAAACCGGTTCAACACCCTCAATTTGTTTAGCTCTCATATATGAATCTAAATCATAAACTAAACCATCTAATAATTTTCTACTATTATGAAGATCATCAGGATTATTAGGACGATAAGCATATAGTTTTTTATTTAATGTGATTTCTCTCGCTTCCCATTCTACGACTTCTTTATTCAACGAAGTTTCGGGTCCATCCATAGAAATATCAGGATTAAATGAATATTTGGACGATAATGGGTTACCGAATTGAAGACATTTCAATTGTTCTTTTCCTCCGAGTCTGGAATAAATAGAACAATCAATAGATGCTTCTTTAATGGAAGTAATTAATTGTTCGCTCAATTCTTCTTTGATTGAAGAAATTTCAAATAGAGCTTCATCTGAAGTAAAAGGCATTTCTCTTAATTCAGCTTCAGTTCCAACCTTGTATTTTCTTTTACTTTTATCATTTAATTTTAATTCAATTGCTAAATCACCTGCTAATTGCTCTTGACTGAATGTCATTAAATACATAAATACTTCAACTGTTTGCAATTCTTCTGGTAAATTTGTATGACTGCAGATGCGAAGGGCTCTTCCGATAACTTGTTGAGTTCTAACACTATTCCAGTAGGGTTCTATAATATGGACATACCGAGTGTTAAAAAGACTAATACCTTCAGATCCAGATGCTGTAATCATAAGTATTTTAATGATTTCGCCCATATTATTATTTTGTGCCATCTTTTTCAATTCGTTAGAAATAGAAGGAGGAATTACATTATTATCCCAAGTTCCGTTATAAATATTCAATATTACCTTTTTCTCTTCTGTTGATTCTGTCCCGGTATATAATGCGAATCTAGGAAGACCCATTTTTTCTTCTGGAATATCAATTTCCCAAACACCGTTAGAATCCTTTTTAATTTTAAATTCTACGTATCCGTTTTGTTCTAGTACTAATTTTAGAATACCGATTCCTTCTAATGTACGAAACTGACTATAAATAAGATTTAAACCGATATGATCCGGATTATTTATATTTTCAAGTATTTGTAAGTATTTTGGACTATATATTTGTAATCCTTCGGGAGATAAATAACGATCACCGTTTAATTTGAGTTCTGACATTGCTTTTTTCAAACGTCTATCGTAAGTACTATCTGCAAGTTTATCAATTATTTCGTCTCCTTCCAATTCCGCGTCAACTTCATTAGCATCTTCATGTTCCCTTTCAATTTTATCGGCATTTTCTAGAGCATCTTTATATAAGTTTCCAATTTTATTTGTATCAATCTCTCCCTTTTCTTCGCCTTCGCCTTCGCCTTCGACATCAACAGGTTTTGTTTCTCTAGGTAGAGGTCGCCCAATTTCATTAGGCATTACAAAATTACAGAATAAACGTGAGAATATACGATATGTAGAACTAGGTTCTTCAAAAACTCCATTTTCAGTTGCTTTCCCTTTTCCCTTACTCTTTTTATTATTTTTATCTTGTTTACGTTCTTGAACTCGTGCTGATTCATAAATAACAAATTGTGCGTCACTCATAGGAATTTTTATGATATGAAAATCGTTTGCCTTTTCATATTTGGCTAACAATTTTTCTTGTGAACTTCTATAATAAGAAGTTAATCCCATAATTCTTCGTTTAAATACGTCTTTATTTTTCATATTTAAACTACCTTGTTCAACAAACCAGGAAGAAAATTCGTCTAGTTTATCTGGTAGTGATTTATATAAATGAACTGGAACTCTTCCTGGAACTATTTCAATATTATTTATTTTCAATAATTTAACGATGGTTCTCTCGAAATCGACATCACTAATAGTTCCTCTTTCTTCTAAAATAATACGACCTTTATCATCTGTTTTAGTTTTACTTTCATTATATACACCATTATAAACTTCTCTTTTTTCTTTATTTTCAAATCCAAAAGGGTTTCTAGTAACGAGTAATTTTTTGCTTGTGGTTGAATAATTTAAATAATCTAATACTTTCGCTTTTTTAAATATTTCTTGAAGAGATTCGTTATTAATAGAGCTGGATGTTTTTGAATCTAGTGTGAATTCCCAAGTTTTAATATAACCACGCAGTATATTAAATAAAACTCCGATTTCATTAGGGTAATTAATAATGGGCGTTCCTGTTAATAAAACAAGTTTGACGTTTTTAGCTCTCATTAACATATCATATAAAATTAAAGCCATTTCAGGATAAAGTTCTATTTTATCTGTATCCCTTCTCTCCTCTTTTCCTTTTTCGTCTTTCTTTTGTCGTTGTTTTGAAAGTTTATTCACGATTCTACTAATAAGATTATGGACTTCATCGATTATAACAACAGAGTTGTCGAAAATATTGGTTTCAAAATTATCTGTCATTCTTTTAAGATGATCTCTTCTTATTCCATTATAATGAATAAATTGGTATTTTGATTCAATCATTGCATTTATTTGTGCATTTAAGCTTTGATTTTTCAATTGATTAACTTTATCCGTTAATCCTTCATCTATTTCAATACCACCCTCTTTTAATCCTTGACCTTCATTATCACCTTCATTATCACCTTCATTATCACCTTCATTATCACCTCTATCCCTTTTGGTTCCTTGTGCTGCAGTTTTTGTATCCTTCTTTCTAGACCCTTTTTTCATTTTTTTCTTCATATTTTCTTTTTCTTTTTCTGACATTTTTTTACAATTTCCTGCATTTTTTTTAATATTAACTAACCACGCACCTCCTTGATTTTCAATATAATCAACTGGTAAATTTAATACACTTGATAAAGTATTTATTAGTTCAGGAGATTTTTTTGTATCAACCCATTCCCAACACTGATTTGTTTTATATAAATCATCACCGCATTTTTTCAATTCATCTCTATAATTTGTTTCTAATGAAGCAGGAGTCATAATAATTATTTTTTTTGTACTCTTCATACCCTCTGCGATTGCTATAGAACTGCATGTTTTTCCTGCACCTAAACTGAAATATAAAAATAATCCACGATAAGGTGTATATAAATTTAAATAATCTCTTACTAGTTTTTGGTGAGTAAGTAGATTAAATCCTCCATTTCCAGATTTAATGGATTCGCAAGTAATTTGTGTTGTATCGTCCATTATTTCGTCTCTGTAAGGTTTAAATAATGAGTTTATTGAGTTTACAAATATCTCTCTATTATTCATATAATAAGAACTTTGTTTGTAATGATATTTTTCTTTTTCAGGAGATAGGCGTTCTTCAACTGGTTTTCCTTCTATAGGAACCCATAAATCACGAGTTAATAAAGAGATTCCTTTTGATAACTTTGAACCTTTTACAGGTTTTATTCTTTTTTCTCCTTCCTTTTCTCTTACAGCTTCTCCTTCTAATATTGGTCCAAGAACAACTTGTTCTCCTTCTCCTTCTCCTTCTCCTTCTATGGCAGCTTTTAATAATTTTAATTTAACAATTTTTGATTTAGGTTTTTTTACCTTTAATACACCACCTGGTTCCTTTTCTCTTTCTTGTTCTTGTTCTTTTTCCACTTCCCTTTCTTTTTCTTTTTCCAAAACAGGAGCTGTAAATACAGCATTTTTTGTTTTAAATTTCTGTAATATCTCATCAATATCAACATCAGGATTATCTCTTTCATCGCGAATAAAAATACTAGGTAATACAACACCCGTCATATTGTTTGCTACAGGTACTTTTATTTCAAATTGTTTTTTATCATTTCCTACAAAATCCTTTTTTTTTAATTTTTCAATAAGTAGTTCCATATATTCAACCTTTTATAATAAATGTAAAATGTTAATCCAACCAAATTCGTTCTTTTGTGGTTGCTAAATTCAAATACTTATTATTGAATTATCTCTCCATTATTTAATTGAAGATTGTAAAATGGTTGGAAATATTATTTATTATCTTCTGAAAAATCTTTTATATTATTTTATGGAGAGAAATATATAGAATAAGTATTTGAATAATAAATTTAAATTTAAAACTAAATTGAGACTAAAATAAGAACGAATATTTTGACTTCATATTTCTTAAAGATGGATTTGTAGTGCTTTATAACAAGCATCTTGTTCTGCTTTACGTTTTATTTTATGAATACCATCTCCCATAAATAATAATATTTTTCCATAAGTATCTATATGGTCTTGAATTAATTTAATTGTGTTTAATTTCTCTATATTTATAGCGGTTGAAATATTAATGGTATGAATAGATTGTCCTATACATAAATAAACTCCCATATGATATCCAGTCTCTACATCATGATCTATTTCAATATAATGTGGAGTAACTTTAAAATTCTTTTGTATTTTTACTTGTAAAATATTTTTATAATTATCGTCATTTTGAATAAGAGAGATCCAATCTATATGAGTTTCAAATATATTTTCAACAAATTTTTGAGCCATTTGAAATCCCGGACCAGTAACAAACATAGTATTAAACCAGTTATGTTCATCAACGACCGTAATTTTATTCATATCTAGAAAAAGAGCTCCTAAAAATGATTCAAATAAACAACCCAGTTTCTTCAAATTTGTTCTAATTTTTTTTTCTTCCGCGTGTTTTGAAATAATTAACCATTTATTTAAATGCATCTCCATAGCAATTCTACCAATAGCTTCATTTTTTACAATAGCTATTTTCTTTTCAGTCATAAATCCTTCATTTTCTTTTGGAAATCGTCTATATAAATAATATTTAGTAACTAATTCTAAAATACCATCTCCCAAAAATTCCAATCGTTCGTTTGATTTTGTATGCAACGGATAACAATCTGAAGGCTGATCGACAATTGTTATATTTTGTAATATATTTTCCATATGAGGTCTTTTTGTATAAGAACGATGAACAAATGCTCGTTCATATAATTTCATATTATTTACAGTAGTAGGTAATCCATATCTAGAAAGAATAGATTGAACTTCATTCAATGTAATCTTTTTATTTAAGTTATTATATGGATTAAAAATAAATCCATCATCAACCTTGATGATATCGTCATCGTGAAGCAAATCCTTTTCCATCTTATTACTATCCATTTGATATATATTAATATATAGTTGTCTTTAAATGGTCTTTCTCTATAAATTTAAACCTTTAGAAAAATGATTTAAAGAATTTCATTAAGAAATCGTTAAATTAATAATTATTTCATAAAATGAAAACCAGTTTATAATTCTTATTTTGAATTTATAATTCTTATTTTGAGTTTATAATTCTTATTTTGAGTTTATTATATTTATATTGTATATATAATGGGTTTAATGTCTGGATCAGTTGCCGTTATGGTTCGTGCGAATACGATTGCTTCGAGAACAGGTGATAGTGGTGGGTCTGTAGGTGGTATTAAAAAGGCCGGTATTTTTGGAGGTGCTGTTGGATGGCCAAGGGGAAATCTTCCTGCGTCTGTTTTCTGGCGTGCTCCTCAAAGAACACCATCTCTTCTACAAATGTCTATGCTTACTACTAAACACCCTGTACAATACAAGAGAAATGGATACTTTTCTTCTCCTATGATGTAATACACCTTTAGAAAAGGTGTAGCCAAATACACCTTTAGAAAAGGTGTAGCCAAATACACCTTTAGAAAAGGTGTAGCCAAATACACCTTTAGAAAAGGTGTAGCCAAAAGCTTCGCTCTATTGTATCTGCTATTAAGCGAAGCTGTTTGGATCAACCTTTTTTAAAGGTTGAGAAAAGGTGTAGCCAAAAGCTTCGCTCTATTGTATCTGCTATTAAGCGAAGCTGTTTGGATCAACCTTTTTTAAAGGTTGAATAAAAGGATTTAAAAAGAATATTTTATAATCATTAAGGATGATTATAAAAATCGATACGAGAGAAACAGAATTAATAAAATTTTGTGAATATTTTTTACTGAATTGTCCTTCGTATGCCGAATTAAAAATAGTTGTTGAAACATTACCCATAGGTGATATTATTTTGGTTGAAGAAGGAAAGGAAATTATTTTCATAGAAAGAAAAAGTATTAAGGATTTATCTGCTAGCATTAAAGATGGGCGTTACGAAGAACAATCGTATAGGTTAAATGGATTGCCTATAAATAATCATAATATTGTTTATTTGATTGAAGGAGATGTGAATAAATTTAACCCATTTAAGGATAAAAGTAAAATGGATAAGATGACAATTTATTCTTCGATGATTTCTCTCTTTTATTATAAAGGATTTTCGGTTTTAAGAAGTATGAATATGGAAGAAACCGCTTTAATAATTTGTAATATGGCTTATAAAATTAATAAATCTACAAAAGATGGTAGAATTCCATATACAAATACAAATATTCCAGACAACATTCCTTCAAAAATGGAAACCCCAACAGATGAACCAATACAACCTATTGATAGCTCTTCCGATCATTATTGTAATGTTGTAAAAAAGGTAAAAAAAGAAAATATAACTCCTCAAAATATTGGAGAGATAATGCTTTGTCAAATCCCAAATATCAGTTCAGTTACAGCAATAGCTATAATGGAAAAATTTAAAACAATTCAAAATATGATTATTCAATTAAAAAATGATTCAAAATGTTTAGATGGTTTAACTTATACAAATCAATCAGGACAAACAAGGAAAATTAACAAATCTGCTATAAATAATATTGTTACCTATCTTATATAAATTTTGAATCTACATAACGGACAACTGTTTTTATATTTCATACTTGACGCAATACATATAGAATGAAAATAATGACCACAACTTAATTTAGAAACTAACATATCTTTCACCATATCGCATAAACATATAGAACAATCTTGAGTTTCGTTACATATAACAGGTTTAACTTTAATAAGAATTTTTTATTCTGTTTTATAATTAAACATTTTTTACAAGTAGTTTTAATGATATCGTGACGTTTCCAGATACCACATTTTTTACATTCATCCAACATTACCATACATAGAACCAATTTTTGTGGGGTTGTTAAATCATATTTTTTATATTCCGAATTATCTATAAATCTAGAATATAAATCATTCGCAAAATACTCATATGTTGTTTTATTTTCTTGATCATAAATATTATGATAATCTTGTTTCGTGATTGTTCCTGAATCAAATTTTTCCAAATAATAAATAGATTGATTTGACGATTTAGACGACATTTAATAAAGATATTGTATTGAAATAAAGTTATTAATTATTTCAATTTTTTATAATTGAAATAATATAAGATGCATGAAGAATTAATTAAAATTATCGCAATTGTTATATTTATAGGAATTTTAATTTATGTCGTTTTAAAATCCATTAAGTATAAATCAAGTCTAATGGAAGGGTTTGATACAACAAGTATTATAGGTACTACAGGTACTACAGGTACTACAGATACATCTGTCGGTGCAAGTAAAACTACAAATTTTACATCAACAAATCTAGGAAATATTGATACTTATTCCGGAAATTTAGACTCACGATATAACACTTTAAAAGCTGGAATGAAAATTAATAGTACAAATGTAAATTCATTTCATAATGCTATTATTGCTATGGATGATAATGTAAGTATAATGATGATTAACACGTTATTAAATATGGATCCAAATAATATTACTGATGCTTCAATTGCTAACATACTTACAAAATTAAATCTTTTAGATGCAGGAAAGAAAAGTTTAAATACTTTATTAAAAAGCGTTGATTTCGTAGCTAAATAGGTATAGTACAATATATTTACAATCCTATATTAATTTGAGGAAGAATCTTTTATTATCATATTTAACAATTTATTTATTATTATTTAGAAAGAATATTATTGATTTTAAATTATTATCTTTAGTAATATTATAATGGGGAGTATAACGTCAACCGCACCGTCAAATGCATCAACAGATTTAAGTGGATTATCGACTTCACTATTTACACCTAGTGTGATTATAGTATTATCAACATATATAAGTCCAACTATTTCTCATTTAAAAACAACAGATTTATCATTTAGTAATATAACATTAAGTCAACAGATTTCTAATAAGGTTATTCATAGTAATATATTGAGTCCTGAAAAAACTAGTATTGATGATCTAATGGCAAATTATTTTTCGGTTGCACCTGATGTGGATAATGCTGTCGCTACTGATTTATATATGGATTTGTCTGCCAATTTTACAGTAGCTAATGTGATATCATGTGCAAACAAGTTTTCAGATAAATATATCTACTCAAATATGACTTTGTCTTCATCACTAAGTGTATCTGCATCTGCATTTGTAAATGAGCTATCTCTATCCCAAAACGTTATTGATAATTATCTTCGGGATATTAATCCAGGTAGTTATGGATACTATAATAATCAAGCTTTTGTCCAAGACCCAAGTGCTCACGATAGTCGCGATGTTTGTGGTAACACTATTATTCCCGTTGATGGATCAAACCAATTTATTAGTTTAACTCAGTTCCCTACTAACGGTCCACTTACAATGCTTTTTCAGTTTTTATTGTTACCTGCAGACGATTCTTCTAAAGAAGACATCCCTGTATGGGGTGATCTAAATAATCTTCCATCACTTCAACATTTTATAACAGTTGATTCATATTTATATGATACTTCTTCAAATTATCCTACTTATCCATTTAATACAAGTACCACTAACGTTGGTGGTTCAAACGCAATTTAATCTGAATCTGAACAAGATTCTATAACCTTATGTTTTAATATACGTGTAAATGTACAACGTATATATGCTGTAGGCATAAAAGGGATATGTTTATTTACCATAGTTTTTAGATGACATATTGTTTTGTTTAATTCTATATTTTTTTTTATTGTTTTTATACTTTTTTTAATAATTTTACCAACAACACAAAATATAAAAAAAATTTTATTTTTTATATTATTAGTAAAAAAATCATTTTTTGTATTTTTTATTTTTATAAATACTTTAAAAATTATATTATATATTTTAATTAATTTAGATAGTGTTATATTGTTAAAATTATATTTTCGAAGTTTTATATACATTTTATTAAATAAACTTAATATGTAAGGTATTTGAAATTTTTTTAAATATTTTTTAAATACTTTTTGTATATTCATATATGAATTATTATATATGAATATATATATATATACGAATTACACTACTTATTTTAAACAAATTATATGAACTTACTAAACCTAACTTATATTATTTACATATTATTTACATATAATTCAAATAAATGATAATATTTACTGAAACTGATACAAATAAAATATTAGATTAAATATTTGATTATTATGGTATGAAAATATTAACTTCGTTTCCTGCATATTTTCCATCATCTATCGCCTTTTGCTCATATGTTGCATCCCAATTATCTTTCATAGCATCTGCCGAATATAACATATGTTCTTCTCTATTATCCATAGTATCCAACGGAGTAGTCGATCCTACATATTGTGATGTAGGATCAAATCCAGACGCTGTCCCAAAATTATAAGGTGGATCATTTCTAGCGCCATCATATAATAATGTTGGGTTTGGATTAATCATCGGCAATTGATTTGAATTTGGTATTGTTGTTGAAGAAAATGGAAGTCCTCCTTGAGGATCTGTTACACTTGGTCTAATTTTATATGTCGGATTTGATTGAATATCATAACTATGTTGTAAATATAAAATTGGGCAAAAAATTCCTTGCGATTTTTGCCACGAAACGAATTCGGAATATTCTTCTAGATTTTCGAATCTGATTGGATTTACTCCTGCAACCTCGGCAACATTTGAATTATATAAATAAATTAACGAACCGTGTTGAATTAATAAATTCGGACATCTAAGCGTACCTGTATTATTCATCATTCCTTCAACTGTATTTGATTCATTTGGTCCATATTTTCCAAAAAAATATAATCCTAGTAAAAAAACAATAATAATAAAAAATAAGTAATACATATATTAGACCTTTAAAAAAGGTATAGACAAAAGTTTTGATCGAGTTAGAATTGCTAAATTCAATTACTGTAAAGTTCGTTGACCCATTATATTTCTATAAATGCTGTTTAAATAATATTTAAATAATTTATAGCGATATAATATAATATGATAATTTTAGAACAAGTGGATGATTTAAATACCTCTGAAAATAATATTAATTTTCAGAAATGTATTTCTCATAAAGATTCTGGTAAGCATTTATTTCTTTTTATGTATATGAATGGATGTGGTCCCTGTAAAGATGCAAAGGAAAGCTGGGCAAAAATAAAAGAACATTTGGAACCCGAATATTTAGAAAATAAAGATATAATGTTATCACAAATAAATCATACGCTGTATGATAAGAAGTATAAGTTTGGTGACGAACCTATGGGGTTCCCTACGCTACGTTATATTCATAACAATAATATTGAAGAATATAATGAAGATAGAGAACCAGAAGATTTTGCTAATTGGATTAAATCAAAAGTAAAATTGAGACCAAATCATAAAGAAACCCATGCAGATATTCGGCATCATACTAATAAAACCCATAATAGTCATTCTATGAAAGGTGGGAAACGAAGAAGAAGAAAGATAAGAAGAACAAGAAAGACAAGAAATACAAGAAAGACAAGAAGAACAAGAAAGATAAGAAAATAATATAGTATTTTGATTAATAGATAACATTTTATGATTGATTTATATTTAGTACAACACCAACAATTAATAGTATATATTTGATCATCCATAACTTGTTATCTTCGTTTTCTTAAAGTTATAATTTTCATAATAATTAATATTATGAAAACATTACATATTACAAATCATGTTGGAACTAAAAGAAACATTTTGAACGTTTTTAAATATTTGGGAATAGATCAATATTTAACAACATTAAATTTAGATACTCATTTATTTATAGATACTAATCATGCTAATGAAATATGGAATAGAAATAAATATATTATTAAGGAGTATGATTGTTTGTTTTTTACAGATACATCAATGTACGCGATGCCATACTTACAACATATGGAAGAACATAATTGTATTATAATTATTTATATAACAAATCGTTTTGATTTTGGAACATTTACTATAAATCAAAGAGAAGAAATGGCAAATTTTTATTCAAATATGTCAAATAATAAAAGAGTAATATTTTGTTCTGATAACAAGTATGATATGTATTATGCTTCATTATATAATATAAAATTTTATTATGAATCAATTATTCGACTAACTCCTATTATAAATGAGAATATAATTATGCCCACAAATAATAAATTGTGTATATGTTATCGTGGAACTAAATTAAATAATTATAATGAAAATTTAGAAGGAAGACATATAAAATATGATTATTTTGGAAATGATAATAGATATAGAGATGAAATACATTTATGTGAATATATTGGAATTTGTCATTTACCATACCAGACAAATATTCAGTCTTTATGGGAAAATTTAGGTTATTCAATTATTTATTTTATTCCATCAAAAACTTTTATGAAAGAATTAATAAAAGAGGATTGGTATTATTTTGAGGAAAAATATTTTTCAGAAACAAAACGTAATAATTATGAATTATTAGATAAATCAATAGAATATTCGGAGTGGTATCAACCCGAAAATAGTAATATGTTTGAATTTTTTGATAGTTGGGACGATTTACGAATAAAATATGATGATTATATTGAAGATATAGAAAAAATATATAATAAAAAAACACAAATAAAGATATCTATACAAAAAAGCAACACTGAACATATAGAAAAATGGAAGAAAATTCTCGGTAAATAATAATAATAATAATAACATCAATACCAATGTATATTAATAATGATAATAATAATGATGATAATAATGATAATAATAATGATAACACTACTATGGTTACAGCATTTTATAATATACGAAAGATGGAACAAGATCCATTATATACTACAACAAGAGGTCTTACAGAATATTTAAATTTAGCAAATAACTTTATACTTAAAGTTCAATGTCCTTTAATTATATTTATTGATAATGAATGTGACGTGGACTTAATTATAAATTTTATTAAAACAAATAGGACACAAAAAACTTTTATTTATTTATTACCGTTTAAATATACTTATTTTTTTCCTTATTTGAAAAGAATAACTGAATTAAGAGAGAGTTTTATTATTAAAAATAGAAATTATCTTCACGAAAGTCCATATTATATCATTTTAAATAATAATAAGTTTGATTTTATGTCAAAAGCTATTGAAATAAATATATTTAACAGTTCTCATTTTGTGTGGATGGATTTTGGAATAAATCACGTTGCTCAAAACTGTGAAGAACTCGATAATTGGATTTATAAAATTCCAGATAAAATTAAACAAATGTGTTTAAATCCATATTTAGAAGATAATAACAACGAGCGAGAATTTTTTAAATTTATATATCATCATACATCAGGTGGATTGTTTTCTGGAAGTATTAAAAATATGAAACGATATATTGAATTATTTAAGAAAAAAGTGGATCAAATTTATAATGATAATTGGTATCAACTTGATGAGGCTGTTATGACTATGGTTCAGAGAGATAATCCAGAATTATTTGATTTATATTATGGAGATTATGCTGGAATAATTAGTAATTATTTGAGACCTATTCATAATACAAATTTGATTTATATGGGGTTAGAAAAGGCTAAAACATTTAATAATAATGTATATGTCGATAATATTTCAAGATTTCTCAAATTAACTTTTAAAGATTAATTTAAATTATATATTGTGTCGTCGTCTTATCACAATATATAATTTATTAAGTCTTATCGACAAAATTTATTATGAATAAACCGAAACACGAAAATAAAGAATTATTTGTAGCATATTTAAAGCCGGTATTTTAAATTTGTAAATATGTAAATATGTAAATGCTGAAAAAAATTGATTTAAAAAAAAGAAAATAAAAACAATTTACTAATAACAAACAAACATGCAGGTGGAAAAAACATTCCGAATTTATGATTTTAATGTTTATAATGAGAAGGAAGAGGAAGATGAAAATGGAGAAGAATTTCCTTCCAGTGATGTAAATAATATACAGGAAGTTGGAACCATAAAAAGAGATACAAATCAATTTTATATTCAAATGTTTGGGATTAATGAAAAAGGTAAATCTTGCTCGATAATAGTCGAAGGATTCAAACCATTCTTCTATATAAAGGTTGGTGAAAATTGGAATACTGAAATAAAAAATGCGTTTTTAAATTATATTAAAAGAAAAATAGAATATAATCCAGAAAATAATTATTATGAAAATTCTATACACGAATGTAAATTAATAAGAAGAAAAAAATTATATGGGTTTGATGGTGGAAAAGAACATAAATTTATCGAATTGACATTTAATAATTTTAATGTATTTAATAAGGTGAAAAATCTCTGGTATATGCCTTATATTGAAGGTGAGAATAGAAAATTGATAGTAAAAGGGTTTATGTTTCAAAATACAAGTACATATTTATACGAATCAAATATTCCACCGTTGTTACGCTTCTTTCATATAAAAAATATTAGTCCATCTGGTTGGATAGCATTACCTATTAATAAACTTACACAAATTACAAATAATAAAAAAACTACTTGTTATTATGAATATAGAATTAATTTTAAATTCATCATAGCTTTGAATGAAAAAGAAACACCAGTTCCTTTAAAAATTTGTAGTTTTGATATTGAAGCGAGTTCTAGTCATGGAGATTTTCCAGTTCCTTTCAAGACATACAAAAAATTAGCGACAAATATTATCGAATACTTTGAAAAATATAAAAAAGATATTACTGTTGAACAATCAAAAAAGATATTAACTGATATAATATTTAATGCTTTTGGTTATGATGAATCTATGTCTCAATATATTGATAAAGTTTATCCAATAGAATCTCCAAAAAATAAAGAAAATTTATCAACACTTATCGTTCAATGGTTAAATTGTCCGATTAAAAATAATAAATCGGAAGATTTTAAAATTCAACAATCAATAGAAAATATGTTTGAAAAAATGCAACAATATGAGGAAGATGATGAAGAAGTTATAGAGTATTATTCCAAAGATAATGAATCGAAAGAAACAAAAAAGGGAACAATTATTGAAATAATATGTGATAAAAAAATGAATAGAACTATAAAGTTAAATGATTTAAACGAATCATTAAATAAACATTTTCCAAAACTCGAAGGTGATAAATGCACCTTTATTGGTTCAACCTTTTTAAGAAATGGAGAAAAAGAACCATATCTTAACCATTGTGTTGTGTTAAATAGTTGTTCATCTGTTGATGGTGTTGAAATACAAACTTGTAGAACAGAAAGAGAATTATTATTGGAATGGAGAAATATTATTCAAAAAGAAAATCCGGATATAATTATCGGGTATAATATATTTGGGTTTGATTATCAATTCTTATTTAGTAGAGCAGAAGAAAATGATTGTGTTGAAGAGTTCTTGTCATTATCTAAAAATAAAAAAGAAATTTGCGGAACAAAGGATTTTAAAACTCGTAAATATAAACTAGAACAGACAAGTATCCAATTAGCAAGCGGTCAACACGATTTAAATTATATCAAAATGAACGGTCGTATCCAAATAGATCTATACAACTTCTTCAGACGAGAAGAAAATTTAACATCTTATAAATTAGATTATGTTGCAGGTCATTTTATTGGAGATTATGTAAAATCATTTGAATATGAAAAATGTATTGAAAACGATGTTGAGACTGATATAACTATAATTCAAAGTTTAAATATGACTGGACTTCATGTAGGTAGTTATATACATTTTGAAGAAATAGGACATTCTGTCGAATATTATAAAGAAGGTATAAAGTTTTTAATTTTAGAACTTGATAGAGCTATAGGAAGGTTTAAAATAGCCGGAAATATAACACCTGATATGAGTAAAAAAGTGCGTTGGTGTTTAGCTAAAGATGATGTTACTCCAAAGGATATTTTTAAGATGACAAATGGGACTGCCGAGGATCGTTCTGTAATTGCGAAATATTGTATACAGGATTGTAATCTAGTTCATTATCTGATGAACAAGGTGGATATTTGGACAGGATATTCGGAGATGGCGAAAATTTGTAGTGTTCCTATTAATTTCCTAGTATTGCGAGGTCAAGGAATCAAACTTACTAGTTATGTAGCTAAAAAATGTAGAGAAATGCGAACATTAATGCCTGTAATGGAAAAATCGTCTGATAATGATGGATTTGAAGGCGCGATAGTTTTAGATCCTAAATGTGATTTATATTTAGATAATCCTGTAGCTTGTGTTGATTACGCATCTCTTTATCCATCTTCAATGATGAGTGAGAATATTTCACACGATAGTAAAGTATGGACAAAAGAATATGATTTAAATGGTAAATTGGTAAGAGAAAATGGTGAAAAGGATATACTATCTGGTAATTTTATATATGATAATTTACCAGAATATGAATATGTAGATATTACATATGATACCTTTGTTTATAGGAGGAAAAGTCCTAGTGCTGCGGCTGAGAAAATTAAAAGTGGACATAAAATATGTCGTTTTGCTCAATTTCCCGAAGGTAAGAGAGCTATTATGCCTTCCATTTTAGAAGAGTTGTTGGTTGCTCGTAAAAATACTAGAAAAATGATTCCGAATGAAACAAACGAGTTTATGAAAAATGTTTTAGATAAAAGACAAATTGGATATAAACTGACCGCAAATTCTCTTTATGGTCAGTGTGGAGCCAAAACCAGTTCTTTCTATGAGAAGGATTGTGCTGCGTCAACAACTGCAACTGGCCGTCTTTTACTTATTTATGCAAAGAAGGTTGTTGAAGAATGTTATGGGAATACTATTTGTGATACGGAAAATTATGGTCCTGTATTGACAAAAGCAGAATACATATATGGTGATAGTGTTGCCAAGTATACTCCTATTTATGTTTTGGTAAACAGTCAGTTTGATATATGTACTATTGAAGAATTAGCGAATAAATATGGAAATTCGAATTGGATTATGTGTAAAGAAATAGGAAAACAAGATAAAGAATTTTGCGAATTAACTGGAGTGGAAACTTGGACTGAGAGTGGATGGACGAAATTACATAGAATAATAAGACATACATTAGCATCTCATAAAAAGATGATACGTATTCTTACACATACAGGATTAGTAGATGTAACCGACGATCACTCGTTAATTATGAAAACAGGAGAAGAAATATCCCCAAAAGATGTTAATATAGGAACAGAATTATTGTATGGATCAACACCAACAATATTTTCAGGGATTTCTTATAAGGAAGAAAAAAGATTTGATTTGATTATGAATAATAATTATGTTAGTTTTGATGACCATAAAGAAGCTGCTATGTATTGTTTATGTCTTTCATTAGTCGCAATACATTATACAATTAATATAACTGATGGTATTATTAGATTTAAAATAAGGTTTACTCCAATAGTAAATAAAGGAACAATAAAATATATTCAAGAAATACCATATGAAGGTTATGTCTACGATTTAACAACAGATAATCATCATTTTGCTGCAGGTGTTGGAAATATAATAGTTCATAATACGGATTCTGTATTCTTTACATTTAATTTGGCTACACCAGAAGGTGAAGAAATTAGAGGAAAGAAGGCTCTTGAAATAACGATAGAATTGGCTCAACAAGCAGGTCATTTGGCGTCTAAATTTTTAAAGGGTCCACACGATCTGGAATATGAAAAAACGTTTATGCCGTTTTGTTTATTATCAAAGAAAAGGTATGTTGGAATGTTATATGAAACAGACGCGACTAAATGTAAGCGTAAGGAGATGGGTATTGTATTAAAGAGACGCGATAATGCTCCGATTGTCAAAGATATTTATGGAGGTATTATAGATATTCTAATGAAACAACAAGATATTGGAAAGGCTGTTGGATTTTTAAAAGAATCTTTACGAAATATTGTTGATGAAAAATATTCTATGGATAAATTAATTATAAGTAAGTCTTTACGGTCTGGTTATAAAAATCCTCAACAGATATCTCATAAGGTATTGGCTGATAGAATGACTCAACGAGATCCTGGAAATAAACCTGGTTCGGGTGATAGAATTCCTTATGTATATATTCATAATATAAATAAGAAGGCTTTACAGGGTGATAGAATAGAAACTCCGACATTTATTATAGAAAATAAATTAAAAATAGATTATTCATTTTATATTACGAATCAAATTATGAAACCGGTTCAACAAGTATTTGCTCTTGTGCTTGGAAAAATATGGAAAATGCAAAAGAAACATGGTAAAATTGCGAAATTTAATAAAGATATAGAATCCTTACGAGATTCTACACCAGAAGATAAATTTGAAGATAAATTGGAAGCTATGAAAAATAAAGAGGTTAAAATATTATTATTTGACGATTTCCTTAGGGAAACAAATAATAGAAAAGAAAATGTAAAACCATTAACATCGTTCTTCAAAGGATTCAAATCCCCCTAAATATTTGTCTGATTAATAAACTTGCCATTTGATCTAAATCGCTATCATTATCATTAGATATATTATTTAATAATATTCGATTTCTTATAGTATCTCGTGAAATGGATGGTTCGGTATTTAATAAAAATACTGTTTCGGTTAATGGATTTGTATTTGTATTTGTATTTGTATTTGTATTTGTATTTGTTAATGGGATTGTTGGTAAAATATGTTCCGTATTTTCTTTTGATTCTTCTCCTTGTGTATTTGTACGAATATCATACCTACATACAGGACATCTTACATTTGTTTCTAACCAAGTATTTAAACTATTTGGAATAAATAAATGATTACAACCTATTATTTGTGTTACTTCCGTATTATTATCAAACAAATCAAATGTTATTGGACAGCTTATATTTAAAGGTGTTTGTATTTCTGAAAATATTATTTGTCTAGTAGCATTTTGAATTTGTAAAGATGATGCTACAACAGGAACGGTCGTATTATAAAATCTTTGTAATATTGTATTTATTGTATTGTTATAATTCCCATCATCTGTATGAGTTATGATATTATTATGAGATGGTGTTACATTTCTATTTTCGGTTATTTCTAATCTATAAGGGGTTCCGTGAATATATAATCTATTAGTATTATTATTATAATAAATATCTTGATTTTGTTCTGTATTAATTGAAGTGGGTAGTGTATTTTGAGTTATAATCGGTAACATAGTATTTAAATCGTTTCTATTAGATGAATCGTTTCTATTAGATGAATCGTTTCTATGTCTACTCCCACTTCTATTTCTATTTCTATGTCCATGATGTCTATTCATATTTTCTCTTAATTCTATTAAATTATTACGTAATGATTCCATATTATCAATCATTTCGCCTAATATTAATCTATTATTTGTTCTATAATTACTATCTGAATACCGTGTCATATATTTATATTCATAATTTAAAAGTAAAAATCAAGCGAATGAAAACTACTTAAACATATATTATTAATTAATATATCATTAGTAATGAGTTTTGAATTGTATGAAAATAAAGGGTTGACTGGTCTTGCTAATTTGGGTAATACTTGTTTTGTAAATTCCTGTATTCAAATATTATCTCATACCTATGAATTAAATGATTTTTTAAATTTGAAAACTTATAGAAAGAAACTAAGAAATAAATATGAGAGCGCTCTTCTAGTTGAATGGGACAATCTTCGTGAATTTATGTGGAGTGAAAATTGTACTATATCTCCCGGAAAATTCATCAAAACAATTCAAAAATTAGCACAATTAAAAGATAGAGATATATTTACCGGGTTTGCACAAAACGATCTACCAGAATTTCTTTTATTTGTAATTGATTGTTTTCATATATCTTTATCTAGAGAAGTGAATATGAAAATTGAAGGAATACCATTAAATGCAGTTGACACAATCGCTGTTAAATGTTTTGAAATGATTAAAAGAACATACGATAAGGAATATTCAGAAATATGGAATATGTTTTACGGAATTCACGTAAGTCAAATCATTTCTTTAGAAACCGGAGAAGTATTGAGCTTCTCTCCAGAACCCTATTTTATGATTGATTTATCAATCCCATTAACCAATAAAAACCCAACATTAATAGATTGTTTTGATTTATATGTTGAAGGAGAAATACTAGATGGCGATAATGCTTGGTTTAATGAAAAAACTGGATTAAAACAAAATGTTAAAAAATGTATTACTTACTGGTCTTTACCTAATGTTTTAGTAATAGATATTAAACGATTTAATTCTGTAAATCATAACAATAAAAATCAAATTCTGATTGATTTTCCTCTTACAAATCTCGATTTAACGAAATATGTTATTGGGTATAATAAAGATTCTTATAAATATGATCTTTATGGTATTGTTAATCATATGGGAGGAGTTTCTGGTGGTCATTATTCATCATTTATAAAAAATGCAAATAATAAATGGTATCATTTTAACGATACGAATGTTACAGAAATTACAAATTTACAAGATTTGGTTACTCCTAAGGCATATTGTTTGTTTTACAGATTATCAACCTTTTTTAAAGGTTGAATATATATGGAGGTAAATACTCAATCGACATTTGATACAGAAAATATTTATAATTATATGAATGGATTTTTAATGAACCCTAGTGCATTTATAATAGTATTAGTAGTCGTAATTATTTATATAATTATATTTATTTCTTTAGGCAACACAACTATAGCAACTCCAGATATTGCTAATTCTGGATATGGTTCTGGTTCTGGTTCTGGTTCTAATATTATCATTATTGTAATTGTAGTTATGTTAGCATTTTTATTATCAATTAACGCATTAAAATACTTTTTCGGGTTTGATATTTCTGCTTCTCTCAATGATATTTTTTTAGGAAAACCTATAATTGATATTAAAGTTATACCTATTGATTCTGATTCTACTCCTTCTGTGGTTCCTGAAATAAAATATAAAGAACAAGTTTTTAATATTCCTGGAAATTATTATGGTTATAATGATGCAAAGGCGTTATGTTCTGCTTATGGTTCTAGACTAGCTACTTATAATGAAGTAGAAAATACATATAATTCTGGTGGTGAGTGGTGTAATTATGGATGGTCTGAAGGACAAATGGCATTATTCCCAACTCAAAAATCAACATTTAATAATCTTCAATCTATAAAAGGTCATGAAAATGATTGTGGACGACCTGGAATAAATGGAGGTTATATGACTAATCCTCATATCAAATTCGGTGTAAATTGTTTTGGTTATAAACCTAAAATAAATTCAGAAGAAGAAGAACTTATGCAGAATATCTCTCCATATCCTAAAACTAATGAAGATTTATTGATGGAACAACGTGTTGATTATTGGAAAACAAAACTAGATGATATACTAGTAAGCCCGTTTGATTATAAAAAATGGAGTCAATAATTCCACTTTCACAGTAAAATGTTGAGAATATTATTTATAAATAATATTTTCTTGAAGAAATTGTTACTAAATTTCACAGAATGAGGACTAATTATTATTTTAATCTCTCCAACGCTTGGGAATAACAACGCGTTGATTTTTCTTACTACGGCAAAAACTACGCTTACGTCCATTTGCATATTTGCAAGTTTCTCTTTTATTGCAAGTACGACCTCTCAACTTACGACAAAGAGAACGTTTAACACGACCTCTGTAAATTCTACGATGATTTAATGTTTGTGGCATTATATAATATATCAATATTTAATTTAAGATATTAATTAGCTAAATATTAATATCTTAAATTCCTAAATTATATAAATAAATGATTGAATTTATAAATACCAATTTTATTAATACCGATTTTATTAATACAAAATTTATTAATAATGTTAATGTTAAAAATAAAGGGTTAAATAATAGATTTGTTAATACTTTTAAATCACAACATACGTTCATAGAAAGAATAAGAGAAAGCGAACGTATATTAATAAAATATCCTGATAGAATCCCAGTTATCGTTGATAATGATTATAACTCAACTCTTATAAAATTGGATAAAAGTAAATATTTAGTTCCGTCAAATATAACTATATTACAATTTATGTTTGTATTAAGGAAACGGTTCAAGATTGAAAAAGATTGTGCATTATTTATGTTTATTAATGGAATTATACCGGCTTCAAATTCTTTAATGTCCGAGATTTATTTTAAATATAAAGACGATGACCAATTTCTATATATTATTTTGAAAACAGAATCCACATTCGGTTCAATAGTTTAAATAAAAATGGTCTATTGATCCAATCTCAAGAATAAGTATTAGAAATTAGAAATTAGAAATTAAAAAAGATCGATCAAATGACCATTTTATTTAAAGGATGAAATATATAGGAATAATGTCTTTTAAAAAATATGGAGGACTCAATTATAATGCTAAAAATAATATTGTTAAAAATCATTATGGAACCAGCGATAATTTTCAATCAACCGAAACCATAGGACAACCTAATTCAAAAATGATAAGTTTAAGTCATATTGATATGAGCCAAAATTCTATAATTAATATTGGGGGTTTATATTTTTACGGAAATTCTACACCACAAACACAACCATATATAGCTAGTGAGATTTCAGGTAATTATGCTCCTATAAATAATCCTGCCGACGGAATCAATAATTATGCTCCTATAAATAATCCCACATTTACAGGAATACCTTTATTAACGAATACTCCAAATAGTACTTCTCCAACTGCTATAACGGATGTTTCTTATGTTAATACTTATGTAACTAATGCCATTAAAGATATTTCAGGTAATTATGCTCCTATAAATAATCCTGCCGACGGAATCAATAATTATGCTCCTATAAATAATCCCACATTTACAGGAATACCTTNATTAACGAATACTCCAAATAGTACTTCTCCAACTGCTATAACGGATGTTTCTTATGTTAATACTTATGTAACTAATGCCATTAAAGATATTTCAGGTAATTATGCTCCTATAAATAATCCTNNCGNCGGAATCNATAATTATGCTCCTATAAATAATCCCACATTTACAGGAATACCTTCATTAACGATTACTCCAAATAGTACTTCTCCAACTGCTATAACGGATGTTTCTTATGTTAATACTTATGTAACTAATGCCATTAAAGATATTTCAGGTAATTATGCTCCTATAAATAATCCTAGCGGCGGAATCAATAATTATGCTCCTATAAATAATCCCACATTTACAGGAATACCTTCATTAACGATTACTCCAAATAGTACTTCTCCAACTGCTATAACGGATGTTTCTTATGTTACAGCTGCTATTAGTAATGCTTCAAATGGTTATGCTAAATTAGCAACATCAAATACTTTTACAAGTGATTGTTGTAATAATTTTTATGGTTATACCTTTATTAATAATAACATTGAGGGTTTACGATTTCAAGATACTAGTAATAATACTGTTTGTAGATTTCTTTATATTAATACAAGTCCATATAATTTTTTAATTGACTATTATGCTGGTTATAAACTTACAATACGCAGTAATGCTAATACTGGTAATAATAGTGCTAAAGAAGTAATGGTTCTAGATTCAAGCAATATTATTACTCTAGGTCCTCCATATGATCCATCATATCAATCATTAGGATATGCTCCAATAAATTTAAAAAATAACGGCGGGTCAATATCTTCTTATGGATTATTTCTTTATGATGATCAAACTACCAATAATTATAATCAAGATATTACCTTAAGATCTTCTAACGGTACTGGTTCTTTATATTACAAAAAAGCATTTACAATAAATAATGGGATTAATATATCTAATAATAACTATGCAATAGCAGGAGGAGGAAATATATTATTATATGGAGATGCTTCTGATAATAATTCAAGTGTGCATTTAGTAACTTATTCAAATACATTTAATTCTTCTGGAATTCTTAATGAAGGAGCTGGATTATTGATACAAACATTATCATCTGCTGCAACATTTTCAATTTGTGATGTTAAAGCACGATCTTTTCAAGTCACATCGGATTATCGTATTAAAGAAAATGTAGAAAATATCAATATAAGTAAATATAATATTGATAATTTGAGACCAGTAACATATAAAAATAAATTGACAAATAAAAAAGAATTTGGATTGATAGCTCATGAAGTTCAAGAAGTATTTCCAGATTTAGTATCGGGTATAAAAGATGATGAAACAAATCAAAGTGTCAATTACACGAGTTTAATATCATTATTAATTAAAGAAATTCAAGAATTAAAAAATGAAATTAAAATCTTAAAACATATGAATATATGAATTATGCATATTTTCCAAATAAATTCCATTGAAATATATCTACAACATCACCTCTATTTAAATTATTACCTATTGTATTAACTACAATTCTATATGAATGATAAGATAAAATATTATTTGTTGATAAAATTAAATATCCAGAATTATCGTTGTATACATTATAATTTGTAAATGATTGACTGTCTACAAGGTTCCATACAATATCGTTGTCAATCACATCGGCATTAGTTCCAAGAATAACAAAAGTACAAGGACATCTAGATCCATAATACACATCGTTTGTTAAAGAACCTGCTATTTCATAACTAGATAATATAAACTGACTTGAATATGTTATTTGTAACCATTCTCCATTCATAGAAGTATCGTTATACAAAGTTGTATATGGATATAAAGGGGGTGTTTGACTTTGTTTATATAGAGATATAATGCCTCCACAAGGGTCATACGGACCATCATCAGGACCACCGGATCCCGTTTTAGGTATATAATTACATTCCCATATTTTATTCCCAGAAGTATAATGATTAAAAGCATAATATGGATATGATTTATTAGTGGAATTATTCGCAAACGAAGACGCTGTTACTTTAAAAGTTATATTATTATAACTTGATGGATAATTATAACTAAAATCTCCAACACCCGTTGTAGTATTAGGGGTAAATTGTAAAGTTCCCCCATTTGTTGGTATTCCGTCATAATTAAATATTTGAGATAAATCGTAAATTGTATTATTTAAAAAAGTATCAAATCCGGTTGAAAACGCAGGATTATTAGTAAACCACGTATTAGAAGAACAATCAAATATTTGAGATAAATCGTAAATTGTATTATTTATTGAAATATCAAATCCGGTTGAAAATGGTAGTTGAGGTTGTGGTACTAACAACGACGATGATGTAAAAATATCATTTAAATCGCATAAATTTCCAGTTATATAATTGGTAGTTATATACTTTGTAAGTGGTGGTATTAAATCTGACATTATACTAATATATACTAACAATTATTAATAAATAGCATTTAAACCAATGACCGTTAAAATATTCAACGGGTTATACCAATTAAATCGCTTTATGTGGTTTTAATTCTTCGTTGGTATAATTCTTCAACGGGTTAAAACAATTTATTCTTCTTCGTTCCTACATTTTTTCGCCCCTTATTTCGTCTTGTTCTTTTACTAATTACCGATGTTTCTACTTCAACAAGACCAACCAATTTACTAAAAATATCTTCACCAATAACTTTCATGTCATCCATTAATTCTGAAATCGTATTTGTATCATAAGTCATTTTTTTGGATCCGCCTTCCATATCCAAATCCATATCTGATATAATATTATTCATTTTTTTCTCTTCTTTTTGAAATGCTAAACCAGCAGGAATCATTAAATTATTAAATAAATGACTTATCTTTACACCTTTATTAGGAGTATTAACAGATTTATTTAATAAGAGCGATTCAACATCAAACCCCATACTTTTAATAAGATTATCTTTCGGATCTTTATAAAAAACCAAATCTTCAGCAGAGAGATAATTCATCTAATATAAGTCAACCTTTAAAATTGACGATTGATCCACAGCAAAGCGGTATAACTTCATTTATTATGGAATTGCTAAATTAGGGGTTGGTTTGGTTTATAATACTTATCGATTGACTAGATGAATCTCTTGAACTGTCTTTATTTCTCTCTTGGCTTTAATATATTCTATTATTTTTTTAACTTGTGAATCGTTCTTGATTACATCTAGTAACGATTTTTCCAAATATTTAAATGTTAATGCTTGTTGTACTTTAGTATTTACGAATTTAAATTGACCTAAAGAAGTTTTAATCGTTGGTTGTATTTGATTACGATTTACTTGTTCGAATAATGAAGCATTTAATCTATTTTTCTTTTCTCTTAATTCGAGTGTCTTAATATGAAGTTCTTTTAACTGATTATCGATATTTACCCATTCTTCTAGTTCCTTATTAAAACCTAAACTCATTTACAATATATTTTAATTATAAAAAAATTGAATCATATTAATTGTATGATATATTCAATAACTAAGATAATATATCATCAAAATGTCTGAATCATTATACCAAATTCTATCTTTTAAGCTTTGTCCTTATGGTATGAAAATACCCGAGATTGTTAATAACTATAATATTTGTAATGAAACAACAGCACAACTAGATGAAGATTTTGGGGGATGTGTTGTGAAAATGAGAATACCGGTTAAAGTAGGGGTGATAAAAGATATAAATTTATTAATTCCTAGTGATGGAAATTGTTCAAGTTATACTTACAAAGTACCAACATTTCGGCATAGAGTAGAACATATCTCAAACCAAGTAATTGTAAAAGAAGTAAAAGAACAATTAATAAGAGAAATATTATCGAGAAGACCTTTTGTTCCAATCGATATGTTAGTTCGAGAAGAAATTGAAAACGATACGACAACAAGAATATGTTATCAATCAGATTTTGATAAATACATATTTGATCAGATTGAAATAGGTATAAGCAAAAAAAGGGATAATATATTTGATAGAGAATTGGATATAGAAATGGAAGACGCGTTTAATAATTACTATGTTTGGAAAGCTTTCTCAACCCTTTAACAACTTTACATTTCAAACGCCGATTTTGTCTAAATGTAAATTATATTTATTGAAATAATTTATGAATAACTATTTTAGTTATTTTTTAGTTAAACTATATAAAATTAAAAAATAATAATATACTATATAACTAAAATGGTTAATTATAGTTGTGACAAATGTTATAAAACTTTTACACAAAAATCACATTATACACAACATCAAAAACGAAAAAATATGTGCGATAATAATACCGACAAAATTAAGATCTTAATTGATAAAGCAGTTGAAGATAAATTTAATGATATAATTCCTGAAAATATAATTATAAATAAAAAAAAAATTGATTTAAATATAACTAATTTAACCGAACAACAAATTATAACTAATATGGCAACTAAACAAACAAAGGGATTAAATCGTAATACTATTGATAAATATTACACAAAGGATATTGTCGTTGAGTTATGTTTAAATCTCGTTAAAAAACATATACAATTAAACGCAGATGATTTAATATTGGAACCAAGCGCTGGTAATGGTTCTTTTATTACAGGTATTAAATCATTAACAAATAATTTTAAATTTTATGATTTAGAACCTGATAATGACGAAATAATAAAACAGGATTATTTACTTTTCAATTACGTTAATATTAAGAAAACTTATAGTAAAATACACATAATAGGAAATCCTCCATTTGGTCGTCAATCTTCATTAGCGATTAAATTTATAAAAAAATCTTGTGAATTTTGTGATAGCATTTCGTTTATATTGCCTAAAAGTTTCAAAAAAGATAGTTTAAAAAAAAAATTTCCATTAAATTATCATCTTATATTTGAAATTGATTTACCCGATAAATCATTTTTAGTAGATGGGGTAGAACATAATGTTCCGTGTATTTTCCAAATATGGGAGAAAAAAAATGTAAATAGATTTGTTAGTGAAAAATTAGAACCAAATAATTTTATATTTGTTGAAAAAACAGAAAACCCAGATATTTCATTTCGTCGTGTTGGTGTTAATGCTGGAACAATAGATAAAAAAATAGATGAGAAAAGTATTCAATCTCATTATTTTATAAAATTTACAAATGAAAAATCTGTAACTGATAATATACAAAATTTATCTATAATCACTTACGACTTTAATAATACAGTAGGACCAAAATCAATATCAAAACAAGAACTAATTAAAGAATTTAATACGATCCTTTAACGGAATTTTACCATCTGGATAATCAACAATTAAGTTTATTCCTTTTACAAACTTAATTTTAATTTCAGGAAATTCTACGTTGCTAATAATAATATATATTAACTTTTTTGCTTTTTCTTCAAAGATTTTTTTATCAAATTTTCTTCCTTCGCCAATCATATTTGATGGCATAAATTTACACCCTCTTGCTGTAAAAGTTTTTTGGTCATATTTAATATTTTCATCATTTATGTCTGTATGATCATATTTTTTACAACCCATTACGTGTATTAATGGATAGTTAATTGCTAACCAAGGTTCTATAAAGTGTGAAAACGGTCTTCCATCTTTATAAATATTTATAATTGCGGATTGCTCTAAATTTCCAAAACCAAAATTTTCTATTGTATGCCTAAAAGTAGTGTTATATTTTATATTTTCAATTATTTCCAACTTATTTTCTTCCATATATATTTCAGGTTCAATAATGAGTTTAACGGTTTGTTCTGTCATCTTGTAATTATATAATACTTATATGTTTAAGTATTTCATTTCAATTTTTTTATAGATAATAAAACCATTATATAATGACTACTCGTAAAAGCAACGATTATGAATTCACATCCGTAAATTATTATTTAGTTGAAGATAAGACACGATAAGAAGTTTGTAAAAAAATTAAGTGTTTTATATGCTTTAACTCATATACTTTTGGAATCTTTAGTGGAGAGATATAAGTATTTGAATGTGGCAACTGCAAAAGAACGAAGTTGTTTGGATCAACCTTTTTACATTTTATTGTAAAGGTTGAGTATTTGAATGTGGCAACTGCAAAAGAACGAAGTTGTTTGGATCAACCTTTTTTAAAGGTTGAGTATATGAATGTTGTACAAAAACGAAGAATAATACATCAACGATATTTTATCGATTTGGAAAAATATCCAGCATTAAGAAAAACGCCTGTAAATAGAGTGTTATTATTTACTAATGCAAGAGATGAAAAAAATATGAAAGAATGGGCAGCTCATCATCTATTAATAGGATTTAGTCTAATATATATTTTTGACCATAAATCAAAAATTCCATTAAAACAAGTATTTCATAATTTTGATAACAGAGTAATAGTTGAAAGATGTGAATTAGATATAGCTCCTAAAACACCTCTTATGAAAAAGGCTGCTAATATAGCAGCATCATTAAAAGCAGATTGGTTTATTTATTTAGATTCTGATGAATTTATGAATATTGGTAATTATAAAAATATAAAACAATTATTAAATAATTATCAGTTTGCAGATTCATTAGCTATTAATTGGTTATATTTTGGAACAAATAATCACGTAAAAGAACCTTCTGGTTTAATTATGGAAAATTATACTAAATCTTGTTCAAATATAGACAGACACGTAAAAACATTTGTAAGACCATCACAAGTACTTAGCGTCCATAATCCGCATTTTTATGTTATTGTAAACCATCATAGGATGTTTTCTTTAGACGGACGTCAAGTTAATGTTAATTTACCAGCATTTCATCTTTGGAATATAGAATTCGATAAATGTCCTGCTTATATAGCTCATTACATAAATCAATCAGAAGAAACTTATATAAATAGAAAGATTCTATTACCAAGAGATGATTTTATCGCTTTTCGTTCTCAAAACAAAAATATTCATAGAGAATATAATGAAGTGGATAACCATTCATTATCTACTAAATATGTAGAACAAGTTAAACTATTCCTTTCAAAAAAAAATTAAATTTAATGTTTGCGATGGCGTCTCGAGAAACGATTTTGTGCGAAAAGAAGACCAAACGGTACTAGAGCCTGACTTACAACATTTCCCCAAAATCCACCCTTTCTCTTTCGTCGGCGTCCACCTGATTGAGCTGCCGAAACATTTGCAGAATTTCCAATAACTCCTTGAGGAAATGTACCTGGTACAACAGCAGGAGCACCCGGAACCGTTGGAAGAAGATTACCTTGTTGGGTTATACTATTTGGTCCAAATGTATTCTCCCATTGCTGCTGTCCGCCTCCGAAATTTGCTTGAACCCAACTAGCAGCACCATCACCACCTCTCATAGATCTCCTTCGTCGGCGTTTGCGACCTCCTTCATGTGAAGGTGTCATACTACTAGAACTCGTACCATTATCACTCATAATATCATTCGTGCTTGTACCTCCTCGATGCTTTCTAGTATGTCTTCCCATCTTTTTTCGGTGAGTTCGTATAACCATTTATATATTTAAACTAGAAAATATATAAATATCTTGGTAATTATATTTATTTCTTAAAATGTATAATAAGTAAACTTAATATTGCTAAAATCATAATAAATATTAAAAAAATAAGACAAACCGTTAAATAAATATATGGACTTATTTCATAAATTATTAAATTTATTACTGGAGCAAATAAAGAACGCAACTCATATTTTATGTCTTCTCTCTTTAATATATCTAAACACAGATTAACAATAGAATTAGAGGGTTTCATTATATTCCACTTTATAAATGAAATGGAAAAAAATGGAGCAAAACTCAACCTTTAATAATAAATGTAAAAGGTTGATCCAAACAACTACGTTCTTTTTGTAGTTGCTAGATTTAAATACTTATTCTCTGTGATTCTAATCCAAGACTCTATTTCTTCCAAGAAAATATTATTTATAAAATAATATTTACAACCATTTTAGACTAAATAAAATAATTTACGGAGAGAATAAGTGTTTGAATCTAACAAATGCAAAAAGAACGTAGTTGTTTGGATAAACCTTTTACATTTATTATTAAAGGTTGAAAAACTGCAAAAAGAACGAAGATGTTTGGCTCCACTTTTTTTAAAAGTGGAGAATTTAGCAATTCCAAAAGAACGAAGTTGTTTGGCTCCACTTTTTTTCCATTTCATTTATAAAGTGGATTATAATGGATAATATTATTGAACCAAATAATTCTTTTAATTTTTCTTATATAAGTTTAGCTAATCCTACTGGAATACAAGGTGGGGCGTATTTCACGAAAATTCAAAATAATGGAAAAGCTCTTTATATCCAAACTCCTAAAAGTCTCACTAAACAAGGATTTGTTAAAAATGGTAAAAAAATATACGCGGATTTAATGTTTGATAATAATGACGAACAGTTCATCCAATGGATTGAAAATTTAGAAATAAAATGCCAACAATTAATATTTGAAAAGGGTGACGCTTGGTTTGAAAGTAAATTGGAAAAATCTGATATCGAGACTGCATTTTCAAGCCCTATGAAAATATACAAATCGGGGAAAAAATACCTACTTCGTGTTAATGTTAAACTAAACAATCTTAATGGTGTTCCAACCGCCAAAATATATAATGAAAATGAAGTCCTATTAGGTATTGATGATATTCTCGTTGATACAAATCTTATTTCTATTCTTGAAATACAAGGTATTAAATTCACTTCTAGAAACTTTCAAATTGAAATTGAAATGAAACAGACTATGGTATTAAATGCGGAAATATTATTCGATAATTGTCTTATTAATAAAACCAAATCAATTGTCAGTCCTATGGTCAATCCTATAGTCAAACATATTACAAATCCAATCAATACTATTCATTCTATTCCTATTATTACCGAAGAATTTAGCGAAACATTAGAAAAATTAAGCGATGAAATTCTTAAAGAAGAAAACACATTAAAGAATAATCAACATAATCAACATAATCAACATAATCAACATAATCAACATAATCAACCTAATGAAGATGAAGATGAATATGATGAAGAAACCGAAGATGATGAATATGATGAAGATGAAGATTATGAAGACAATAAACCATCATTAGTATTCGGAAAGGAACTAATCCAACCAACAAAATCAAATCAAAATAATTTAGTAAATAACGGATTAGAAGAATTGGAATTTAGTTTACAAGAATTGGAAAAAATGCAAGAACCGGAGAATTGAAAGAATTCAATATTGAGGAAAACAATTCAAATACTTTAGAAACTATGAAACTCAAAAAACCAGATCAAGTTTACTATGAATTATATAAAGAGGCTAAAAAACGGGCAAAAGAAAGTAAACAATTAGCAATACTCGCTTTTCTTGAAGCCAAGAATATTAAGAAAACTTATATGTTAGATAATTTAGACGAAAGCGACGAAGAAGAAGAATCATTTAGTAATGATATACATTAATTATTTAATTGAATTGATTTCAATATTCATAAAAATATTTTATAATCAATTTTATATATAAATGGTTTCTATTAAAAAATTATGGAATGATTACGGAGTTGGAGCTATCGTTGTTCTTATCATCGTTGCTTATGGAGTAAATGTATTCGCAGGATATCTTACTTCAAAAGGCAGTCGATACGGATCTGAAAATATGGATCCTAACAAGAAAAAGGCTTACAACAACAAAAATCCACCAAACTCACAACCCGCTTCCCAACAATCCATGGGCGTTAAACCGTCCGACCCTAACGGTAACGAAATCTTCTCACCTGTTTCAGGAATCCCCACTCCTAACGGACAAGTCCCCACCAACTGTAACAAGACCAACGTTCAAAATCCCGCCGATCTCCTACCCAAAGATACAAACTCACAATGGGCTCAACTTAACCCATCTGGAAAGGGAGAACTCGCTAATATTAACTTGTTGAAAGCCGGTTACCATATTGGTATTGATACGATAGGACAGTCGTTGAGAAATGCTAATCTTCAATTAAGATCGGAAATTCCTAATCCTCAGTTAAACGTTTCAATTTGGAAT
>TBL_comb47_HYPODRAFT_10000706_pt1 | contig 44316 bp, 43 predicted proteins | sample TroBogypolimnion_40_FD_10682 | JGI IMG/M metagenome (IMG submission 10682)
CAGCGTGTTTGCGCTCCAACCAATGTTTGATATTAACGATGGTTTGATACAGGGCTGTTTGTGAAGTCAGGGAGCCAATTTCGATTCGAAAATTAGGAATATTGCCGTAATGTTCCCGGCGATTGAATAGAAGGGTCACATCACCAGAGCGGAGCCGGTAATTAAATTTATTTGTTCCGGTTCTCATAAGATTCCAATCGAGACCGCAATCCTTGAACACACAGACTTCCTCATCATCGGTCGATTGCAGACGTTTTTTCAACCAATCGAGGAGGTCGAGGAATTTCGGATCATCCCACTGAATCCAAAAAGAAACTTTTAGAAAATCAACACTTTGATGCGTCCGTTTTACTAGTATACGGTCGCATGATATTCTGGCTTGCGACCGAACCACCTCCGCTGCCGCTCCGGTGGTGGAGGTAGTTTGACGTGCGGATTTCTTACGGGAAGTCTTGCAAGAGGAAACGGCAGAGTGTAACATTGTGGTATAACCTCTTTCCAGGGTTGTAGTGAGTAATCCCCTTTGCTTAGGTAGCTAAAACTTTGGAGCAAAGGGGATTTTTTTGTTTAATGATCAGATAAATTCACGACAGTTAGGGCAAAAGCCTTTGGTAAGTGTGTTCGTAGTGTGAGAGAAATCCATGTCAGTTTGACAGGTGGGGCATCGTGGCCAACTCAACGAAGGTAGAAAAGGTAATGTTAATTGGCGCAAATCCGTTTCACACTTTGACTTCCTCGGTATGGATTTCTTCTTCGGGAACGTGGCTTTTATTTTTGTTGGCGGCATAGCGGATCACTCAGTAAGGATTTCCAGTACCATTCCCTATCTTGTGGTTTCTCTAGTGGTGGAGCATCAGGAAGAGATTTCACGCGATGATAGGAAGGTTGAAATGATGGGTTCTTGTACTGTTTGGAAAGCTCTTCATCTCTGCGATGTTTGGCGTTCATGGTTTTAGCAGTGTGATTATTTTTGAGCGGTCAACTCAAGCCGACCAAACCCGGCAATCGCCGGTAATTGGTCGCCCTGGTTGCCCGTGCCGCTTCCAGCGGCAACAGCGAACCATTGCCCGTTGATTCGACGGAGAGAGCAAAGGAGCGTTGATGCTTCATAGACTTTTCCCCGATACAAAAAGAACGTTCCTTTCTCGCTAATTGCAAAATCAAGCCGTTCAAGTTCACTTTGAGGCATTCTTTTGGTTAAAAGAATGCAGCCGTCAGAATAAGTGAAATTAACTCCTGAAGATTTCAGAACCCTTTCGAATGATTTAACTAAGTCAAATACAGGTACATCAAATTCCTGCCATGTGATGGGATTGGTTCCCAGGCCGTCAAACACAAATTTCACGTGCGTTTTTGCGGTAATGAATTGGACGACTTCCGCCAACTGTGTGTTCTCGAAATCAACAGAACCGCCCCTAAGAAACAAAGGACTAACGGTTTGGTAAGCAGTACCACCATTGATGAAACCAGTGACAACAGCGGCGTATTGGGCATCACGATGAGATTGCCAGCCAGTCCCCCAACCAGGACCCAATCCCCCGACATCACCTTGCCAACCAAGAGCGAGATGAGCAACTTTACCAGTAGTACAAGAAGAAGAATTAGCAGTAGTACATGATAAATTAACACCATCACGGATAGTTACTCCTGATGGATATTGCGACTTGATAAGGTTGTTCAAATCATTGTTGTTTTGTAACCAAGCGTTATTATAAGCTTTTTGCAAATCAAACTCATATTGCGCTCCATAACCGAGAGCCATTAACGTAGCGCCACCAGCATAATTGAGACCATAAGGAAGAGGAAGACGAGTAAAAGCTAGGCCACCGGCAGTTAAAATACCGCTTGCAGCTGCCCAATTGTCCGCAGCAGTTGAAAGCGTTTGTATGGTCTCGGCAGTTTGTGCAGTTGCAGGAAGTGTTCGAATATAAGTACCACCAGCTTGATTAATTATATTATCAAGCAAAGGCGTAGAACCTTGACCGACAAGAATAGAATCAAGAAGCGGTGTTGCAGATTGCTGTGAAAGAATGGCATCAAGATTAGGCGTTGCCGAGGTAGGAGATACAACGGGAGCCGGAACGGTCGTTGTATTGAGTCGAACAGGAGCCTTTAGGGTGACCAATGGTGTCCAGGTGAACTCAGCGAGGGCCATCCCTGGAAAGATTAGCCCCGCCCCTAGGAGCGACAGGATAAGTTTCTTTTTCATTTCCCTTTTCCATGGTCATATAGGTTTCAGGGTGATTTTATATCCGGCAGCGGCCACCCATTGAACCGCTGATATATCTAGCTTGAGAGATACGAAACCTTGTCGATTGAGATTATTGCTTGGACTACGTCACCGACTTGATGGTTGAGCGATAGTTCAAGCGGTATGGTTAAAAATTGGGTTAAACCATCAACTTTAATCTGTGCGGTACTCTGTTGATTCCACCCTTTGCCCAGTGTTTGAATCTGGCCGCTTACGACTAACATTTGATAGGAAAGCATGGCGTTTAACCCTCGGTTGAAATTAAGCAGCTGGATGGAAGGTCACCTGATCCTTAAAGACGTTGATATTGACCTTCATCTTGAAGGGTGAGCCTTCTTGGTAGGAACCCCAGACAGCGGGTTTAAGTTCGACTTTGTGCAGGACGGTGGAGCCGGTCGAAGTGATAAAGACAAAAAAGTGTTCGTCGCCGTTTTTGTACACCTGGTTGGTTTTGGCGTTGACTGTGCCGGAGAGGATTAAGCCGTTGGTGGGTTCGTTTTGTTTTTGTTCGCTCATGGGTTCACCTTTTGAGTTTGATTTTGTGAGGATTTTGCACGTATGATAGAAGTGGAAACTTCCACTAATATTTTGGAAGTTGGATAAGTTGCAACGGGGATACTTCTGAGGCAGTTCCAGCACTGCAAATAGGGCTGGAGGGTGCCGTTGGGCAGTTCGATGATGTCCAGGTCGAATGGCTGATGGCATTGCGAGCAGGTCAGTTCGATTAGGTTGTATGGGGCGGCTTGTTTCATAGTTCACGGAATAATGCTCACGGTTGTAAATATCTTTTAAGTTATCTTACATATCTAAAAGGTTATGTCAATGACAAATATTGAAAAAGTGTACCAACAAAACGTTTTAGATATTTTCAAGAAAAAGCTAGGTGTTAAAGAAGATAAACAAGCAGCTGAAATTATAGGGCTTTCATCGGAAGAATTTGCAAACAGGAAAAGAAGAGGAACTTTGATACAAACGCTGTTTTCAGAGGCATTAAAAAGAGAGTTGAACTTAAACGAAATTTTCTACCCAAATTTGAAACAAGGGTTGAAAAATGAACTTCTGAAAGAAATTGAAACCTGGCTAGTTCAGTTGATAGCCAAAGAAAATGGAAGGGAGCTCTGGTTCGAATATCAATTTAATGATAGTTTTCCAACTTTCAGGGCATGGAAAGAAGAAAAGGAAAGGAGTGCCGTACCTGAGGCTAGTTACCCAGTGTCCAAAGTAGCATAGGAAAACTTAATAAATAAAGTGTAATATCGGAATGTTACATTGTGGCACCACGATAACGCAAACTTAAGGCTAGCCCGATTTTAGGTGTTGCATTGAGGCAGGACGAAAAAACAGCCGCTTCATTCATGGGGGCGCTTACCTGTTTTTTCGTTGAGGTAGATCAGTTAACTTCCGCCTACGGCGAAATCCATTTTTCCTAACCGAATGTCAACAACGAGAAAACCTCAAAGCAAAAATACAGTGCAGGTAGAATATGTCTAACTTGCTAAAAAAATATGCGATTTACCTTATTGTAATTCTCGGAATCATCTATGGTTATCAATATATGACAGGAAAAAGCATTGCCACCTTGCCAAGAGAAATTGCCGACAAACTCCAGCAAAAAATCACAGGAGCAGGATCAATCAACCCCAAGGATTACAGAGATCCGGAAAAGAACACTCTTAAAGACTGAATAGCCTCCATTGCACATTGGGAAAGATTAAGGGAATCCGCAATGACAACTGTCAAGGATCATCTCGCCAGAAACAGCGATGAACTCCGCGAACAGGCTGAAATAAGGCTGCAATCAAAAAATTTTCTACCGCTGGAAATTCTTAAGTCCCTAACGCCCGAAGAAACTCAGCTGATACTCCATGATTTGCAAGTGCACCAGATCGAACTCGAGATGCAGGTCGAGGAACTGCAGCGAACTCAACGAGAGCTAGATGCCGCACGATCGCGCTATTTCGACCTCTATGACCTAGCACCGGTGGGCTATTGCACTCTTTCTGCAAATGAGCTGATTCTGGAGGCCAACCTCTCCATCGCCATCCTGTTGGGTTTGCCCAAGGGCGAATTTATGGGGCAACCTATCACCCGGTTTATTTTCAAAGAAGATCAAGACATCTACTACCGGTTCCGCAATCAGTTCTTTGCCAAGGAACTACCGCAAATATTGGAACTGCGGTTGGTGAAAAAGGACAACACCGTCTTCTGGGGACATCTGACAGTTACCCTCTCGTCTAACGTAGACGGCTTTCCTTTCTTCCGTGTCATTTTGAGAGACATTACCGCACGAAAGCAGTCCGAGAATGAGTTACAGGAAAGCAAGGATTTCCTGGCCACCTTGATTAACGCAAACCCTTTTCCAATTTATTATAAAGACAAGGACTGCCGATACCTCGGATGCAATAAAGCTTATGAGACATTTTTCGGAATACAAAGTGACCAACTGATTGGCAAGACCGTATTTGACATCCACCCACTCGAACTTGCAAAGGTCTACCATGCCAAAGATGTCGAATTTTTTGAGCAAGGGAAAACACCGCAGCAATTTGAATCTCAGGCAAAGGATGTTCATGGTGTTCTACAGGATGTTATCTTCAAAAGGGCCGCCTTCTTCGACCGCCAAGGAACCATCAAGGGGTTGATTGGGACACTCGTTGACATTACTGAACGTAAGCAGGCAGAAATGGATCTGCGCGAGAGCGAAGAGAAATTTCGAACAGTTGCCGACTATACCTATGATTGGGAATACTGGATAGACCCAGCGGGACGCATTCTTTATATATCGCCGTCCTGCGAACGCGTCACTGGTTACAAGGCAGAAGAGTTCCTACAAGATCCTGAACTTTTAAATAGAATTGTACATGCAGGTGATCGCGATACATTCATGCAACACCTGATCAACATTAGGAACAACGAGGCAAATGCCGTTTGCGAACCACCAGACTTTCGTATCCATACCCGAAGCGGTGAAGAACGCTGGATTGCACACGTTTGTCAGGAAGTATTTAATAAAAAAGGGGAATCTTTGGGGCGCCGTGCCAGTAATAGAGATATCACCGAGCGCAAGAGGGCCGAAAAGGAACAAGAAGTACTGCGAACACAATTAATCCAAGCACAAAAAATGGAATCGGTGGGTCGATTGGCAGGCGGGGTAGCTCACGACTTCAACAACATGCTCAGCGTCATCCTCGGTTATACGGAATTAGCCTTGGACAAAGTGGAGCCGTCCGATCCATTGCGTAAATATCTTCTGCAAATTTTTGACGCCGGCAAGCGTTCCGCTGATATAACCCGGCAATTGCTGGCCTTTGCACGGAAGCAGATCATCGCCCCCAAGGTACTCGATCTGAATGAGACTGTGAAAAACATGCTCAAGATGCTACGACGTCTCATCGGTGAAGAAATTGACTTTGCCTGGTTGCCAGGACAGGATCTTTTGACGGTAAAGATGGACCCGTCGCAAATGGATCAGCTCCTTGCCAACCTGTGCGTCAATGCCCGTGACGCTATCAAGGGTGTGGGTAAGATTACCATTGAAACAGGGATAGTGACTTTTGACGAAGCCTACTGCGCCGACCATGCAGGCTTCATCCCCGGCGACTTCGTCCTCTTGTCTGTCAGTGATGATGGCTGCGGTATGGACAAAGAAATCTTAGATAAAATCTTCGAGCCTTTTTTCACCACCAAAGAGGAGGGCAAGGGAACTGGCTTGGGGTTGGCCACAGTTTACGGAATAGTTAAACAGAATCAAGGGTTTGCCAACGTCTATAGTGAGCCGGGAGAAGGAACAACTTTCAATATTTACTTGCCTCGTCAAGAGGGCGAGGGCGAAATAATCCGGAAAACGGTCACGACGGAAATACCTTCAGGCCATGGAGAGGTTATCTTGATCGTTGAGGACGAAATTGCAATCTTGACGCTCAGCAGAACCATGCTTGAAACGTTAGGTTATACCGTGCTGACTGCGGACACACCAGGCAAAGCCATACTTTTGGCCGAGGCGCATGCTAATGAGATTCACATGTTGCTCACCGACGTCGTCATGCCCGAAATGAATGGCCGCGAATTAGCCGATCGCCTTCACACTTTTTACCCGAACATTAAGACGCTGTTCATGTCTGGCTACACCACAGAGGTCATAGCACATCGGGGGATATTAGAAGAGGGTGTGCGTTTTATCCATAAACCATTCTCCAAAAATGACCTCGCCACTAAGGTGTATGAGACATTGAGACAGGAATAGTCACTCTTCAGGGAGCATATGGAAAACAAATAAGATAACAACGTTATTTTCAGCGGTATCCCGCCAACTATGAACCTATAAGGTGCTTAGCTGTCGATAACCGCCAATTGCATTGGTTAGTGGGCGAGGTAGAGAACTTTGGATGCATAAAGTCCGGCGATATATTCAGCAGTTTCTTTTTTGAGATCAAGAAACTGGATTCCAGTCAGGTACCAATCATCTCTTTTGCTGGAATGTCGGGTCACGCCTCTTGAAAGGACTTTAACAGTGCCCAGAAAAAAGCAAACTTTGACGGCGAGATTCGGTTCGATCAACGCGGGAAGGCTTAGCAGCATACCACCTGCACTGATATCAATTAGGCGGCCACTATATATTTGCTTGTCAGTGGCAATGTTTGCCAAGACTTCATTTACTTCAAACAATCCGGAGATGTCTTTATCTGTTAGGCGGATAAAGGATCTCTTATCGAGGGCACTCGTTGATTCGTAGTCCCAGTCCATCCCTAACCCTTCGAGGGCGGGTATATCATCCCAACTAAGTTTCATGTTCGTTGCTGTATAGGTGTTCACTATGATGTTGGGCCGCTCTAAGTGTGTTAACCGAAAGCCTGTCTCGTCACAAATTCATGTAATAGCATAAATTATAGACTACTAAACGTGAAGTTTCTGAATATCATTTTCGTAATTAAATATAAGAATGACAACAATTCCTGTCGAGCATAATTGTCTAATTTTACAAAATTGTATTTCGATTTTTATACCACATTGTATTATTTGTGAAAAATAGAGGAAATGCAGGGACACCTTACCAATTTAAGTTCGGTGAATTCGAAATTTCAGATGCAGCATCGAGGAAGGAGGCAGGACGAAATAACAGACGCTTCCCAGTTTTTTCGTTGAGGCGGTATCCCGGATGTATCCCGGCATACGCGGGAAGCGTTGATATACAATGGTGAACGCGGGTTCAACTCCTGCCGCTTACCTGTTAAAGATACTGGCAATGAGAGCAACAACAGCAGCCTGTTGCCAAGATACGCAGAAAAGCAAAAAAGGCAGAGCCGTTAAGCCCTGCCTTGCACAATTCTGATTTACCGGAAAGTAATTAGCCTCACTGTTTTTTATGCACCTACTACTTGACACGTTTCCAGACGACGTAGTTTGTGCCACCACCGATGGCTGGTGTCGGGTTGATGACATTCATCTCGTCTCCACTAAAAGTAATGATCCGCTTTTGATCTACGCCATCCCAATTGGGAAAGGTGCTCCCCTCTATGTGCATACTCACCATGTTCTCTTTTGCGTTTGTTACTTTATAGCTGCCGAAGTAAGAGATAACACCTTGGCCAACAGCCTGATATTCCTCTGGAGTACCTTTTGTTCGATTGTTAGAGGCAAATTTAGGAAGACTTGCATTCATCAACATTTGCGAGAAGTGTCCATCGGGAGTGTAAATTGTCACACCTCTTGGATTGGGACCGAAGACATCAATCTTTTTGCCGTCCTGCTCGTTGTAAATTGAGACAAGCTTCCAAGTACCCTGGATTTGCTGTTCTAAAGAGCTTCCTTTTTTCCGTGCCCAAGCATTGGTAGGCCCGGTCACAAAAAAAGAAACAAGGGCAACAAACAATAGCATTCCTATCAATTTCCAAGCATACTTTTCCATAACAATCCTCCCTGATAAAGTTGGACTAGCTAAATAATCTGGCACCAGATTTCTAAAGATGGTGCCAGATTTCAAAGGGAAAACCTATCCTAAATAAACGGGTATATATCGGATACTGAAAATATCCGTAGGCTTCCCCGTCAAGTGGACAGTTGGAAAATTGAGTTGCCAGCTTTGATAATGGTGCGAACCCCGTAGGTCTCACGGGGAAAATAGAGAAACGACATACAGGCGTTTATTTCACTGCAGATTCAAATTAAAACATAAAAAGGAGTTGCGACATGGCAATGGTTACTTGGAATGACACGTTGAGCGTTAACGTTGGTGAAATTGACACGCAACACAAAAAGCTTGTCGCTATGATTAATGAGCTTTATGACGCAATGAAAGTTGGAAAAGGAAAAGAAATCACAGGAAAAATATTGAATAGTTTAATTTCCTACACCGCAACACACTTTCAACAAGAAGAAAAATATTTCGATAAATTTGGTTATCCCGATAAGGAAAATCATAAAAAAGAACACGTTGCTTTTGTTAAGAAAGTGACAGAATTCAAAGAAGGTTTTGAGACCGGAAAGGTAACGCTAACGATCGATGTTATGAATTTTTTGAGCGACTGGTTGTTTAAGCACATCAAGATTACAGACAAAAAATACAGTAAGTTCTTCAACGAAAAGGGATTGAAGTAATAAAGAGGGACAGACCACCAATAAGGTGACAACGTTATTTTCAGCGGCATCCCGGATGTATCTCGGTATACGAGGGAGACGTTGATATTCTATGGTGAACCCAGGTTCAACTCACGGTTTCTGATGTACGTATCTTGAGAATCAAACTAGCGGGAGATGTCCGGTTGGTGAGTTACCGGTGAGTTAGCCCTATATTTTTCACAGGGTTTATATATTTTCAACTAAGCTTAACTTGTTAAAATATCGTAATACTGCACGAACGCCCTGCCCTTTCACGCCGGCAAAACTGGTTCAATTCCGGTTGGGGACGCCACATAAAAATAGCGAGTTAGCTTACCCAGCTAACTCGCTATTTTTATTTAGTCTTCCTAATTTGTCAAACCAAGGAGACTTAAGTCTCATCAGGCATAACGTAACTTGTAGCAACTCCTGCAACCGCCCCGCCAACGTTTAGTTTACTGGGATAAAAGGCTGACCAGCCGGTCGAGATCATCACTGGAATAATACTCAATCTCCAACTTGCCGTGTTTCCCTTGCTGAACAATTCGGACCTTGGTGTGCAGCTGGTTGGTCAACTGATTGACTAGGGTGGCGCAGTATGACGGGGGCAAGACTTCGACCAAGGCGGCGGGTGGCGCAGTTTCACTTTGTGGCGGTGCCTGCGGTTTTTTATTACAAAGACGCTCAGCAGCCCGCACTGACAACTCCTCAGCGATTATCTTATTACGGACCGCCTGAAGCTGCTCAGGCTGATCTTTGATCCGCAACAAAACCCGTGCATGGCCTTGGCTGATCACCCCTTGGGCAACATCATCCTGTAAAGATTGCGGCAGGTTGAGCAACCGCAGAACGTTCGTGATGGTTGACCGCTGCCGCCCCACCTTCTTCGCCACCTCTTCCTGAGTGAGAAGAAATTCATCCATCAAACGCGAATAAGCTGTAGCCTCTTCGATAGGGTTCAAGTCATGCCGTTGGATGTTTTCAATCAAGGCAAGCTCGAGGCTTTCGTTATCGCTGCTTTTTTCCATCACCACCACCGGCACCTCCTCGCAACCAACTATCCTGGCAGCACGAAGACGGCGTTCACCGGCGATCAACACATATCGGTTACCTTTCCCTCTGGTGACGAGCAACGGCTGGATCACCCCTTTTTCCCGGATGGAATCGGCCAACTGCTGGAGCTTGTCGGCATCGAAATAGCTGCGCGGCTGGTTGGGATTCGGAGATATCTTGTCGACATCACACATAAAAAATTTATTATCAGCCTCCTGACTATCTTCAGGAAGCAAAGCGCCCACACCCCGACCGAGTACATTTTTCACAATCATCAAGCCCTCGCATGCATTCGTTGAAGAAACTCAGTGCCCAATAATTTGTAGGCTTTCGCGCCACTGCAGTTGGCATCGTATTCGAGTATGGCCTGACCGTGACTGGGGCTTTCGCTGAGGCGAACGTTCCGCGGAATCACCGTCTGGTAGACCTGTTCGCCAAAATGATTCTGGATCTCGCTGGCGACCGAATGGGTCAGACGATTCCTGCCATCGTACATGGTCAAGAGTAACCCCTCAATGAACAGCCCTTGGTTGAAATTCTTCTTGACCTTACGGATGGTCTGGACCAGCTGAGCCAACCCTTCCAGTGCAAAATATTCGCACTGCATCGGAATCAGGACCGAGTCAGCGGCGGTCAGGCTGTTGATGGTAAGAAGCCCCAGGGAGGGAGGACAGTCAATCAGGACATACTGAAATTGTTCCCGGATGGAGCGCAGGATCGTCTTTAACCGTTTTTCCCGATTATCCTGGGCAATGAGTTCGACCTCGACCCCGACCAGATTGATCGACGCTGGCAGGATAAAAAGATTCTTTTGACTGGTCGGCAGGATACAGTCAACTGCCTCTTTGGCGCCAGAATAACAACTGTAAATATTTTTATCCTCATTCGTCTTAAAAACGCCCACACCGCTTGAGGCATTCCCCTGGGGATCAGAGTCAACTAGCAGGACTTTCTTGCCTTTATCAGCAAGCACAGCGGCAAGGTTGAGCGCGGTGGTCGTTTTGCCCACACCGCCTTTCTGGTTGGCCAGAGCTACAATTTTTGTGTCCAATGCTTTTTCTCCCCTGCGGTCTCTTTGTTGGTGAAACATTGGCGGAGTATACTATACTCTCGTCCTCCAGAGAACTGTTCTCTTGCATTTCAAATAATTTTGCCCATGTTTCACGTGAAACATTATCGACTTGGGAACCATATATGACGGATTATAGCGATGTACTCATTATCGGGAGTGGCGTTTCAGGATTATCTTTTGCACTCAAGGTCGCTCAGTTTTCGAAGGTCACGCTGATCACCAAAAAAAACAAGGCCGACACGGCAACCAATCTGGCGCAGGGCGGCGTGGCGGCGGTACTCTCCGTAGAGGATTCGATTGAGGCCCATATTGCCGACACCCTGCGATCAGGAGACGGCCTGTGCCAGGAAGATATTGTCCGGATTGTCACCACGGAAGGGCCGGATCGAGTGAGGGAACTGGTTGATTTTGGAGTTCGGTTCCAGAAGGGGAAAAACGGAGAAGGGTTTGATCTGGGGATGGAGGGCGGTCATTCTACGCGCCGGGTGGCCCATGCCTCGGACTTGACTGGTAAGGAAATAGAGAGAGCACTTCTTGAACAGATTGCGGCGAGCCCCAATATTGAGGTTCTAGAAAATCATCTCGCTATCGATTTGCTGATGGCGTCCAAAGCGTACGGCACAAAGAACATCAAAGGTGACAAATGCCTGGGCGCCTACGTTCTCAACAGGTTAACAGGAGAAGTCGAAGCCAGAAGGGCGGGAGTCACGGTGCTGTGCACCGGAGGATGCGGCAAAGTCTACCTGTACACGACCAATCCCGATATCGCCACTGGGGACGGAGTGGCCATGGCGTATCGGGCAGGAGCAAAGGTTGCCAACCTGGAATTCATCCAGTTTCACCCGACCTGTTTCTTCAACCGGGAGGCCAAAAATTTCCTCATCTCAGAGGCCGTACGTGGTGAAGGCGGCGTGCTGATCAATCAGCAAGGGCAGCCGTTCATGAAAAAATATGATGAACGAGGCGACCTGGCAACCCGGGATGCGGTGGCCCGTGGCATTGATGCCGAGATGAAGGCCACGGGGGCAGACTGCGTTTTCCTCGACATCACCCATAAACCCGCAGCTTTCCTCATGGAGCGGTTTCCTAACATCTATAAGATCTGCAAGCAGTACGGGGTGGATCTGACCACCCGACCGATTCCAGTGGTGCCAGCAGCACACTATATGTGCGGTGGAGTCCTAGTCGACGAGTGGGGGCAAACGTCTATCAACAATTTAATGGCCTTTGGCGAGACCGCTTGCACTGGCTTGCACGGGGCCAACCGACTGGCCAGCAATTCCTTACTGGAGGCGGTCGTCTTTGCCCATCGAGGAGCGCTCTGGTTGAAGGATAACATCGGGACTATCAGGACGCAGGATAAAATCGCTATAGAGCCATGGCGGACGGGTGGAGCCGCCCTTTTGGACGAGTCGATCCTGATTAAACACAACTGGGATCAGGTTCGCCAACTCATGTGGGATTATGTCGGGATTGTGCGACGAACAAAACGGTTGGAATTGATGCAGACCCGGTTAGGGTGGATGCTCAAAGAGATCAAAGAGCATTTTTATGATTATCTGCTGACCCCTGATCTGGTCGAGTTGCGCAATCTTGCGGTGGTAGCCGACCTGATCGTGCAGAGCGCCAGCCGCCGAAAGGAATCGCGCGGGCTCCATTATATTCTCGATTATCCTGAAAAAAATAACCGAGAGTACGGCATTGACACAATTTTGCAAAAACAATAAAAGATTTGACGTCTAATCTTAGGGATACGCGTCCGTCCCTAGGAATTTGCGAAACAACAATTATTGAAAAAAGGGGGGGGGCTTGATACACTTTTCCTTAACCACCTCAGATTGACCATTATCCCTAACCAGCTTATTTCTTGAGAGTGATCTTGTAGCCCAGGCAATGACAGATTGCCCGGCTGGGACGCATAATTAAAAGGACGATACGCTCTCCATCCGAAAGAGGGCCACATGACGACACGCGAAATTTGCTGAATTGGAATTACCTGATGAGCTCGTTGGCTGGAAAAATAAAGGGCTGGCTATAGAGCACGGCACAATTTCCGTATTATCCTAGGACGTTGAAAGATTTCTTTCTCTTTCCCTGGCTTGTTTTCCTGGACCCAATAGGGCACAACGTATTCCTCACCCTGCTTTTAAAATAGGCCCCGGCCGACCTAGGCTAAATTTGGCTTTTTTAAAATCGACGACCTCTCTCACCTTTTGTCGGGCACAACAATCCGAGGCCGCCCCCCCTAACAAAAACGAGAAGTTCTTAGGGATGTTTCTTTTTTGGGGGGGGCAGTGAGCAACAAGATTGAAGGGTTAATTCTTGATCTTCATGTTTGTAGGGTATGGGGAGCGACCAACCACTGGCAAGACGCCTCATGCTCTAGGTGGTTACCTGCAACAAATCTAAGGCAAACTATCAGAAAATAAACCGACCAAGAAGCCGTATCAGGCCTGCTCTCGAACAGGCAGCATGGTTCCCTTCTGTAATTGTCGTGTCCCAACGATTATGTCACATTCAGATTATACCTGGCCATCCCGACTCTTGTCTTTTTGACATTATATTTTTCAAGGGGTATTATTAATAAATGTTGATGATCTGACACGAAATGCTGAAAAAACTGTAGATGTAGGTAGATTTACTTTTTCCCATCGAGGAGCTTGACATGAAATCGATTTACAGGGAATTTCTGGTTGCGACGCTGGTATTGATAAGCACCTTGGCATATGGGGCCGACATGGATCATGCTGGCATTGTCAAATCCCTGGAGGGGGAGGTTACGATTGCCAGAAACGACCAAACTATCAAGGCTGAACCAAATCTCAGGCTACTAGAAGGTGATGTTGTCCAAACAGGGCCCAACGGCAAAGCAGGCCTAATTCTGGAAGACGATACCGTCATTTCCATGGGTTTCAACAGCAAGATTGCCATCAAAAGCTTCATGTTTCAACCAAATGAGAAAAAATTATCCCTCATCGCCTCCGTTTTTCACGGAACAATTTCTTTTATATCCGGGCAGATTGCCAAACTCGCCCCCAAACAGTCGCTCATCGAAACTCCCTATGCGACCATTGGTAGTCGAGGTACCCATATTTTAATCCAGGTGGATTGAAGCTCACGTTGCATCACGTAACGACATGAAATTAAACAAAAAATAGCATAAAGTAGGGAGCGGTATATGAATAGCATTGCACGAATTGCACTACTGTTTCTTCTTCTTGCGCTCATCAGCGGTTGTGCCAAAAAAACACTGGTAGCCTTGGTGCCCGACCCTGATGGAAAAACCGGCAGTATCTCCGTCGAGAGTGCCGGTGGCAGTGTCACTATCGACACTTCATACCAGGCTACCACCCTCGGCGATGCCAAGACCCAACCCTCCGCTCCGGTACAAATGGCTAAAGAAACGCTCGACACGATCTTTAAAGAAGCCCTTTCCGTTCAACCCAAACAACCTCTCCATTTCCTGCTCTATTTCAGACAAGACACGACGCTTACGCCTGAATCCGCAAAACTTCTGCCCAATATCATTGCCACTATCCAGGAGAGAAACTCAAATGACATCTCGGTGATTGGACACACCGACACTCTCGGCAGCAAGGAATACAATACAACCCTCTCAAAAGACCGAGCCAGCGCGGTGAAAAAGCAATTAATCAAACAGGGCGCGGAAGCAACCGCTATCCGGACGACTTCACATGGTAAAGAAAACCCTTTAATTCCAACCGCCGACAATGTCAGCGAGCCCAGGAATCGCCGGGTCGAAGTTGTGGTCAGATAACGAGATGCTGTGGATGTTCCAGAACCCTTTCATAACAGGCAAAGAGTCACCCGGGTCCTACTGGGTACAGGACTATGTATCAGCATAGCCCTGAGTTTAATATACCTGATTCATCCCGCCCTTTTTAACACAATAAACCACAGAACCACTGATGTCGTCATGGCTTTTGCGGGAGCAAAGCCAACATCAGGCGCAATTGTCATCGTTGACATTGACGATACCAGCCTGGCCCGCTATGGCCAATGGCCCTGGCCCCGTAGCCGCCTTGCACAGCTCCTCCGCTCCATCAACGCCTCAGGTTCAGCCAGTATAGGCCTGGACCTGATCCTGGCCGAACCTGACCGCACCTCTCCTAGCGACGTCCTGCCTTCTAGCAATAATCGCAAGCCCGGCCACCATACCAATGCCCCTGAGGAGCAGAGTGATCTACTTGATCACGACCTCGTCCTTGCCGAAACGTTGGCTCAAGGTCCCTTTATTCTCGGATACGAGTTTTTGTTTGGAAACAACTCAAAGCCGAAGACTTCATGTGGGCTGCATCGTCCAAGTTTAGCCTGGGTGAACATTCCTGATGTGGCTCGCTCTCAGGTCAGTTTTTTTACAGCTCAAGGAGCTGTTTGCAACCGACAGATGTTTTCCGAGGCTTCCACAAACTCAGGGTTTTTAAATGCAGCCCCTGATGCTGACGGAATCCTGCGCCGGGTACCGATGCTTATACGTCTTGATGATCAGCTCTATCCGTCGCTGCCCCTCGCAATGCTGATGAAGTTCGCCAAGAGTAACCAGATAGGAATACAGCGCAGGGAACTCGGGCAGCTAGCTCTCAGGGTTGAGAATAGGTCCATTGCAATTGACCCTCAGGGAAACATTATTGTGCAATTTTCCCAGCAGGTTAATGCAATACCGCGGATTTCTGCTGCAGACCTTCTGAGCGGAGATATTCAATCAAACCAGCTCTATAATAAATTCGTGATTGTCGGCTTCTCAGCTGCCGGCTTGGGGCAAGTGTATCAAACACCTGCTGGCCCGGTATCTACCCATGCAGATGTCCATGCCCAGGTTTTGGACAATATCCTAACCGGCCAACAGGTAATTCGAACTAAAGATTTCCTGCTATGGGAAGCCCTGATCGGGTTGCTGATAGTGCTGTGTACCAGCTTGTCTATAGCCAGGCTGAAAATTCTGCCCAGTGCAGCCGCGTGCTTGGCATTATTAATCGGAAGCTGGATCAGCACGGTCCTCATTTTTCAGATGTGGGGTTATTTGCTTTCACCCGTATTGCCGACTGTCCTGGTGGTGCTGAACTTTGCCCTTCTCACCATCATCAAAACATGGAGAATTGAGCTCGCAGCCAGGGAAAGGGCTGAAAGCACCCTGATCCTCTTGAAATCCAGCGAACACAATCTGAATTCGATTATAAAAACAATACCAGATATCATCTTTCGATTGGATACGTCCGGACGCATAACGTTCATTAGCCCAGCGATTTCAAAATATACTACTTCTACGTCAACCCTGATCGGTCAACCAATCTTCGATTTGGTAGCACCGGATGATCTTCCTCGAGTGCGATACAAACTATTGGAGAGGAGAACAGGGGACCGGGCCACCCATGGCCTGGAACTGCGCCTGCTACTGCCGAGTAAAGATGCAGGAGAGACTGAAGAGATACGACATTTCAGCATTTCAGCGGAAGGGATCTATCAGGGAGACACGCCCTGCTCAGGCGAGTTTATTGGTACCCAGGGAATACTCAGGGATATCACCGAACACAAAAAGTTAGAAGAAAAGCTGCTTAGTGCGCAGAAACTAGAGGCTATCGGCAGTCTCGCCGCCGGAGTCGCGCATGATCTTAATAATATTTTGTCAGGCTTAGTCACATATCCTGACCTACTATTATTGGAATTGCCCAAAGACAGCCCTCTACGTGACAAAATTTCCTTAATCCAACGTTCTGGAAAAAGTGCCGCAGCCATTGTTCAGGATCTCTTGACCCTGGGTCGGCGCGGTATGAAAACAAATGAAATCGTTAACGTGAATACCGTTATAACAGACTACCTGGCATCACTTGAATTCGCCACCACCTGGAAACACCACCCGGATATACATTTGGTGAACAGCCTTGCACCAGACCTCCTTAAAATTAAGGGGTCCCCAGCCCATCTCACCAAGGCACTAATGAACCTTCTGATCAATGCCGCCGAGGCAATGCCGGCCGGAGGCACGATCACCCTCTCTTCGTATAATCGATGTGTTGATATCCCACTCAAGCTGTACGAAGAGATCCCCCTTGGTGAATATGCGTGTGTCTGTGTTGCCGATGAAGGCATCGGTATTGTCGACGAAGATTTCCGGAGAATTTTCGAGCCCTTCTACAGCAAAAAAACGATGAAACGAAGCGGATCAGGTTTAGGCATGACCGTAATCTGGGCAACCATCAAGGATCATGGCGGCTATATCGACTTGCAGAGTCGCGAGGGAGAAGGGACGCAGATCACTCTTTATTTTCCAACCACCCGCGAACAGGAAGACTTTTCTTCCCACAAAGTTGTTTTGGAGGACTACCTAGGGACGGAACAGGTGCTGGTCGTAGATGACATGCCGGAACAATTGCATATCGCCACCAGTATGCTTTCTAAACTTGGCTATGCCGTTACAGCTGTAGCAAGTGGCGAGGCTGCTGTTGAATATTTGCATTCACATACCGCGGATCTGGTCGTGCTCGACATGATCATGCCTGGCGGCATGGACGGCCTGGAAACATATAAGCAAATTCTCACCCTGCAACCAGGGCAACGAGTCATCATCACGAGCGGTTTTTCCGAATCTGATAGGGTCAAGACCCTCCTGCAGCTCGGGGCTGGAGCATATATTCAAAAGCCATATACTCTCGAGAAAATAGGTCAGGCCGTTAGAAGAGAAATAGACCGTCATGCCAGATGTTAGGGTTGGAGAATGAAAATAACTCTTCATAATTTCAGGTTTATTGAAGTAAATTTTTCATAGATAGAGTTGCCAGATTATTCCTACTGCGTAGGACTCACCTCGTTTCTTTTTTTTTGCTGACCTCAACAAGCTGTGTGAACAGCTTCTCATGCAAAAACAATAAAAGGAGAAGATGATGAAAAAGTATGGCGCAGAATTCTTCGGAACGTTTTGGCTGGTTCTTGGCGGGTGCGGCAGTGCGGTTTTAGCCGCTGCCTTCCCCAATGTGGGCATCGGATTGCTGGGCGTGTCCTTGGCGTTCGGTTTAACAGTACTGACGATGGCTTACGCGATTGGCCACATTTCAGGCTGTCACCTTAATCCCGCGGTTTCTGTCGGGCTTTGGGCGGGGGGGCGTTTTCCAGCCAACCAACTTGCGCCATACATTATCGCGCAGGTCTTGGGCGGGATTGTTGCCGGCGGCGTTCTCTATATAATTGCCAGTGGCAAAGCTGGTTTTGATGTTTCCGCTGGGTTTGCTTCAAATGGCTACGGCGCCCATTCACCTGGTGGCTACTCCCTGTTGGCGGCACTGGTCTGCGAAGTTGTTATGACCATGATGTTTCTCATTATAATTCTTGGCGCAACCGATGAGCGGGCACCAAAAGGTTTTGCCCCATTAGCCATTGGCTTGGGACTAACCTTGATCCATTTAATCAGCATCCCTGTCACCAACACGTCGGTAAACCCAGCAAGGAGTTTAGGCGTTGCTGTTTTTGCTGGTGATTGGGCGATAGCGCAGCTGTGGCTCTTTTGGGTGGCTCCGATTGCCGGCGCTCTCCTTGGCGCGGTTATTTATCGGTTCATCGGTTGCACAAAGGACTGAGAGACAACCTGCCTAATCGGGCATTCTGGTTCAACGGCAGATAGATAGTCAGACTCCGTTGAGCCAGAACGCCCCTGAACCGTTGAGGTCTCAATACATTGTGGACACAACGGTTATCAAAAAAATAGCCTGTAAGAAACGGAAGTTCCGATGAAATTATTTCTGGTATTATGCCTCTTTTCCTTGCCTTAAGGCGGCTGCTGATGTGGGTGTGGGGAGCGTCAAAAAAATAGAAGGGCAGGCATGGTGGCCGGCCATCAGAGGCCGCCATTTTCCTATTGCCGTGGCTTCATCTGTTGCATCCGCTTCATCGCTTCCTGCATGTTCTTCATCATCTGCTGCTGTTCTTCCTTATCCATAGGATTGTTCTCGTCGTCGCCGGACGATGGCATAACGCCGGCTGGCAGCATGGGATTTGATTTTTTCATGGCCTCCACGCCATCAGGACGCTTCAAAGTCTGCATAGTCCTCTGGATGTTCCCGGCCATCATGGTTTCCATCTCCTGATTGACAGTCGCGGTGATCCCGGCTGGAGGGGTGAAAGCGCTCCCTGGCACCGCTGATGAGGTGTCGATCTGGGTGGCGTTGACCGTGTTGGCCATGCCCATGACCGCGACCTCGGATCTAAGGGGAATGCCGCTGCCGTGCATAATGTAGACGGTGGACATGCCGCCCATCGTAGCGACATCACAGTCGTATCCCAAGATTTTGGTGCTGCTCTGTTTAACGGAACCGCCAAAGTTACCCATCATTGAGGCGCCATATTCCTTGGCGTTTTTCTCGAAATTCATTTTCTCCTCGCTGTTGAATTTGCTATATTCGGCCAGATACAGTTTGTTGGGATTGGTAAATTTCTCCCCAGTTTTTTGGGTCAGGTTATAGGTGGTAACCCAGTCGGGATCTATAAGTTCTAGGGTCTCAGAAGCGGTGGTCCGGCCCATGATCGTAGAGGATGCTTTATGGTGCTTGGCCCGCAGTCTGCCGTACTCTTTGACGTACAGGGTTTCCGAGCCCTGCTGGGAGCCTTTGAGTTCATAATGGATGGTGGCCTCTTTGAAGGGGAGCTTCATTTCCCAGGGGAGATCAGCGCCAAAAGCCATGGAACAAAATGTTGAAAGTGTCAATAATACTACAGTCATACATGTTCTTCTCATAACAGTCTCCTTTTGTGGAAAAATGGTGCACTAGGGTTGCGTTGCACAAATACGAGTCCCCTTATTTTAGCGATTCATGCAATCAGCACAAGGAAAAGAGGAAAAAAACTATGCTTTCAATACTCCAGACCATCGCAGAGCGGAAAATTCAACAGGCCATGCAGGAGGGGACCCTTCTTGATCTGAGTCATTGGAAAGATAAACCGCTGCCGCCCGACGACATGGCGGGCGTGCCCGATGATTTGCGAATGGCGTACAGGCTGCTGAAGAATGCCGGATATGTGCCGGAAGAAATCGCGATGCAAAAAGAGATCATCCGAACCGAACAGTTACTGGCAACCTGCACGGATGAACAAGAGAAGGTCCGGCAATTAAAAAAAATCAGCTGCCTGAAAACCAAGCTGGAGGGCCGCATGGGAAGGGTAATCCAGCTTGGCGATGAGGGTCCGTATTTCAATAAGGTTATCGACAGGTTATCGACACCCAAGGCGGAATAACAACACCCTGTTGTTCACAGTTCGACAATCGTTTCAAAAAGTTCCCGCTCCGATTCAATCTTGTCACGACTGCCAATAGTCGCTCGATAACGGGTGGCTTGCAGCTGTTGAAAAAAGGAGGCAAAACGACGGAGGTCAAGGGCCGATGTCGCCAGAATCTCCTCAATGCGCTGCTGACGAAAAGCAGGAGTAATCCCGGACAGATAATCGTTGCGCGCCGCGGCCCCCCTTGAGCCAGGGCCCAGGTGGGGAGTGAAGGAACCGTAGGCGCCGATGATCAGCTGCTGCAAGGATTCCTCGGTTAAATCAAGCGCATTGATGACCGCCGGCAATGCCTCGTAGGCCTCATAGGTCTTCTTAACCTGTGGATCCCGGTAACTGACCATGCCGAAATTACCGCTCAGGTGGTTAAACTGGATGAAACACCCATAGGCGCCTCCCATCTGCCGCACCGTGTTCCAGAGATAGTCACGGGAGAGCCAGGTTCTGAGAACCTCGAAGGAACCGTTGTATTGGCGTGGGTCAGGAAACAGGTTGCAGGCCTGAACATTGTAGACGATCTCGGCTGAGGTGGTAAAGGCCTGGGTTGCCGGGCCGCCTGCAAACTCAGGATGAGCGGGCTGTACCGGCAGATCCGGCAGACTGTTGATGACGGAGAGACCAACGTCTTGGAATTGACGGATATCCCGCTCTTCAGCCGTGACTGAGACCATCAGCCCCTGCCGACGGAAGAGCAGAGTGCGAATCTGCTGCAACGCAGAAAAAAGCTTGGCCTCCCTTGCCGGGTAATTGTCGGCAAGCTGCTTTAGATGAAGATAGGAGTGGGCCCCATGTACGTACTCGTTGTATTGCCCGGCTTGGCTTAAATGAGAAAAAGCCCTGGTGGAGGCCAGGCTATAGCCTTCGCTCTGCACCGAATGTTCGGCCCAGGCATATTCACGATGAATTATTTCCTCAATGTGCTGCTGATCTGACAAATCAACCGAGGTCAGCACTTCGGTCAGCAGATTGATCGCCTGCTCCAGGTAGGCAGAGAGGGCTTTGATATGGAGCCAGAGAACCGGACGGACCGCATCACGGGCCTCGGCCTTGACATAGACCTGAAAGGAATGCGAAAAATCTCCGGTGCAGAGATTGATGGCCTTGGCGAACTGCATGTAATCCTTTCCCTTGGTCCCGATCTCGGTCAAAATGGTGGCGAACAGATCAAGATAGGGCAGCAGATCCGCTGAAAGCGAAGAACAATCAAAGCCAAAGTCGAGGTAACAGATGCCGTTGGTCTCAAGGTTGCTGATCAGCAGCGGTGTCCCGGCAAGGGATGCGGGTTCGACGACGTGAAAAGGCGGCTTGGTGTCGAGATCGCTTAAAGAGAGGCCGGGCAGGCGTCTAAGATCTTCGGGGGTATTCGGGGCGGCCTGCAAGGCCATTAATTCCTGAGTACGATCGACCAGATGCTGGCGGCCTCCACCATCCAGGGTCAGTGCATACGCCTCCAAACGTTGCTGCTCCTCCCGCAGGTTCTGCTCCATTTTGGCCGGATCCGGCAGCAAGGTCACGGTCACCGTGGCCGGGTTGTCCAACAGGTAGGTCCGGATAAGTTGTTCGAAATAGCCTTGTTCCAAGGCATCGTGCCGGATCTCGGCCAGCAAGGCGTCAATCTGCAGGGCATCAAAGGGTTCCATCGCATATTTCAAGGCCGGCAGCGCCTTGCTGATCAGGTCCAGGCCGCGCTGGGCCTTATTCATCTCCTCGCGTACGGTGAACTCATACTTGTTCAGCTCGGAAAGCACCAGATCCCGATCCAGTTTCGCATCAACCATCCGGGTGAGGGTGGCCTTGTACAGGGCCTGGAAATGCTCCCGTTTCTCGGGATCGGATCCGATCAGATAGGTGATCATCTGATTTTTAAGGCTCGAGTTGGTGTAAAACAACCCGCCGAAATCTTTGCATAACGAGGCGTTAAAAATTGCCTTTTTCAACGGCGATCCATCGGAGTTAAAGAGAATATTGGCAATTATCTGAAAGGCGGTGCTCAGCTTGCGGTCCCGGACGGTACCCACTGCGGAACTGACAGCGATGAAGGTCTTCTGCTCCGTGGAGCTGCCTGGCTGGACCGGATAGCTGTCTTCAATGCTCAAGGGCTGCTCAAGCGCCCGTCCTTCCTTGATGCGCGCCTTGGCCACCGGGGTCGGATATTTCGCTAAAAAATTATCCTGGATAAAGGCCAGTTCCTGCTCAAGCGGGGCGTCACCGTAAAAGAAAAAGGTGCTGTTGGCCGGATGATAATGGGAGCTATGAAAGGCGACGAACTGCGCAAAGCTGAGGTCGGGAATACAACGGGGATCACCGCCGGATTCATGCGCATAGGTCGATTCGGGCATCAGACCGCGAAAGGTGTGGTGAAACAGGGCCCGGATGGGGTCGGAGAAGGCCCCCTTCATCTCGTTGAAGACCACGCCCATGTATTGGATCGAGTCTGTCTCCTTTTCAAGATGATAATGCCACCCTTCCTGCTCAAAGGTCGACTGCAGCAGGAGGGGGTGGAAGACCACATCGCAATACACATCCATGATGTTGAAATATTCTTTGATATTGCGGGTGGCAAAGGGATACCAGGTGGTATCCGCGCCGGTCATGGCATTGAGGAAGGTCATCAGCCCGCCTTTATTGATCTCGCCGAAGACATCCTTGACCGGGTATTTGGTTGAACCCATGAGCACGGAATGTTCGAGGATATGGGCAACCCCGGTGGAATCCTCGGGCACCGTCATGAACGAGACGCAAAAGGTCTTGTTCACATCCTGGTTTTTGATGGCCACGGCCTGGCAGCCCAGGGTGGCGTGCGTAAAGAGCAAGACATCCGAGTGAATTTCCGGGATAAACTCACGGCGCTCAAGAAGAAAGCCGTGATAGGTGGAGCCGATGGTATACGAGGTCATAGCATTCCGTTAGCAGAGAGTTTTGTGGGAATCGAGAAGAATGGTCACCGGGCCTGAATTTGTCAAGGTGACGTCCATCATCGCCTGAAAAACTCCGGTTTGGGTGGGGATGCCGCGCTGGCGGCAGGCCGTGATAAAATCGTCGTAAAGTTTACGGGCCACCTCCGGCGGGGCCGCTGTCGTCCAGGCGGGACGGCGGCCTTTGCGGCAGTCGCCGTGCAGGGTGAACTGGGAAACGATGAGCAATTCGCCCTGGATGTCGACCAGCGAGCGATTCATCAACCCCTGGTCGTCATCGAAAATGCGCAGGTGCACAATCTTCTCCACCAGCCAGGCAAGATCGCGCTCAGTATCCTCGCGATGGATGCCCAGCAGGACGACAAGTCCGTTACTGATGGCACCGACCACACGGCCCTCCACCTCTACCTGAGCCCGGCTGACGCGTTGCAGAACCGCTCTCACGAGCCTGCACGAAGGAGCAACGGGGGAGCCGTGCGAATTGGCCTCTGTACGACGACGGTGCTCATGCGGGATCAGGATCGATGCCGGTAGCGGGCTGCAAGGTGCCGGTGAGATATTGGATGATAGACATGGCTGCCAGAGCGGCGGTCTCACCCCGCAGGATTTTTGACCCCAGGGAAAAGGTAGCAAACTGCTGCTGTTGCAAAATCTGCAGATCATCGCCATGGAGTCCGCCTTCCGGACCGAGAAAGAGACAGATGGCCCCCGGATGCTCGATAAAAGAGGTCGGCAAGGCGGCTGATTGCTCCTGCTCCCAAGCGGCCAGACGATGGGTATAAATGGAAAAACCCGCCTGAGCGAGGGCCGCTACAGGCTCAATTAGCATGGGTGCGGCACGGTGACACTGCTTACAGGCCTCAATCATGATGCGCTGCCAACGCTCCTCCTGATGGCGGCGATCGCCGTGATTCTCGCAATATCTCGACACGATGGGCATAAACGAATGGACACCAAGTTCCGTGGCCTTCTGAATAAGGAGGTCCATTTTTTTCCCTTTCAGAAGGCATTGGGCCACGGTTAGGGGCGAGGCAGTAACACCTCCATCCTGCCGAACCGCAGTTATAACCGCGGTGACCAGATTCTTTTCGGTCTTTTCGAGAACCGCGGAAAAAATTGCACCCTTGCCATCGAAAAATTCGACCGCCTGCCCCGGTTTCAGCCGAAGCACTGAGGTGATATGCCGTGCCTCGACCCCGATCACTTCGATGCGATCAGTGGAGCGGGCATCCTGTTGCAGATAAAAACGTCGCATAGGTACCTTTGTAGCACAAAATACGAGCGAATGCATACCATTCCCCCAAGCCGAGACGGGAAAAAAAGCAGCTCACGTCGAGGTGGCACCGGAAACGGCAGGAGACGCAAGCCGCCGGTAGGTCTGGATAGTGAGCGGCACCGAAGCGCCCAGATGCTGGCTGTCAACCAACAGAAACGGCTGATCGGAAAAATCGGGAAAGAAGGCGTCTCCTACAAAATCTTGATCAATCACCGTGAGGATCAGGGTCTGGGCAAGAGGCAGGGCAGCGCGATAGAGCTGTTCGCCGCCAATGACAAACGCCTTGTCCAGCCCCTGACAAAGGGCAATGGCCTGGGCAAGAGAATTCGCCACCGTGCAGTCCGGGTGGGCCTGGAAGGCGGGATTGGCGGTGACGATGATAGTGCGGCGGCCGGGGAGCGGCCCACCGATGGAGGCATAGGTCTTCCGGCCCATGATCAGGGTATGGCCCATGGTAGTCTTTTTAAAATACGCCATATCTTCCGGAATCTGCCAAGGAATGGTATTCTTATGGCCGATGACCCGATTGGCGGCCATGGCAGCGATGATGATCAGTTCCATACGCTTTGTCTCAAACAGGCAAGGGAAAATCCGGCCGCAGAAGGCCAAAGATTGCACAATCATGATCCCGTAGAGTACGTTTTTTGGAAATTTTCAGCAACAACGTTAGTCATCCCGAGCGGAGGCAAGAATGAAGATTTTGATATACGGGGCAGGAGCCCTGGGCCAAGCGATCGGCTGCATGCTGGCGGCGGATGGACACCAGGTTGATCTGGTGCTCAGACCGCGCTTTATTGCGGCCCTGGAAACCGCTGGGTTGGAAGTTACGGGCATCTTCGGCGAATATCGGGTGGCCGCGGATCGTCTCGGCCTCCTGCAGGAGATACAGGGCCGTGACGGCAGTGGGTATGAGTCCATCCTGCTGACTACCAAAAGCTATGATACCGACGCGGCTCTTACCGATATTGCAACGCTTGCCGCGTGCAACTGTCCGGTGGTGTCCCTGCAGAACGGCTGCGGCAACCTGGAAAAATTGGCGCAGCGTTTCGGGCCAACGCGCAGCCTGGCAGCCCGGGTGATCACCGGATTTGAGATAGCTCGTCCGGGTGCGGTGCGGATCACGGTTTCTGCCGATGCCGTGCATGTGGGGGGTTGTGTGCGCGGCGAGATACCGGCGGCAGCCCGTCAACTCGCCGCAGCACTTGCCCATGCGGGAATTCCGTGTGTTGCGGTCGAGGATATTTACCAGTCGCTCTTTGCCAAACTCTTGTACAACTGCGCCCTTAACCCTCTGGGGGCGATTCTGGGCGTCCATTACGGGGCCCTGGCCGAGAGCGGCGAGACCCGGGCGGTCATGGACAAGGTGATAGAGGAGACCTTCGCAGTGATCAAGGCGATGGGCGGCACTACCCCCTGGTCCGAGGTGGCGCAGTACAAACGGTTGTTTTATGAACAACTGGTACCCTCGACCAACCATCATCGTCCGTCCATGCTGCAGGATCTGGAAAATAAAAAACCGACCGAGGTGGAGGCCATGGTCGGTTATGTGGTGGCCCAGGGACAAAAATATAAGGTAGCGACCCCCTATTGCGAGGTATTGGCCGCGCTGGTGCGGTTCAAGGAGCAGCAGACTCCTCGATGATACCAGGCTGTCGTAGGGAGGGGGGTGCCGATAGGGACCGATTAGGGCAACCGGGTCAGCAGGGTCTCCAGCAGGCTGTTGATGTGCTGGTAGCGTGCGGGAGAGGCCGCAGCGATCTGGGCCGCGGTTTGGATATATCGCCCCTCTACGAGTTCGCCATGGCAGTGGGCAAGGATCTGTCGCACCGTTTCCGGGGTCGATTCAAGATGGCATTGCAAACCAAGAATGCGGTTGTCGTAGAGAAAGGCCTGTTGCGCGCACGCCGCGCTTTCGGCCAGGTGGACCGCTCCTGCCGGGAGATTGAAAGTGTCACCGTGCCAGTGCAGGACCGTTACCTGGTCCGGAAAGCCCGCAAGCAGATCGGTGTTTTTGCCCGCCTCGGTCAGGGTAATCGGCAGCCAGCCGATTTCTTTTTCCTGGCCGGCAAAGACCGGAGAACCAAGCGCGTCAGCCAGCAGCTGCGCGCCCAGACAGATACCAACGGCTGATTTCCCGGCATCAATGGTTTGTCTGATCAAAACCTTTTCACCGGTCAGCCAGGGATAGTGCACATCCTCGTAGATGTTCATGGGCCCGCCCATGACAATCAACCGGTCAAAATCGTTGACAGTGGGCAGGGATTCGCCTGCATACAGACGAGTGAGGGTCAACGGGTGCCCCTGATCGGTGATCCACTGGCCGATATGGCCAAGTCCTTCAAAAGCAACGTGCTGCAAGGCATGGATACGCAAGGTGCTCACCTCCATCGCATATTGATCAAATCTTTTTCACTGCCCTTGTCTGCTGAGAGAAGCAAGACCGGCCACGCCCCCATCCATTGCCCGGACTTGGGGCGTCGCCGAAGAAGGGCCCAAAGTTTCAGGCGGGTTTTTTCTCAGGTGCGGGTTCGTCGCCGACTACCGCCATACCAAAGGCAAGCCGCAGTTTCCGCTCGATGCTGTCCAGTGTTTCCGGATGTTCTTTCAGGAATTTCTTGGCGTTTTCCCGGCCCTGACCGATGCGTTCTTCCTGATAGGAATACCAAGCGCCGCTCTTGTCTACGATCCCTTGAGCCACGCCAAGATCGAGCAGGTCGCCGGTTTTTGAGATCCCCTCGCCATACACAATGTCAACGTCCGCCTGTTTGAAGGGCGGCGCCACCTTATTCTTAACGATTTTGATCTTGGTCAGGTTGCCGATAACATCGGTCCCTTCCTTGATCTGGGTGGTTTTGCGGATATCGATGCGGATCGAACTATAGAATTTAAGCGCATTACCACCCGTTGTCGTCTCGGGGTTACCGAACATCACCCCGATTTTCATCCGAATCTGGTTGATGAAAATCAAAACGGTGTTGGTGCGGCTGATCACACCCGTAAATTTGCGCATGGCGTGCGACATGAGACGGGCCTGGAGACCGACATGCTGATCGCCGACATTACCGTCAATCTCGGCGCGGGGCACCAGAGCGGCCACTGAGTCGATCACCACCACATCGATGCCGCCGCTGCGGATCAGAATCTCGGCAATTTCCAGGGCCTGTTCCCCATAGTCTGGCTGGGAAATCAGCAGGTTGTCGGTATCCACTCCCAACCGCTCTGCATAGCTGGTGTCCAGGGCATGCTCAGCATCAATGAAGGCGGCATTCCCCCCTCTTCGCTGGGCCTCGGCAATGACATGCAGGGCCAACGTCGTCTTTCCCGAAGACTCAGGACCATAAATTTCGGTGACCCGCCCGCGGGGGAGACCGCCGACGCCTAGGGCCAAGTCAACGGACAGGATACCGGTAGGGATGATCGGAATATTTTCCCGTTCCGTGCTCCCCAACCGCATGATCGATCCCTTACCGAACTGCCGATGGATCTGGGTAATTGCATTATCAACGCTTTTCAGGCGGCCTTCACTTACGTCATTGGACACTGTCATGGAATTCTCCTTGTCTGACCTGTATTAATTCTCGAGTAAAGCACGGCGCACCAGATCCAGTGCAGTGTGCGCGGTTTTTTCCTGAATCTGCCGACGTGAGCCGGTAAAATGGTACAATCGGTCGCTGACTTTGTCTTGGTACCAGAGGCCCAGGTAGACCGTACCAACGGGCTTCTCAGCAGTCCCTCCCCCGGGACCGGCGATACCGGTGGCTGTAACCGCAATGTCGCATTTGAGCCTCGCTGCCGTCTGGACAGCCATTGCCCGGGCGGTCTCGGCACTCACCGCGCCATACTGAGCCAGCAGGCTGTGATCGATAGTCAGCAGCAGCTGTTTCAGTTCGTTGGAATAGACGATCACACCGCCGCCAAACCACTGGGAGCTGCCCGGTGTCTCGGTGATTTTGCTGGCAATAAGCCCGCCGGTGCAGGATTCGGCAACACCGAGCATTGCGCCCCTGCTTGCAAGCAACTGCCCGGTGACTGCGGCCAGGGTAGCGTTACCGGTGCCATACAGATGATCGCCTAAGGCCTGCCGGATGAAGGTGTCGGTTTCCAGAAAAAGAGGATCGTCCTGCCCTTGCTTGAGATTGCGGAGGGTAAGGCTGACGTGGACCTCGCAACCGACCGGGTAATAGCCCACCTGGAGGGCACGGTTATGCTCCAAAGGCAGCAGGAGCCGATTGATGGCCACCTCCTGCAGTCCACAGGTGCGATAAATTTGCTGGCAGACGGGTACGGCCGGGGAGGGCGAGAAGGCTCGCAAACCGGGAAGCACTTTGCTGTGCAGCAGGATTTCCATCTGCGGCGGCACCCCGGGAAGAAAATAGATGGGTTTACCGTCATGACGAAGCAGATAGCCCGCCATGCGGCAGTCGGCATCCAAGACCTCGGCCCCCTCGGGCAGCTGAGCGAGCTTGGCAAGCGACACCCCATTGCTCCGTATTTCGTGGGACAGGCGGGCGTTGAGATTGGCCAGCACACCGGGATGCACAGCGGTTTTGAGATTGAGCGCCTGGACAACCGCATCAGTGGTCAGGTCATCGGTGGTGGCACCCAAGCCGCCGGTGACAATCACAAAATCGGCGCGCGCGAGCGCCGTTTTAAGGGTGCTGCCGATGAGTTCCGGTACGTCACCAATGGTGTGCATAGCCTGGATCTCGTGACCCAGCAAAAACAGTTCCCTGGCCGCCAACCCACTGGTGGTGTTGGTGATGCGGCCAGAGGTCAGTTCGTCGCCGATGGCGATAATTTCTCCGATCATCCGCCTGTTCCTTGTGCCTTTTTCAAAACAGCCTACCTGGTTCCATGCTTTTCCTCAAGCAACTCATCAACAACGCAGCCCACGGGTTGGCCCTGGTCCACGCTGGTGAGCCGAACCGGGACAACCTGGCGCAGCAGGCGTGAGGTTCCGGGAAAAAGAATCGGCAGATAATTTTCTGAAAACCCTTGGAGAAGACCGCTTTTGGGGGCACGTCGTTCCACCAGGACCCGCTGGACCGAACCGATATTGTCCTGATAAAACTGCGTTCGTTTTGCCCCATCCAGGGTGCGCAGCCGCAGCACTCTCGCGTCTTTCACCGGGCCGGGAAGCTGCTGCCCAAAGGAAGCGGCCAGGGTACCGGGACGCCGGGAATAGGGAAAAACGTGCAGGTAACTGACCGGTAACTCCGCCAGCAGACGGTAGGTATTTTCCGCAGCCTGCTCCGATTCTCCCGGGAATCCGCCCAGAACATCGCATCCGATGGCTGCCGTGGGCAAGGCCTGATGCACCCGTTCGATCACCGCCGCAAACTCGGCCCGGGTGTAGCGTCGATTCATGCGGGCCAAAATCTCATCATCGCCGCTCTGCAGGGGAATATGCAGGTGGGGCATAAGATTGGCATGGGTGGTCATCAGCTCCAACAAATGGTCATTGACCTCGGTGGGCTCAATGGAACTCAGACGCAGACGCAGAGCGGGGAAATCGCGGCAGATGCGTCCCAGGAGGCTGTAGATGGTCTGCTGCTCGGACAGATCGAGCCCGTATTTGCCGACATTGATGCCGGTAATCACCAGCTCTTGATAGCCCTGCTCGGCAAAGACGGCGACCTGCTCAAGCACACCGGCCAGCGGCAGGCTACGGCTGCGTCCCCGGGTAAAAGGAACGATGCAGTACGAGCAGAAGTTATCGCAGCCATCCTGAATACGGAGATAGGCCCTAGTCCGCCCCCGGAAACGCTGAACCGGCAGCGGGCAGATCTCTTTTTTCCTGCGAATCTGCCCCATCAGCATGACCAGGTCGGGGGGCTCCTCGGCCAGGGCGGCCTCCACCAGCAGGTGCTTGTTGCCGTTGCCGATGATGGTCACCGGCTGGTCGGCAAGTCCCAGCACCGTCTCTGGGTCCATCTGGGCATAGCAGCCTGTGACCACGATCCGGGCCTCGGGGTGGGCGAGGAGCACACGCCGGATCAACTGCCGGGATTGCTGTCCGGCTCGAGCCGTGACCGTACACGTGTTGATCACATAGACATCCGCATCCGCCTGAAAGGCAACCAGTTGGCAACCCAAGGCCTCAAATCCGGTGGCGAAAGCGGCCGATTCGAACTGGTTGACCTTGCAGCCCAGGGTGGTGATGGCAATCTTTTTCACCAGTCGATTGCTCCCGGCTCTGCCGCAGACAGACTGATCACCCCACTGCCGACGACCTGATCGCCCTCGTAGAAGACCGCAAATTGGCCGGGCGTAATGGCACGCTGCGGGGTGTCAAACAGGATGCGCCAGCAGTCCGGACCAGTCTGATCGACCTGGGCAGCCGCGGGAGTATGATGCAGACGCAACTGCACCTGACCACGCCAGGGGAAGGGAGGGGGCGGTTGCGACCACTGTAACGAATGGAGGGAACAGACCCTTTGCAAGAGATCGGTATTTTTACCGACAATAATCCGGTTGTTCGCGGCGTCGATGCCCACCACATACCAGGGAGTGGCATCCGGGAGGCCAAGGCCGCGGCGCTGGCCGATGGTGTAATTCCAGACGCCTCGATGCTCGCCAAGCAGGGTGCCATCCATAGTGACAATAGGACCGGTTGTATCGTGAATGCCCTGCCCAGCCAGAAAGGAGGGCAAACCCTGAGAGAGAAAGCAGACGTCCTGGCTTTCCTCTCCCTGGAACTGCAAACCGAGCGTTTGTGCCTGTTGGTAGACCTGTTGTTTGGTCCATTCGCCGAGGGGAAACAGGAGATTTTGCAGTTGCGTGGAGATGAGTCGTGCCAGAAAATAGGACTGGTCTTTTAAGCGGTCAGTCCCACGGAATAGGGCAACATGCTCTCCGGTCGGCTGGACACGGGCATAGTGTCCGGTGGCGATCTTGTCCATACCTGCATGCATCATGGTTGCGGCCAGCAGCCCAAATTTGATAAAACGGTTACATTGGACACAGGGATTCGGCGTTTGGCCTGCACGATAGCCATCGATAAAATAACGGATAATCTGATCGGAAAACTGGTGGCGTAAATCGATACAGGTGAGGGGAACCGTTAATGCGGCCGCAACCTCTTGCACCCGTTGCAGCTGCACTTCGAGCTGGACCAGCGGCAACACCATGAAGAAACCGTGCACCTGATAGCCCTGCTCCTGCAACAAGGATGCAGCCACTGCGGAGTCCACTCCGCCGCTCATGGCTATGCCGACTTTCATCGTGGACATGGACAGCTGGCCTTCAATCAGTTACGGCTGGACAAAGGGGACAGGCGTTGAACCGGCAGAAGCATCGACAGGAAAAAACAACCGGACCGTAATCACAGCAATGAGGTCAGAATAGTACAATTCCGACAAACAGTCATTTTTTCCTTCCAGTTCTTATCCGCGGTACATTCACAGCGGGTGCTGCTGAGAAACCAGCACAGGTGCCCTGCCTGAAACTCCCAGGCCGGACATTCTTTCTTACGCTCACATTTTTTGAGGGTCCAGCAATCTTTGCGTTTTGCCTGGCCATCTCCCCTCTGGTTGACTATCAAAAAATAGAGCTGTCGTTCGACATGAACAGGAATTGACCGCCATCCCTGTTCATAACTTTGCACGGCTTTTAAGGAAATGCCGAGGAGCTCAGCAAGAGCTTTCTGGGTTTTGTCTAATTTTGCCCGTAGGTTGGCAAATATTTCGCGATTCATAATTTTGCCCATGTGGTATTAATATGTTAGCAAGAGATACCACAAGGTGAGGAAGGCGGCAATTCATTTTCCGTTGGCAAAGGGTGCGGAAAAGACCTGGTCGAGGGATGCGCGGCAACGGAAAAGTCCATGGAAAAGCAGGAAAAAATAGTGTACCTTGTTACGATTGACAGTGTCGAGAGGCATCAGGTTTGAATTGCTGCATCTCGTACCCTTGAGGAGCTTTACGTTGGTTCAACAGGAGATATGGCGCCAGCTATGACCACACAGCAGAAAGTGAACGTGAACGGAACCGGAATGGCGAGGTTGAAGAGGGCGATAACCTGCTCCTCTGCCGGCTTTGCAGCCGCATGGAAAAACGAAGAGGCCTTTCGCCAGGAGCTGCTCCTCAGTGTGGTGCTGATCCCCTTGGCCTGCTGGCTTGGTCAAAACGGGATGGAGCGTGCCCTCCTTATTGGCAGCCTGCTCCTCGTGCTGATCGTCGAACTGCTCAACACGGCTGTCGAGGTGGTCGTCAACCGCATCAGTACCGAACGGCACGAGCTTTCCGGGCTGGCCAAAGATTTAGGCTCCGCAGCGGTATCCATGTCGCTTGTTAATGCCGGTGTTATCTGGCTGTTGGTCGTACTCACCTGATCCCCGCACGGTTGTCCACGATTCCCGCCCCCCTGTTGCACCGATTCTCAATAAGACAACCAGTATAATCCGCCCTTATTACAAACATCCCGTACCGCGCTTTTTCAGACGACTTGCCGGCAGCCCGGCCCAACAAGACGACTACAACCGCCCGGTCCCGGCAAGACCTGGATGCGGACATCGATGCGCTCCTTCAGCAGTGGCACATGGGAGATGACACCGATCAGCTTGCCATCGTGCTGCAGTTCGGCCAGGGTCTGCAGGGCCGTCTCCAGGGCCTCTTCATCCAGGGTGCCGAATCCCTCATCGAGAAACAGGGAATCGACCCGGACATTGTGGCTGGCCATGGCGGACAGGCCGAGCGACAGGGCCAGACTAACGAGAAAACTCTCGCCACCCGAGAGGTTACGGGTCGAGCGGATCTCGCCGGCCTGATAGTTGTCGATCACCTGCAGGGCCAAGGGCTCCTTCGGGTCCCGCAGGAGCAGATAGCGATCGTTCATCTTCCGCAGCTGCCGGTTGGCGTGACTGATCATCACATCAAAGGTCAGGCCTTGGGCAAAGACCCGAAATTTCTTGCCATCCGCTGAGCCGATCAACTGGTGCAGCAGATCCCAGCGCTCCTGCTCCTTATGCTGAGCGGCCAGGACATGCCGCTGCGCCTCAAACTGTTTTTTACGGAGGCTGTTCGCGGTCAGCCGCTCCCGTTCCGCACCAATCCGCTGCTGCACGGCCTCAAGGTCTTGATGGTACGCCGCCTGCTCTGCAAGCAGCGCCGCCTGCTCTTTTTGCCCGCGATGCTGTTCTTCTTCCCGCTCCAGGGCCATGGCCAGTTCGCTCTTGCGGGCAGCGAGCACGGCCTGCTCCTTTTCCAGCCCTTCTTTCCAGGTGCCGAGTTCCGCCAAGACCTCCGGCGCCAGCAGGGCACCGCAGAAATCGGCCAGATCCGCAAAGCCGGCAGCGGGCAGCTTGCCAAGCAACTCGGCCTCCAGCAGGCGGCTCTGCGGCAGCAGGGCAGCCTGCTCCTCTGCACCGATCCGCACCTGTTCGCTCAGTCCATGCAGCTCCTTGTCAATTTGTGTCAGACGGGTACGGATGGTCATCTCGCGCGCCTGGGTCTGCCGGACCAATGTTTGCACCTTCTGTTCTTCCAGATTCGGATCGCGATCACCATAGAGATCGAACCGTTCCGCCAGCAAATCGGCCTCTTCCCGGCGCAGGGTCTCAAGCTCTATGGCCTGCTGGGACAGCGTCCTGGCGATGGTGGCCAGCAGCAGGTCGAACTTGTCCTGTTCCACCTGGAGACGGGTCTGTTCCCGGAGCAACTGTTCCCGGTGCTGCTGCTGTGCCTTCCAGGCCTGCTGACGGGCTTCCAGTTGGAGCAGCAGATGCTCCGCCTGCTGGGGCGGGCATTCCCTGATACCTAAGGGCTGCAACTGACTGAGGAGATCAATGCGACCCCGATCGATCTCGGCCAACTCCTCACAAGCCTGCTCCTCAAAGCGGAGCAGCTCGCTTGCGATGGTCTCTCCGGCATACCGCGCTGCCTGCAACCGCCCGAGCAGGTCGGTGTGCCGGGCAGTAGCCTGCTCCAACTGGGTATGCACCGTGTGCAGCTCACCGTCCAGCCGCTCAATCGCCTTGATGCGGAGCCGAAGGGCCTCTACCTGCCCCAGCAATTGATCCGCCTGGGCAGACCAGTCCGCCGCCGCGCCACCCTCCAGCAGCACCAATAACGGCGCCAGCTGTTCCGCCAATCCCTGTTGCTGCTGCCCCCCTTTAACAAGAGCGGCACCGGCATATTCGACATCCTTGGCAAGACTGACCAGAGATTCCCGTTTCTGCGCCAACACGGCCAGCAGCTGCTCCAGCTCAACGCGCGCCTGGGCAAGCGCCGAATCCGCCGGCTCGATCACCGGCCGCGCATCGGTCCAGGGGTGATGGGTGGCCCCGCACAAGGGACAGGGATCCCCATCTACCAGGCGACAGCGTTCCTCTTCGTAACTGCGGATGCGCAAGGTCAGTTGGTGGTTGCGCTCATATTGGCCCACCAGTTGCTGCTGGAGCTGCCGCTTTTCCTCCAGGACCTGCAGCGCAAGCGCTTGTTGCTGTTCCCTTGCTTGTAACTCACGGAGTGAACGCCCGAGCGACGCTATTTCCTCTTCCAGGGCCTGTTGCCGGACCAGGAGTTCGCCGGTCTTTTCCAGATCCCGGAGCCGCTGCTCCCCCTGTTCAACCTGCAGACGCCAAAAGGACGGCTCCTGTCCGGCCAGCAACTCCTCTCGGGTCACCTGCAGATGCTGCTGCCGCTGGCGGAGAGCGGCCAGGCCCTGTCCGGCCTGCTCCTCGACCTGGAGCAAACGGTTGACCTGCTCGGCCGCCTCGGCCAGGGCAATTTTTTTTTCTTCACAGCTTTGCGCCAATCGGGCCAGATTGCTTTCCCGCCCCCCCAACTGGAGGAGTTGCTGGCGAAAACCAGCCAAGTGTTCCACCAGGAGACTGTCGCTACCATGCTCACGGAGGAAGGCGTCCAGATGCTCTAACTGTGCGGTCATCGCCGCCTGCTGCCGCTTCAGGTCGGCCTGCAGCCCAAAGTGGTGCCGCTGTTCCGTTTCCGCCTGTTGCCGAGCAAGGCTTCTCTGGTCAATAATCTTTTTCTTCTCATACAGGTGGAGATCAACCACTCGCACCGTTTTAATCGCTTCGGTTTCCCGGATCTGGATCGCCACACTCTCCTGCACCTGTTCGCAGATCCGGGCATAATCCTGGGCAACCTGCCGTTGTTCCTGTTGCAGTCGTTCCCAGGCCATACCCTGTTCTTCACCCGTGGAGCGCAGGAGAGCCAGGCGCTCCTGGACATGTTGCAGCCGGGTGTATTCGGCGAATAACGCCTGAGCCCGTTGCCCGCGTTCATATTGCAACAGCTCCGCCCGGCCCTCCTCCCGACGCCCGGCCAGTGCCAACAGGTGCTGCTCTGTTGCGGCGAGCTGTTCCTGCAGCGACCCGATCGTCTTGATCCGCTGCAGGGCCTCGCCCCGGACGGCGAGTGCTTTCTGCAGTTCGACAACAGTCAGTAGAGCCTCGTTGATCCGCGCCTCCAGAGCCTGTTCCTCTTCTTCGTTCAGGAGGATCACACTTCCCAGGGTTTCCTCAAGGCTCGCGCTTTTGCTCCGCTCCTCGCTGGTGCGTTCATGGACGGCCATGGAGATGCGCGAATAGATGGCGGTACCGGTGATCTGTTCGAGAATCGGGGCACGCTGGTCGGCATCTGCCTCGAGAAAGGTGGCAAACCCGCCTTGTGCCAGGAGAATCGAGCGGGTGAACCGGTCATAATCCATGCCAGTGACCCGTTCCACCAAACGGCCTACCTCTTTGCTTCTGGCCTCCAGCACCTTGCCGGTGACCGCGTCAACAATCTCATGACGGGGCGCCTGCAATTCGCCGTCCGCACTGCGACGGGCCCGGTGTTGGCCCCAGTGGCAGCGAAATCGGCCCTGCGGCGTCTCGAACTCCACCTCGGCAAAACAGTCGCCTGCTCGGCGGGAGAGGATCTCATTGCTGGATTTGCTGATATGGCCGAGCCGCGGCGTGCGCGCAAACAGGGCCAGGCAGATGGCGTCGAGGATGGTGGATTTGCCCGCCCCGGTAGGCCCAGTAATGGCAAAGATGCCCGCGGCTGCATATTCCGGAGCGGTGAAGTCGATGGACCAGGAACCGGCCAGCGAATTGAGATTGCAGAGGTGGACCGCCAGGATCTTCATACGCCCTCAGTCCGCCTCATGGGCGTCCTGGGCAAGCGCGGCAATAATTTCCGCAAAAGCGCCACGGGCCTCCTGCCGCTGCCCCTCTTCCAGTTGTCCGGCCTCCAGGCAACGCTCAAAGACCTCGGTGACACTGAGATCGTCCAGGGATTCAGCCTCCTCGGCCTGCTGCAGGGCATAATCAAAGATTCGGTTGTTACGGATGCGGAGGATGGCCAACGCCGACCCTTCGACAGCGGCCAGCAGCTGTTCACGGAGGTTGGGAACCACCTCCCGGCCTTCGTAGTGCAGTTCCAGCCAGGCGTCACTCGCAGCAGCCTTCAGTTGGTCCAGGCCGTAGAGCAGGGCGGGCAGGTCGCCGCGCAACGAAACCAAGGGCTGGAAACTGGGGACCGGGATCGGCTCCACTTCCATGGACCGCCCCTGAGAGCGGATCGCCAGGATCTGTTTGCGCTGGTCAGCCTCGTTGAAACTCATAGGCAGCGGTGCGCCGCAATAACGCCGGGTCAGCGATTGGTTCACCTCCTGGGCGAGATGGAGATGACCCAGGGCCAGATAATCGACGCTCTCCGGAAACGCGGCCCCTTCGATCCGGCTCAGCCCCCCGATGGCCAGTTCGCGTACACCGTCACCCTCGACCGTCCTGCCGCCGGCCACAAACAGATGGCCCATGACCACCAGGGGCAAGGCAAGATCGATGTCGCGGCGCATCTGCTCGGCCGCCCGGCAGACCTGGTGGTAATGCTCCCTGATTCCCTGCTGCAGGAGCGACCCCTTTTCCTCCAGGGATTCCCCGGCCGCAGCGCTGCGAATGTCCCGATCTCTCAGGAAGGGAACGGCGCCGACCAGCAATTCAGCTTGACCGTCCTGGTCCCGCAGCAGCAGGAGCTCCTTGTCGAGACAATCATCGACCGCTCCCACCACATGAATCTGGAGCTGGCGGAGCAGTTCGCGCGGTGCCTCGAGAAGGGAGGGGGAATCGTGGTTGCCGGCAATCACCACGACATGGCGACACGGGGATTCGGCCAGGCGGTGGAGGAAGCGGTAGTAGAGGGTCAGGGCCTGGCTCCCCGGCGCGGTGGTGTCAAAAATATCACCCGCCACCAGCAGCACGTCAATCCCTTCTTTTTCAATCAGGCTGGCCAGCCAGTCGAGAAAGCGTGCCTGTTCCTCATGCCGTCTCCGCCCGTGGAAACGATGACCGAGGTGCCAGTCCGAGGTGTGGATCAGCCGCATGGCAGAAAATGCCGTCTTAATAGGCGCTGATCTTAGTTTCCATGGTGAAGACCTCGTCGTCCACCTCTTTGACCAGAGCCTGCCCGGCAATAACGGTCTTGCCGTCAAAGGTCAGGGTAGGGCCACCATGGAGCTGCCAGCCGCGGTTAAGTTTATCGGAAACGCGCTTGCAGAACATTTCATCGTCTGGCCCGGTAATACAACTGTACAGTTTCATATTTTCACCGTATTTTCTGTAATCATGGAAACAATCTGAAAAGGGACCTGTTCCTCTGCCAGGCGATGCCGGCGGGGAATCGTTTGCTGGCCCCTATACTACTTGATGGGGCCGTTGCAAGCCAAATGATTAATCAAGGAATCGATCCGTTCCGCGACCGCTTGAGCCGGGACATCCGCAACGATCTCTCCGAATCGCTGCTCACCTGTCTCGCGCAGCACCAACTGACAGCGGCGCAGGCTGTGGCGACCCGCTACCTCACCAACGATCCCGCCCCCTGCTATGCGGCCTATATCCATGACCGCCTGAACCGCTACACCCGGTTTCTCGCCCTGGTTGCCGGGGGACCGGCCGATGTGGTCTGGCAGGGGTTTGCCCTCTGGGACCTGGGGTTGTTTTTCGAGGTGCATGAAATCCTGGAACAGGCCTGGCTGCATTCTTGCGGCGCCGAAAAAACCTTTCTCCAAGCCCTGATCCGGGCAGCAGGGGTCTACATCAAGCGGGAATGCGGGTTTTATGATGCCGCAGCAAAGATGGCGGCCAAGGCGATACCGGTGCTTGCGGCCAACCGTCATCGACTTGCGGTCTATACCGATCCGGAACGGTTGCTCACCGCCTTGGGCTCTGCCACCGAAAAACCGCCGCTCCTCCTGAGCTGAAACGATTTTTCCGGACACCAGCGTGCGGCGGGGTTGACGCCGCGGCTCGTTTCCGGGTATGGTATTCGCTCTTACGGTCGTCGCAGTCGATTCGACCACCGTAAACCGCCTTCCAAGGCGACTTTTCCCAACCGCATTCATCGTTGCGCCTGTAGCTCAGCTGGATAGAGCATCGGACTTCGAATCCGAGGGTCGGGGGTTCGAATCCCTCCGGGCGTACCAAACATATCAAGCACTTATCGTTCATCCGGTAAGTGCTTTTTTGTTTTATAGTGCAAATTCAGTGCACTTAGATTTGACAACCCACCTCAAAACACAGCAAATCTCAACTAACTTTTCCCTGGCCTGGCTGCTTCAAACTCATCATCTTGAAAGTGAAATGCACCAATAATGCACTTTTTTCAGAATGCACTTTTTTATTCTATTTGATAACGGTTAGTTATTGTTGAAAACCATCGGATTGAGATTCCGACGATTGACAAATATCGCCATTAATTGTAATTTGTAGTCATGATTATTTAATCAAATCTGGCGAGGTGCAACCATGGCAAATATCCAAAAGATCGAAGGCAAGAACGGAATTAAATACCGTGTACTTATTCGCTTGAAAGGTTGCCCCGCACAATCCGCCACGTTCACCAGGATCACCGACGCTAAGAAATGGGCGCAAGATACAGAAAGCGCTATTCGGGACGGACGGCATTTTAAAACGGTTGAGGCTAAACGTCACACCGTCGCGGATATGATCGACAGGTATATTCAAGATATCGTACCGGGCAAGAAGGATGTAATCAATACCACCAATCAACTGTTGTACTGGAAGGAGCAAATCGGCCTCAAACCCCTTTCAGATATCACCACGCCTTTAATCGTCAGCATTCGGGACCGTCTGCTCAAAGAGCCTTATTACACTACCCGGAAGGCCGGTGAAGCTGTTGTATCGACAGAACGCACCCGCAGCAATGCCACGGTCAACAGATACCTGGCTGCGTTCGGCCATTGCCTCACTATCGCAGCAACACAATGGGAGTGGCTAGAGGCCAACCCTTTGAAGAATATCCAAAAGCAGGCCGAACCACAGGGCCGCGTCCGTTTCTTGTCTGACGATGAAAGAGCGCGCCTTCTTGCCGCATGTCTGAGCAGTGTGAACCCTTTGCTCTATACCATCGTTGTTTTGGCTCTTAGTACAGGGATGCGACAAGGGGAAGTCCTGAATTTAACCTGGGATGACGTGGACCTTGATAACCAGCGGATCACTCTGCACGATACCAAGAACGGAGAGAGAAGGGCGGTTCACCTGGCCGGGAAGGCCCTGGGACTTCTTCAGGAGTTGAAGAAAAAGAAACTCCGTGATGAGAGCAACCTTGTATTTCCTGGAACCGCAGCCCTTAACCGTGGCCCTGCTTCAATCAGAACGGCCTGGATGACAGCCTTGAAGAAAGCCGAGGTGGAGAATTTCAAGTTCCACGATCTGCGCCACAGTGCCGCCTCTTACCTTGCCATGAATGGAGCGCCATTACTGGACATTGCCGCGATCCTCGGACATAAGACCTTGTCTATGGTCAAGCGGTACAGTCACCTGTCAGAAACGCATGTGGGGGGCGTGGTAGCGAGTATGAATGAAAAGATATTCGGGCGGTGATTATTTCGGGGGTTCGTAGTCCAATCTTGCCCAATTGTGAGGATCTTCAGTTTTCATTAATTCAATACCACGCAGCAGAGTCATAACAATTTTCATTTCATCGGCGGGGACACCCAGAAATGCAACAAACAGGTTACGATATTTATCAAAGAAGCCCTTGACTTCCCCTAGCTCACGATACTCTTTAAGTCTTTCTAGGTCGGCAACTCCCTCTTTCTTCCTGATTGCGTACACCATACCTTCCACTAGGGATTCATAGCTGTCCTCAGCACTGCCCCCCCCCAACTCTTCCCTAACTCTTGCATACCCTGCAAGATATTCTCTCTCTTGTTCCAACGTGGTGGGGACATCCCCCCGCAACCACGGCACCGACACCTTGAAGTAATCCGCCAATTTTTGAAGCGTCTCGAGTGACGGCTCACCAACTCCTTTTAGATATCTCTGCACTGTCAATAGCGCCAATCCTGATTCTCTTGCCACAGCACTTTGGCTTTTTTTTGCCACGGCTTCCCTGATTAACTCAACTACCCTCTCGGGTGTTTTACCCCCGCCCCTCCCTTTAGCCACAACGCCTCCCTCCCTTCAATAGAAAACACCTTTTGCCCACTAATAATTAAGTTGACAAACGCCACCCACTTAATTATTAGTATATCTACTACAAAATAAGTAGTCACCATAAAACGCAACATAAGAGAGGCCCAAAATGGAAGCAACCAGGCAAGAGGCAAGAATGGACAACCAAAACCAAGGCAGCAACCAGACCGTGAAAACCTATCTGACGGTCAAGGAATTCGCAAAGAAGCACAGGGCATTTTCTGAGAACTCGCTCAGGTGGATGATCTTCAACAGATCCACCAACGGCTTCGACTCCTGTTTTAGGAAAGTAGGGAAGAAGCGAGTGGTGATTGACGAGGCCGCTTTTTTTGAGAAGGTCGATGGCTCCAGAATGGCAGCATAACGTTCATGGTTAACGCGGAGGTGACGCGATGACAAAACAAGAAAGCCCTTGGACGGGGGCAACCGTTCCAAGGGCCAAAGGGGTAAGCTTCATTAACGATAATAATACCCCCATCAGCCTGAATAATAAAGCGAAAGCCGCTCAATGCCTGAAAATCCTTGAACGACTCAAGCTCTCCCCCCTCAGCACTCCCGAAGCCAGAGACATTTTGCATATCATGCACCCTGCCGGGCGTATCTGTGACCTCAGAAAACAGGGGTGGATGATCGAAACCCACCGTTGCCATGAAGCCACCTCGGAAGGGGCGGTTTCTATAGTCGCCAAATATGTCTTGGTCGGCAGGGTAGGTATGGATGGATGAACCCGGAACAGAAAAAAATCGGGTCAATAAGAAGACTCGCCCTGATCTTGATTGGAACGGAAACCCCAGAGCCTATTGGATTGTCTATGAACTCATTCAATCAGACGCTTTTCGTTCTTTGTCGAAGATAGAGACCGATCTCATGCTCTGGATTCTATCAAGGCGACAATACCCTTATGGGAAGCTGAAAAAGCGAACTCCTCGCGATTACTGGAACCCTCTCAACGGAAACGACTTGAAGATTCCTTATATTGCTGTGCTCGATTTCTTCAGCGGAAACGGAATGCCTCCACCTAATCCAAGCTCGATAGCAAGGGCGATCAATAGCCTTATGCATCGGGGATTCCTGGAACCTCTTATTGTTGGAGGCCGTGGCAAAGGGGACATGAGCGTTTATCGGCTGGCGCATGAGTGGCGAATATGGAGAGAGGGCGATCCACCTGTTTACACCAAGGCCGGGATGAGCAATGCCAAGGGGTTTTGCATTCCCGGAAGCGGGATCTTTTGCCCTGTAAAATTAGAAAAGGGTCGCATCCATGCATGAGAACCTTACATGCAGCTGTGCTATAGCAGGGCTGCAAAATTGCTCTTTTTCTCATGCAGCGTTGCAATAGTAGAAAACAGGGTGTTTCAGGCGTAAAGGCACAATGGGCGGGGGTTTGCGGTTAATCATGTACCCAAAGACCAAAAGCCCTCTTTCTCATGCAGCCATGCATGTACTTAATGATTGCCATGGTATGGCGATTCTTATTGGTCCATTCAACACCTTTAGAGATGAGAAATAAGAGGCTAAAACGACGGCGGCCTTCGGCGGTGCACCTGGCCCGTCAAGTTGGTCAAGTTGATGCTCACCGGCGAATGCATCACCAGAATGCGAACAATAACAACGCCCCGCAATGGGGCCATCTCAATCTTAAATTGGAGAAAAATCATGAATGAAGAAAAATCAGTCATCGATATGCACGACGAAACAAACCTGCTTGTCTCAGCATCAAAAGCAATGGTCATTTCAATGATGGTGCATACCGAAGATGAACACCCGTCACTTTCATCGAGAAGCATGAATTACATGCTTTGGCAGGTAGAGCGCAATCTTGAGACTGTAAACGAATTAGTCCATGGGCTTTGGGAGGCTCACAAAAAATCCCTTCAAGTAGCTCCCACCACTTGAGCAGTCCTGGACGTAGATAAAGCCGCAGTAACCAATACCACAAAGGGGGATGTATTCAACTCATCCCCCTTCGAATTGCCAGCAAGGAGCAATGCCGATGACCCGAAGAAAAATCATACCGAAACCGGAAGAGCAGCAGGTCGCCGCAAAGTATGAACCGACATTTAAGGAGCGAGAAGCCTTAACAGCTATGGTAGAGGCGAGGAAAACGAGATTACCCGCTCCAAAAATCAAAGTGACTGTAAATCCGAAAGGCGTTTCTGAAATCGATGTGGACCACCTGGACCCCGCGATTGGTTGGGTTCTATTCGAGCACACCTTCTCCACACCTTCACACGATTTTATCAACGGCATGTTAAGCCAGGTTTGCAATGCTGTGTCGAAGGGGGGGACGGTTGCCCCAAAAGTGGTGAACTTTGCTCTTTCCGTCGTCGCCGGGATCAATCCGAAAGATGAGCTTGAAACAATGCTGGCAGCGCAGATGGCGGTGGTACATATGGCGACCATGGATTTTGCCGGTAGGCTGATTCGAGCGGAATCCCTCAACCAGTTGAACAGCCATGATCGGACATTGAACAAACTGGCGAGAACCTTCACCTCTCAGATGGAAGCATTGAGGAAACACCGTACAGGGGGCAAACAGGAGGTCACCGTTCACCACGTGACGGTTAATGAAGGCGGTCAGGCTATTGTCGGCAACGTCCAGCAGACCAGGGGGGAGGGGGAGGGGTGATATGGAAAAGAATAATTACCCCATACCAAGGGTTCTTTGTGGTGCAAAAACACGAACGGGCGGAAGCTGCAACCAGCCTGCCATGAAGAATGGCAAGTGCCGTCTGCATGGAGGCAAGAGTCTGTCCGGTGCCGAGCATGGGCGATACATCACCGGCTACTACACCAAAGGGGCTATCGCATCCAGGAAGAGCCTGTCAGACCTTCTTCGAGAAATCAAAGACCACATAGGCAAGATGTAATAAGCGAGTCCCATGAATGAGCGGGTCCCAGTTGGCCTATTCAGCATTATGGGAGTTGGGCGCCTCGATTCAAACCTAACAAAGGAGTTTAAAAATATGTCCGCATTAACCAAAGTGTCCGCACCCTTTGCTAGTGCTTCCCTATAGGTTCTTTTCACTCTTAGCGCAGTTTTTTAAGTCAGCTAGCTTCGCCAAGCTATCAACGTGTAACACTATGGGCCTGCCTTGACAGCATTTTGCATTGTCCACAGAATCTGTAGGTGGGAGATATTGATAATTAACCCTAAAACCTGAGCCCAGCCGGAGGTGAAGAGGGGGGCGTGTGCGGACAAAATAAAAACGTCCGCGCCAATTGTCCGCAGTGAAGAGCATCCCTCAATCATCGCAGCAAGGATCGTTACCGGAGAGCCAAGAGCTTTACTGGCCGGGGCAATCCAACTGAAAAAGAATTACAACGCCCGGCTGAAGCAACTTGAATATGACAAGGAAAACCGATAGTAAGCCCATGAGCGGTAGTGATATGTTGTGGTTCGGGGCGGGCGTTTTATTTTAATCAAGTTTA
>TBL_comb47_HYPODRAFT_10000709_pt1 | contig 44256 bp, 33 predicted proteins | sample TroBogypolimnion_40_FD_10682 | JGI IMG/M metagenome (IMG submission 10682)
AATTGAAAATTGAAAATTGAAAATTGAAAATGAGAAAACAAAATTGCAGCAAGCTCAAAGTGGTCTCCAAAGTCTCGGAGTGCGGGGAATAATTGAAAATTGAAAATTGAAAATTGAAAATTGAAAATGAGAAAACAAAATTGCAGCAAGCTCAAAGTGGTCTCCAAAGTCTCGGAGTGCGGAATAAAGAGCGTGAATGGTGAAGGTGAATAGTGAAAACAAGGGAAGACGGTCTTGCACAACGGGTGTCCAGAATGAGGGAAAGATGTGTCCAGAATGAATTTGCTTGATTTATTCTGACTACTGACTACTGACTACTGAATTCTGACTACTGGCTGTTCATGCAGTCTCCAGAATCTCGGAAATGTTCAGAATCAGGTGGTCTTTGGTTTTATTCTGACTACTGACTTCTGGCTGTTCAAATGTCCAGAATGTCCGGCATGCTGTTTTCCGGCTGCCGGAATTGCACAACTGTAACGAGGATGCTATATTAATAGCTTGAAATCCGCGGCAAGTAATGTCCGGATGTTCAGGCAATAACAAAAGGGTCGAGGGATGAACAGTAAAGGGCTCTATTTTTTAAACCGGAATTTCAGCATTCTGATTTATCTTTTTTGTGTTTTCTGCTCCTTGTATCTGCTGTATGCCGCCCGGAGCGAAGGCCTGCTGCCAAGGCCGCTGGAAGGCACCGACCAGTTGTCAATGCTGCGGGCCGCGGTTGATATCTATCAGGGGAAAATGCCGGACCAGGGATATATGTATTCTCCGGTCTATACTCTTTTCCTGTTCATGCTGGAGGTTATCAGTCAGGGTAATCTGGTCGTAATGCGGGCGTTGCAGGCGCTTTTGTGCGCACTGATTCCGGTCGTAATCTACCGGGTCGGCATTAAACTGCGCACCGGCCGCCCGGCCGCCCAGGCGGCGGCGGTTTTGTACTGTTTTTATGGTCCGGCGCTGCTGGTTTCGCTGGACTTTCTGCGGGAAGCCCCGCTGGCGCTTTGTTTCATCGTCATGACTTATTTTTTGATTTCGGCGTTTTACCGCAAATGTCTCCGCGAATATATGCTGGCCGGATTGCTGGCCGGATTATGCATTCTCGGCCGCGAGAATTTCATTCCGGTCGTATTGGTGCCGGTTGCGCTGCTGCTGCTGAAGGATGTCAGGAAATACTTTAAGCCCAAATATGCATACGGGTATGTGGCGGCAATGGCGCTGGTCGTGCTGCCGGTTTTATTCTATAATTATCTCAAATTTGACCATTTTGCGATTATCCCCGGTCATATGAATAATGTGATTGGCGCATATCACGGCGAGGAAGCCGCCAAAAGCGCTTCCGTCGCGGCGGGATCAATCATTAAAAACATTCCTGTTCAATTTGTGAAATATGTTTCTTCTTATGAAATAGCCAACAGCCTGTCAGTATATTCGCATCGCGAGATAATAGACTTTTTCAAAATTTTCCTGATCCCGTTCAATCTGCTGATTGCGCTGGCCGTGACGGCGCTGGCATATAAATTCCGTAACAGAGGCGTGATCCTGGTGGCATTGCTGATTGCCGGATATGTGTGTTCGATGGTGTTCTTCGAGATGTTCTACCGTTTCCGCATTCCCTCGGTTCCGCTGCTGTGTGTATTGGCCGGCGCCGGCATTGCGTTTATCGTCAGCAACTTTGAATGCAAAAATTATATCCGCGCGGGAACCGCCCTGCTGATCGCGGCAATCGTTTTTATCCCGACCTGGCAAAATTCCGATAAATTGCGTCCGTCCAGTGAACGCCGCAGCACCGCCGCGGTTCTGATTCAAAGCGAAAGATATGCCGCCGCCGAAGATTACATAGACAATCTCAGAGAGCAGAAGATTCCGACGGAAGGACTTGAGGCTTTCATGATTAAGACCGTAAACAAATCCGGAGATCCTGAAAGGGCAAGGGCACTTTTTGACAAATGGATAAAACCGACACTGGTAAATAAAGCGAATCCGCCGCCGCCAACCGGCCCGTTAAAATAGCACCGATTCAGTATCATTTAAACCATTTAGGGATGCCTCGGGAACGCAATCTGCCAATGACGCGTTTATGATGTTCCAGAATCCATAATGCCGTATTATCAAGCCCCGGGTCGCGGTATGGCGTGCCAGCGGTAGACTTCAGGATAATATTCATATCTTCCTCATCCACAGGCTTTTCGATCACTGACGAGTCGGTCGCGGCAGCAGTGCCGCCGCGACGACGCCCGAATGCATCCGTCTCGCCGACCGCCAACCCGCATTTCAACATCGCCCCGCGGACCGGATAAGCGCTGGAGTAAGTGACGATGATACCGGCCTGATTAAGCAGCCTTCGCAACTCCCGGATAAAGTCCAGCGTCCAGAGTTCAGGATTAATGTCCGGCGAAAAGCCGTCAAGATAGATGCAGTCAAAGCCCGGTTTCAGCGATTTGACGGAATGCCTGGCATCGCCGATAAGCAGGGTAACTTCCGCGAAATCGCTTTTGAACGAGCCGGAGGTTAACAATGCATCCAGAATCCGCAGTTCGAGCGAACCTTCCGCAAAAAGCATGGCCGCCGCCCGCAAGGTCCGGATATCCTTCTCCAGGGAAATGACGGACAACTTGCCGGTGGTCGCGCCCTCCGCGGTTTTGACGGCTTCAAAGACGTTGTAACCCAGCCCGAACCCGATATCAAGCACTTTAACTTCCTGCCGCGCAAGCAGTCTCGCATAGAGTTTTGAGGGGATAATAAATTTATGTCTGGCCTCAGAAACCGCGCCGGCCAGAGTATGAAAATGCTGCCGGTATTCGGGATGATACAATGTCAGCGAACCGTCGCCAGTTTCCGTACCCGGAATTTCGCCCAGCAAGTTTCCTCCGTGCTCCATGTATTTGCAGAGATAATCAATGAACTGCCCCTTTTTCATCCACCATTTCGGAGCAATGACATCCTTTTCGTCAGCATCGGCGGTGACCCGCATAACCGCCCAGTCGTCCGGCAGCAGCCGCAAAAAATCAGCGGCGGCGGCGGCATATTCATATTCGTTCATGATTCTTATCTGCGGCCCGGAAGCAGGATCGGCATACATTTTGGCCAGCGGCGTATTCTTCAGCACCAGCAGATTATGGAGTTTCACCGCGGCAAACGGCAGCGCCGCGATATCCCGCGCGGTTTGACGGAAATCCTCTTGGGTTTCGCCGGGCAAGCCGATAATCACATGGGCGGCGCTTTTGATCCCGCGCTCGGCAAGCCGCTTTGCCGCAGTTTTGACGTCTTCAAAACCATGTCCGCGGCGGATCAGCCGGAGCGTATTTTCATTGGAGGTCTGAACCCCCAGTTCCACCCAGACATCGCATTGCCGCTTGAATTCACAGAGCAAGTCAAGAACCTCATCACCCAGACAATCCGGGCGGGTTGAAACGATCATCAGCTTGAAATCCGCCAGGCCAAGCACTTCCGAATAGTAATTCCGGAGCGTTTCCACCGGCGCATTGGTATTCGTAAATGACTGAAAATAGGCAATATACGGCGGCCCGCCATAATAGCGGGTCTTGACATATTCGATTCCCCGCGCAACCTGATCCGGCAGGGAAAGGTTATGCCGCAAGTGACGGGCGCGATTGCCGTCGTCCGCGCAATAAATGCACCCGGCCCCGGAATTTCGTTCCCGGTTCGGGCAGCTTAACGGCAAGTCTATCGGGATCCGGTGCATTTGCCGCCCGTAATGTTTCAGCAGATAGTCTTTAAAGAAATATATCTTTTCCATGATATCCTCAGTTAAGCAGGTAATTTAGTTCCGGACTTCAGAGATTTAAAGGAGCCGCGATTGAAAAACCGGTTAAAGTGATTATTATAGCTCTATACAAAAAAAAGGTACGTTATGAAAGTAGTAATGATCGGAGCAGGAATTGCCGCCCTGGAAGCTGCGGAAGCAATCCGTTCCCGCAGCCGGGACGCGGAAATACATCTTTTCTCCAGAGAGAAAGTATTGCCGTACCGCCGCCCGGCGCTGACCCGGATGATCTCGCAGGCCATAACCGATGAGCAATTCTTCCTGCATCCGGAACCGTATTACCGGGAAAAGCAATTCCAACTGCGTCTGGGGACAGAGGTCATCAGCATCAACCGGCAGAACAAAACCGTCACCTTGAATGACGGAAGCGCTGCCGGATATGATAAGCTGTTGATTGCCACCGGAGGCCGCGGCTTCATTCCCCCGATTGAAGGCGCCGGACTGCCTAAAGTCACTACTCTTCAAGAGAAAGCTCAACTCGACATTTTACATGAATATATTAAAAACGGGGTAAAGAATATCGCGGTCATCGGCGGGGGGCTGCTCGGGCTGGAAATCGCGGACAACCTCAGCAAACTCGATGTTAATGTGACGGTGCTGGAAGTCTGTCCGACCATTCTGCCCCGCCAGCTTGACGAGGAAGGCGCGGCAATATTGCTCAAGCAGATAAATTTAAACCCCAAGGTCAAAACCCACTATGGAGTTATTGTTTCCAATATCTGCGGCAAGGAGAAAGTCGAGGCCATACTGACCAGGAACGGGCAAAACATCCCATGCGAACTGGTTATCATCTGCGCCGGGATGAAATGCAATACCGAAGCGGCGGCGGCGGCGGGGCTTGACGTCGGGCGGGCGATTATCGTCAACGAGCATATGCAGACCTCCGACCCGGATATTTACGCCGCCGGAGACTGCGCCTCATTCAACAACTGCTGTCACGGCTTATGGCAACCGTCCAAGGAACAGGGGATGGTCGCCGGAGCGAACATTGCCGGAGAGCCACTAGCTTTTGATCACAATATGTACGGAGCCAGGCTGAACGCGTTCGGCACCAGACTGTTTTCGGTCGGAGATATCGGCCAGAATGACGGACAGTATCAAAAGGTCTGTTCAAAAGACGACCTGAAAAATATTTACAGGAAACTGTTCTTCAAAAATAACGCGCTTGTCGGCGGAATATTGCTGGGCGACGTCTCCCTGGCGCCGAAACTGGAAAAGGCCGTTGCCGGGCACCATACCCGGGAACAATGCGAGAGTACCGGCCTGATCTGCCGTTAAATGACAAACTCCGGCATTGCGCCGGAGTTTTACTTCAAAGCATTTACTTCATAATATTGACAGGTTTTCCGCCGTTCGCCCGGCTCTGGCTCGCGGCTTCGAGGAATGCAATGACCTCCAGGCTTTCTTCCATGCAGATTGGAGATTTGCCGGTCTGAAAAAACGGAACAACTTTCTTGAGCATCAGCGCATAATAAGGAATATCGCCGGAAGCAAACCCGGCCTTGGCGGCTTTATCCGTGGTAACGACGCAGCCGAAATTGTTCGCTCCGATGCGGTTGCCTCTCAGCGTGCCGATTCTGCCGTCTTCCCACAGACCGACGATCACGTCAAGCTTGTCGGTATTGAACGTCTGAACTGTCTTGCAGCCTTTGCCTATCATCGCGTAAAGCACTTCGGCGGAATGAATTCCGTACCAGAAATAATCGCGGTAGTCGGGCAGCAGGGCCATCGGGCCGAACGCTTCACAGGACTGGACTATTTCGCCGTCCTCAAGCAGATCGCCGATTCCTTTGGCAAAGCGGATTGCCGACGCGGTCATTACGGGAGTATTTTTCGCCTTGGAGATTTCAGCAATCGCTTTAGCGTCTTCAAAAGAACAGGCCAGCGGTTTGTCAATAAAAACCGGCTTCCCGAACTTCGCCAGGACTTTAAACTGTTCAAGATGCTGCCGTCCGTCTACACTTTCCAGGAAAAACGCATCCATATCTTTGGCGGTTTCCTCTAAGGAATCGCAAATCTGGACTCCGAGCGCCTTAAGTTCTTCGGTAAACTGCCCGACCCGGTTATGACTCAAAGAAAATTCTTTGCTGCCGCCCGGAAATGCCTTTGCCACTTTTGCGCCGGAAATATGAAACTCATTGGCGGGGTCGTTGAGCAATTTGACGAACGCCGGACAATGCGAAGTATCCAGCCCGATCATACCGATTTTCATGGTTGGCATCTTGTATTCTTTCCTTTATTTCTTAACGGGTTATGTCAATTTTTCATACGGCACTTTTATAAATCTTGCCGTATCTTCCTTATTAATAAACGATTTAAGCATTTTCCACGCCTCCGCGCCCATCACTTCCGGCTGCTGCAAATAAATAGTTACCGGAAAATCAAAATCTTTCTGCTTCAAGTCTTTTTTCACAGAAGAAAGAATGATTTCAAAATCCCGGCCCGGCTTCAAGTCAAATTTCATCGCGCTTCTGATCAGGGGCCACAGGAATTCCTCGCCGTCCACATATATTCCGTCCCAGCGCTGTCCGGACCCGAACAGATTATCAATCTGGACCGCAAAATTTTCTTTTGACGGGACAACCGTCGCCGCGGTGACGCCGTTTTTGATCAGGCTTTCGGATATGTGCGTGAACGCTTCAAATAACTGGAAATTAGGATCGCAACTCCGCTGGTCATTGAATGCGGCAATATTTTTGCATCCTTTCCGCCGAAATATTTTGAACACTTCCTCGATCAGCAATGCGTGGTCGGAGGCTACACAACCGACAAACTCATTTTCCGGCAAATTTAAAGTGCGGTTCAGCACAACCACCGGAATATTTGTTGCAATTACATTTTCAATATGGCTGTCGCCAAGATCGCTTTGCAATACGATCATTCCGTCAACCCGCCCCTGCCTGATTGTCCGGAGATAATTTTTCTGCTCGTCCCGGAACACCAGCAGCAGGTTGTAATCGTCTTTGCCCATCATCTCCACCATCCCGTAAGTCATGTGCCGGTAAAAGTCGCTGAACATAGCTTCGTAGCCGGGTTGCAGCAGGCCGACATTGAAACTTTTTCCGGTAACCAGAGCCCGGCCGACAAAACTTGGGCGGTAGTTAAGTTCACTTGCAATCCGCGTGACTTTCTCACGAGTTTCGCTGTTTACGCGGGTACCCGGTTTCGGGTTCAACGCATGGGTTACGGTCGTCAGGCTTACGCCTGCCGCTTTTGCAACATCTTTTCGACTAGCCTGTTTCATATTTTTTGAAATCACGATTCCGCTCATTCTCATACATTATTTTTATCAAATCAGCAATTTAACAATTAAAAGATAATTCTGCCAACCAAAAAATCAATAGCATCAATTAAGAATAAACCGGTTTTTAACAAGGCCAGTATATGACTTCGTCCGGCTGCAACGGGTCATTCTGTCTCTCGCGGACAATACACGCTTCCATAATCCGGAAAGAGTGGGATATTGCCGTCCGAGACAACCGACACTACAATATATAACCCTCATTTTGGACCCCATACTTTGCTGAACACTCCGACAGTTTGGAGAGTCGCGGAGCAGAAGCTTTTTCAGAGTACCTCAAGCGTCCCGCTTGAGTTAAATCACAAGCGGGACGCTTGTGGTACTTTGCCATTTGTCGCCATTTCCGAGGTTTTAGAGTATCGTTGAGCATAACCATTCCGTTTTTTAACATCTGTGTTCATCTGTGAATCACTCCGAGTCGTTGGAGACCCGTTTGAGGATGTTGTTATTTTGTTTTCTCACTTTCAATTTTCAATTTTCAATTCTGTCCCCACTCCGAGACTCTGGATAGTCATTAAACAGAGCGTTTTTCATTTTAACTTTCAATTTTCCATTTTCAATTGTTAATTATCCCTACATATATAGTAATTCTGTCAACTAAAAACCGTGCAAATAGCTTGAACCACAAGGATTACGACGGAATTTCAAGTTCGTTTTCGTCACTGACTTGGACGAATAACCATTAATCCGGATTGAATTAAAATATTTCTCATTTTATTTCAAAAAAGGTATTGACATATATCGTATTTTAGAATATAATAGTAATATGTTACAATTAACAGTTAATGCCGGGTGAGAGTAAATGAAACATAAACCAGCCAGTATCAGAGATGTGGCCGCCAAGGCCGGAGTCTCGATTATGACTGTATCCAGAGCCCTGAGCAACAAGGCGGTGGTATCGGAAAAGATTAAGCAAAAGGTTTTTTCCTCCTGTGACGAACTTGGCTATCAGATAAATCCCAGCATTCAAGATCTCGTGCGGAAATGGCGGAACGGCCATACCCGCAATATTGCTTTTGTGATGGTCGGAAATGAATTTGCGGATCCGGCTTATGCCCGGGCAATGGATGGGATCGCGAAGGCAATTAACGAGTTCGATTATAATCTTGCAATGGCCTGTCTCAGCGGCAGAGAACAGAGCGTACAGCATCTCCCTCCTGTCCTCAGGGACGGGCGCGTTGACGGCTTTATTGTTTCAGGTGAATTGACTGAAAATATGATGGACATATTTAAAAAGCTGGACAAGCCTTATGTCATACTTGGGAATTACAACGAAAAAATGTCCGGCGACTCCGTCAGGATTGAATTTAATCCGAAGTCCATAATGCTCCGGCTGGTGAATGAGTTGAAGAAAGCCGGGAGAAAAAAAATTGCATATTTCACTGAAAATCCCCGGAATTTCCTTGAAGCGGAACTTATCGAATTGTTTATAAAGTCCATGAAGGAGAACCAGCTTATTCCGGATGAGCAGATAATATATTTGGGGTCTGGCGCTTTCAGTGGTGCATTCGAGTTGCTTAAACCAATTTTTCTACAAGAAAATATCCCTTTCGATTCCATCATCTGCCTTGATTTCAGATGCGCTCAGGAAATTGCCAATTTGATATTTGCCGGCAGCGGACTTGGAAAGCGAGCGGAAATCCTGCTGGCATGCACAAGGCACTTTTCCTACCACAAGTTGCCGGTCCCTGCAATTTATTGCGAGGATATGATGAATGAAATGGCATACAGAGGAGTAAAATGCCTGATTGAAATGATAACGAAAGGCGAATCGTCGCCCCATAAAATTGAGTTGGCGCCGCAAATATCAATTGAAATCTAAGAGAAGGGCGGAAGATAATATGAGAGGTGATTTGCCTAGGGAAAGCTAAAAATTATGGATAGAGTTTAAGGAAATTAATTCAGTAAAAAACTGAACAAAAGGAGCAGAAAATGAAAAAGGAACTATCAACAATTATAAGGAGTAATGCAAAAATGGAAAAAAGAATTTTTACACTCATTGAATTGCTGGTCGTGATCGCCATCATCGCGATCCTCGCCGGAATGCTCTTGCCCGCGCTGAATTCAGCCCGTGAAAAAGCGCGCGATATCGGATGCAAAAACAATCTCAAGCAAATCTGTACGGGATTTTCGCAATACGGTAACGATTATGATTTTATGCCGCCAATCGGATATGCTTTTTCCGTGCCTCCAGTTGCGTTCTGGACTCAACTAACGGCCTCATATCTGAATATTCCGAAAGTCAGCAATTCAGTGCTTATCGTTCCAACGGTCAAGATTGGTATTTTCCTTTGTCCGTCACAACCGGCAGTTGATGCCGCCTATGGGCCGACATATTTCAGAGTGCCGCAGCCGGACTGGGCCGGTAATGTTGTTGGATCCCAAGGCTTGAGTTACGTTTATAATACTTACATCGGCGGTCAGAGAGTCTCACCTACTACAATGTGGGGAACCAAACTCAATCTAATACGCAATCCTTCAAGTAAATTTGTGTTGATTGATGGACAGCGCGACAGTTCCGGCGTTGATTCCATGGCTACCGACAACATCTCTATGGGATATATCGGTCAGCGACATGTAAATGCCAGCAGCGTGAATATCAGCTATGCTGATTTCCATGTCGGATCTTTTAACAACCCGCTAGCCAATTACAGCGATTGGAATAATGGCAAATATTGGTTACCCTAAAGCAATTAATTAAGCTTTGCAGTTCGGGATTGTATTCCGTTGTTGACGGACATCTTAACTGACGATTCAGGGTTCGGTTTGTGTAATGTACTGAAACGTCGTGTTTAAGAAAGCGCTTGCTTTTTGTTATTTTATATCAATAAAACCAACTAATCATAGAGGAGATTACCCCCGCAAGCGAGAAAAATGTCGCGTAAATTTAGTTTGTATTTAAGAATAATTGACCAATTGAGAAAAAATCAGGAGTTTGTATGCTGAAAGTCATAACCATATTAGCTGTAATTTTTATAACAGGGTTTGCGTTCGCGGCTGACCCCGTTAAGGAAAACACAATGAATTCATTAACTGAAAATTCGAATGAAAATTTATTAGGAAACGACCCTTTTGAGGGAGATAATATCAACTTATGGTCGGGAGCCCCCAATAAATATTTTTCCATAGTTGACCGGGATGCCGCAAGCGGCAAGCATTGTCTCATGGTCAAGGGCGATCCCAATAACCCGTGGCTCTATACCTGCAAACGCGTCAGCGCCACCGTCGCCCCTGGAGAAAAATATCTTTTAAAAGCCGATGTGCTCTCTTCCGTTACCGGCGGAGTCGCCTGGTTCGGATTCTTTTTGACCAAAGATAATTTCAAAACACCTTTGGAGTACAAGAAAATCAAAGTAGGCCCCGCAAGCGATAAATGGACAAAGCTCGAATCTATCATTAAAGTGGATGCCCAGACCACCGAGTTTACAATTTACATCTGCTGTGAAAAAGTGAGCGGTTCTTTTTTGATTGACAATATCAGTCTGACCAAAGTTTTACCGGGAAGCGAAGCGCCCTCTGTAACCGCAAATGAAAATTTATTAGGAGACGATCCGTTTGAGGCTGATCATCTCCCCTTATGGTCGGGAGCCCCCAATAAATATTTTTCCATAGCTGACAATGCCCATAACGGGAAACCTTGCCTTATGGTCAAGGGCGATCCCAATAACCCGTGGCTTTATACCTGCAAGCGCGTCAGCGCCACTGTCGCCCCTGGAGAAAAATATCTTTTAAAAGCCGATGTGCTGTCTTCCGTTACCGGCGGAGTCGCCTGGTTCGGATTCTATTTAACCAAAGATAATTTCAAAACGCCTTTGGAGTACAAGAAAATCAAAGTAGGCCCCGCAAGCGATAAATGGGCAAAGCTCGAATCTATCATCAAAGTGGATGCCCAGACCACCGAGTTTACAATTTATATCTGCTGCGAAAAAGCGAACGGTTCTTTTTTAATCGACAATATCAGCCTGACCAAGGTTGTACCGGGAAACGCGGCATCCGCCGCAACTGAAAATGAAAATTTATTAGGTGAAGATCCGCTCGAGGCTGATCATCTCGAATTATGGTCGGGAGCCCCAAATAAATATTTTTCCATTGCTGACAACGCCCATAACGGAAAACCTTGCCTTATGGTCAAGGGCGATCCCAATAACCCGTGGCTTTATACCTGCAAGCGCGTCAGCGCCACCGTCGCTCCTGGAGAAAAATATCTTTTAAAAGCCGATGTGCTCTCTTCTGTTACCGGCGGAGTCGCCTGGTTCGGATTCTATTTAACCAAAGATAATTTCAAAACTTCTTTGGAGTACAAGAAAATCAAAGTAGGCCCCGCAAGCGATAAATGGACAAAGCTCGAATCAGTCATTAAAGTGGACGCCCAGACCACCGAGTTTACAATTTACATCTGCTGTGAAAAAGTGAGCGGTTCTTTTTTGATTGACAATATCAGTCTGACCAGGGTTTTGCCGGAAAGCGAGGCATCGTTGTCCTCTGTCGTTCCAGCTTGGGAAACCCGGCTGTCTGAAGAAGGCGAAGGCACTGTTGACAGCCAGGGCGATGTCGTGACAATACGGAAAAACAATTCTTTTGGATTTGTGGCTGCCCAGTACAATAAAAAAATGAAAGTGGAAAAAGGTAAGAAATACTATGCGTTTTGTGAATATCAAACAACCAATGCTTTACAAAATTCCATCCTGATGATTAAGCTCATTTCCGAAAAAAATGATCCCTACACCTTCAGAGAAATAGACGGCGGCTGGTGGATTTGGCCGCAATATTATTCTATCCGGAACACGCCCGATAACTTATGGGATACCCGCTATACCACATTTACCGCGGATTCGACTGAATATCTGTATTTCACGGTTGCTGCCTGGGGCAATCCGTTTACCGCCATGATTAAAAATATTCAACTGAAGGAAATGCCGGTGCCGCCGGTGCCGGAACCCAAGCTGGAAAATTACACGAATAGATATACCCGGGAACAGGTGGATGAACATTTGAAGACCCGGCAAAATGCCGAGGCCGAAATCGGGGAATACAATGGTCGCAAAGCAATGCTGATAAACGGCAAACTTGACAGTGTGGGCATTTACAAAGGACTTGGAATACACGGAGCAAACCGTGGCCTGGACATCGCTCATTTTGGCGATATCGGCATAAACATAGTAGTAAGGAATCTGGCCACCGGCAAAATAAACGACCAGGATGCTTACGGATTTTGGACAGGAAAAAAACAATATGATTTTTCACGGGTGGATGAAGTGATTTACGATACTTTACAGAAAAATCCTGACGCCTGCATCATATTGGACTTGTATGTCCGGCCATATCCAGGGTGGGCCAACAAACATTCAATGTCGGAAGTATATGTAAACTGCAAAGGGGAATATGCTTACGGTCCAGGCTTATATGACAGTTGGACCACGGATAAAAGCGTGGTGGAGTCGCCCGGAAGCGGCAAGTATTGGATCCCGTCATGGACCTCGGAGATATTTCTGCAGGATATGGTCGAAATGGTCGCGGACACTTTTAACTACATAAAAACCAAACCATATTATAAAGCTGTTATCGGCGCCCATTTTACAGGCGGAGACGATGGACAATTTGGCGCCAGGGATGCAGACCATTCCGAAAGCAGTAAAGCCGCCTACCGCCGCTTTTTAAAATATAAATATGCTAATATTGAAAATCTAAATAAGACTTGGGGAAAAACGTATGCTTCCTTTGATGAGGTGTCAATCCCGAAAGACGAAGATCTGAATACCACGGTTTTTAATAAAGCGGCCTATCAAACTGCGGATTATAACGATTTGAAAATGCATCTCATGTATAACTTCAGAGATAAATTGGCCCAGGCGGTTAAGAACAATATCGGGAAAAAGGCCGTTTGTACCACCTACGGGATTCCTTCCGGAGATAATTTTTCCGATTATAAAAGTATGGACGCTCAATGCTTTCAACCCGGCTATCCGTCAAGAAAACCCGGAGTCCCCTCCGTAAATTTTCCGAGAACATTGTTTCACCGGCCTGACAAGGCTTTTATCGCCGAATTTGACAGCAGAGGACTTCCAGATGCAGGGGCCGATAGATTTTATCACGATGGCGTGGGGTGGCAGTCCGATATGAAACTTTGGAGCAATGCCCATAAAAAATTGATCGGCCAGATTATAACCAAAGGCTATATATACTGGTATTACGATATGAATCAATATTATAATACCCCGGAATTTCGCGCAGAAATAAAAGAAACTGAAACCATCCTGAAAAAACTATACAGCAAACCAAAAACCCCGTTCAAGCCGGATGTTTGCGTAGTAATGTCCAGCAGAGAGCAGGAATTTTGTGATAACTGGACATTGCTGACCGAGCATATAAACTATAACCCGCAGTACCAGGAATTCGAACTAAGCGGAGTTCCCATGGATAAGGTGTATATCTCGGAACTGGAAAAATATCCCGATCTGTGTAATTACAAAGTGCTCATCTTCTTTCAGGATACTTTCCTGACTGAAAAAGATAAAACGTTCATAAATCAGGTACTGAAGAAGAACGGCCGCACAATCATCTGGATTTACAACCCGGGATATATTTCGGATAAAGCGGTCTCTGACAAACAGACGGCTGACAAAAAATTCTCCGAACTCATTGGAATGAACATCACCTATGATGGAACTTTGAGCAATCTAACTCCGTACTATCTGCATAACGCCGCTTATATGAATGGGGCGCCTGGCAGCTTCTGCGGCTCAAGGTGGCTTTCTACAATACTTACCAGCATACCCGGCTGGGAAACTTTCAGGATAACTGATAATACTGTCGAAGTAATCGCAAAATACAAAGAAGATAATACTATCGCAGGCGGCATAAAAAAATACAAGGATTGGACATCCGTTTATCTTGCGGCCCCCCAGTCATTACATGGAAGCATCATCAATAACATTGCCAAAGACAAGGGATGCTACGTTGCCGCCGGTTATGGACAGCAAATTGATATAGACGGAGACTTCGCGTCTGTGCATGGAATTATTTCGCAGGAAAACTATACTATCAATTTACCCAAAGGAAAAAGCCGCATTTTCGATGCGAAAACAGGCAAGCTTCTGGGAGATAATATTAAAACATATTCTTTCCCGGTTAAAGCCTGGGAAACTTACTGGTTTACCTTTGAATGATTTGCCGGTTTGTTTTTTCCGGCTATTTATTTGATATCTTAAACAAAACAGAGGCGTTGATAAATGATTTCAAAAGAGAGAGTGCTGGCAACATTAGCACATGAGAAAACTGACCGCGTTCCTGTAGATTATTCCGCCAATCCCGGAATTGACAAAAGGCTGAAATCTCATTTTGACCTGGCTGCGGATGATGATGAAGGATTGAAACAGGCATTGTCTGTAGACTATCGCAGTGTTATAGCACCATACCGCGGACTTAAGCTGCATGCGGATATTCCGGAACGCGGAGTGAAGGTTGATAACTGGGGTGTTCACACCCGTTGGATAGAACATCCGACCGGAGGCTATTGGGATTATTGTGATTTTCCGTTAAAAGACGCCGATCTGGAAACCGTCGCCAACTGGCCGATGCCGAATCCCGATGATTTTGACTACTCTGAAATTCGTCAGCAATGTGAACAACACCGTGAATACTGCGTAACCACCGGCGGCGCCGGAATTCCTGACATCATCAACAGCACAGGCATGATTCGTTCCATGGAACAGACGCTTATCGACCTGGCTTTAGATGATCCCGCCGGATTTAAATTCATTGATCGAAGAATTGATATTTATTACGAAATCATTGCCAGAATATTAGAAGCGGCGAAAGGCGGTATAGATTTGTTGTTGATGGGCGAAGATCTCGGTTCCCAGATCGGCCCCTTGATCAGTCTTGAAATGTTTCGCAAACATTTTCGTCCGCGACATCAGAAATTTATTGATCTCGCCAAACATTTTGGCATTTCTATTCAGATTCATTCCTGCGGTTCGAGCAGTTGGGCCTTTGAAGATTTTATTGAAATGGGTATTACCGCCGTAGACACGTTACAACCCGAGGCTAAAAACATGTCTCCGGAATATCTCAAGACAAATTTCGGAGGTCGTCTGGCATTTCACGGTTGTATTTCAACCGCCGGCCCGGTTGCAACTGGAACTGTTAAAGACACCATTGATTATTGCAGACGGACTCTCGAAGTCATGATGCCTGGTGGAGGCTATTGTTTTGCCCCCACTCATGCTTTACAAGACAACTCTCCAACAGAAAACGTTATTGCCATGTATGAGACGGCAAAAAAATACGGAAAATATTAGAAAAGCACTTAAATATTTATATATTTAACCGAAAAAAGAAAATGACTATGAGAACTATTGATACTCGTTACATGCCGGCTGTCAGCGGAATTGATTTGGAACAAGCCTTGAATTATATTGCGCTGGCGGATGTCTCTTTGGATTTTATTTACGACAAATATACCAGCGGCCGGATGATTTATACCGCCGGCAGCCGACCTGTTCTCGAAGGGTTGGCTGCAAACTTAACGGGCGGCATTGCCGATGAACTGGAAAAAATTGAAAAACTGACCGAATTTGTTGCCCGGAAAGTACCTTGGGCTGGTTATTATCATCAGGCGATGGGGCATCGCTTAGCCTACAATCGCAATCTGGACGAAGAAGATTTAATCGCCAGCGGTTATGCATGGTGCAATGAGCAGGCCAGATTGCTTTGCGCCCTAACCCAGATTATTGGAATACCATCCCGTTTGGTTTTTGCCGGGGCGCGCAAAGGCGGAGGACATGTGGTGGTTGAAGTTTTGACATCAAAAGGGTGGCTGCTGGCCGATCAATCCTTTGGCTATCTCTTTATCAACGATGGCAAAATTGTCGATGCTTACAATGTCTGGCACAATAAGCAGAATCGCGAATATTTTAAACCAATATATAAAAAATTATGCACTCAACTTACCCGTGATCTGGGTAAAGTCTTACTCAAAGATGAATTCAGCATGAGTCAACTGACTAATCCGCTGGATGGTTTTGAGATTTTAGGTTATCACAATTATTTTATATTGTAAATTGCACGTTGGAACTCCAGCGAGAAATCATACACTTTAAAAGGATAGTCCATGACAACAACTGATCAAAAAAAATTATTGCCCGTCAGGGCATTTATAGAACATGCCCGGTGGATATGGACCGACGATGATCCCGGAGAGGCGCATGTTTGGATTTATGCCCGGCGTTCGTTTGAAATAGCAGACCCTGAACAGGGCTGGATCGAAATTACTGCCGATCTGCGGTATTTTTTATGGATCAATGGGAATCCGGTGAGTTTCGGCCCGCCGAAGTTCCATTGGGAAACGCCGACAGTGGATCGTTACGAAATCAGTCAATGGTTGTGTGCCGGCACAAACATCGTTACCGTGCAAGTTTACAGTTATGGTTCCGGATGGGACCTGAGTTCCTGCATGCCTCGACGCGGCGCATTGCGGGCGGTTATCGGAGTGGACGGCAGGGAAATTTTCACAGATAAGCGCTGGAAAGTATGTCGCGAAAACGCCTATGCCGCAAAAACTGCACAACGCGGAGAAGCGCAGCCGCCCGCAGAGTGCTTTGACGCAAGGAAAAGCTTGGGTACGCCTTGGATCATCCGGTATGACGATGCGGATTGGAAGCCGGCGACGGAACTGCCGGAACTTGAACCGCAGCCGCGTTTTGAACTGAGGGATATTCCGCTTTTTAGCTGGCGGGAACATGAGGCGGACCGTTGTCTGGAAAACGGAATTGCGCATTTCAGAAGCTCTCTGGTCGAAACCAGCGTTCAGCATCTGGCGGAAGACATCTGGAAGGCTGAACGTTGTCCTGACCGGGAACAGCGGATAACTTTCCGGCATGGCATGGGCGGAGAAGCGGACATCTGCGTTATGGACGCCTCCGGCTTGCCGGATACGGATGGAGTTTACGGTATGTGGGATTGCGGGCGTCTATGGACCGGATATCCGCGCCTGAAACTGCGGGGTTCGCCGGGTACGGTGGTTGATATCAGCTATGGCGAATGTTTACAGGAAGGACGCATCAATCCGACCAAGCACGGATTGTATTATGCCGACAGGATTATTTTGGGAGATGGGGCTTTGGAACACCGGATTACCTGGCCTAAATGCTTTCGTTATATTCAAGTCGAAGTCAGAGGCGGACGCATCGAACTGGCGACGCCGATGCTGGGCCGCAGTTCATATCCTGTCGAACGGAAAGGTTCATTTGCATGCAGTGACCCGGCGCTCGAACAGGCTTGGGAAATCAGCGCACACACGGTTCAGTTATGCATGGAAGACGGTTATATGGACACGCCGTGGCGTGAGCGCGGTTCATGGCTCGGCGACGACGTCCCGAAAATGTGCGCGAATTATGCGGTTTTCGGAGATTACGCGCTGGCGCGGCGTTTTCTCCTCCAGCATACCAGGGGACAGTTGCCTTCCGGGCAAATGGTAGGAAAATATCCGGCTTGCAAGACATCCTATGTCTCCACCTGGACATTGATCTTTCCGGTGAGCGTGGAGGAATACATCCGGCACAGCGGAGATTGCGCTTTTGCCGGACAGATGCTGCCGACGATTGAACAGATTATCGGATGGATGAAGCAGTATCGTCTGCCGGAAGGGGTGTACGGAAACCTCCCGCTAAAGGTGACTGCCGAAACAAATATTTATAACTTTGTTGATTGGGCGCCGGTGGATACCTCCGGGGCCAGTGCGGGCTGGAATGCGCACGCCTATAACTGCCTGAGGGCGGCGGCGGCGGTGGCAGACATCGCCGGCGATGATATACAGGCCAATATATGGCTGGCGGATGCCGGTAAATTACGTCAAGCCTTCAATCGTCTCTTCTGGAACGAAGAGCGCGGCGTATATATGAATGGATGGCATGATGGCTTACTGCTAAAACGGTGGGGATGCCAGGAAAATTATCTTGCAGTTGTTTTCGGGCTTGCGGATAACCAGCGGCGCGAACGGATAATCGGCAACTTGAAAAAAGAAGATCTGCTGTCTGTCTTCAAGGCAAAAAAAGAAGATTTCGACGAGATTATTCCGGGTGCGGACGGGAATCACATGATTGCCATTGCCCTCAACCGCTACCGTTGGGATGAAACGAAGATGGTTCCGCTTGGCACCCCGTACTTTGCGTGGTTCGCGCTTGAGGCCCTGCTCAAGCTGGGCATGACGGATAATGCATTGGAAATAATCGGCAAACATTGGGGTGAATATTCTCGCCAGGGCGGCACCACCACCTGGGAAACCTGGGATCGGGATCAGGGTTCGCTTTCACACGGATGGGGATGTGCTCCGGCCATTGTTTTGCAAAAGTATATCCTGGGAGTCAGGCTTTCGGATGAAGACGGGATTGATGTGGAAATTATGCCGCAAAGAGGCAGTTTGCGCTGGGCGTCCGGACGGGTCCATACCCACTACGGAACGATTCAGGTCGCCTGGCGCTATGAAAAAAGCTGGACTCTGTCCGTGGATATTCCGCCCGGATGCCGGACAAAAATTTATCTTGCAGAATTTTTCTCCCCGGGACTGCCTGACCGGGATCCATGCAATACAGTGATTGTCCAAGGCGGATGCCACTTGTTCAGAAAGCCGCTTTAAGCCGGGCTTAATTTAGTCCGGGATTACTGTTCCTTATCGCATTAGTCTTGTATCAGACCTTGCGAAGCTGCTGAGCCGCGCGTACCATTGACAGATAGTTTTCGAACGGGACATATTCAGGAATGGAATTGCCGGAACCCAGGGCGTAACCTTTGGCTAAGCGGCGAAAACGCTGCCCGTCCTCCGAAACCCGCGCGAACACTTCATCCGGGGTGGCGGTGCAGAGAAAATCCATGTCGAAACCGCCAAGCAGCCCGATCCGGTTGCCGTATTTCTCGATCCACGAGTCAAATGGAGCAATGGCGTCTTCATTGGAGTGTTTGGCATTGATGCCGAGCGCGATGACATCTTCCATAACCTCGAAAATGCAACCGCAGGAATGCCAGATGAAGGGTAGTTTGTGTGCATGCACCAAATCAATGATACGCCGATACTGCGGAATAATATGATTCCGGATAGTTGGCGGATCGGTCAGCAACGAGGTGCGAAATCCCAAATCGTCGCCGAAACGGCAGGCCGCAAAAATATTGCCGTAACGCAATAAAAATTCACTCCATATCGCACTCATCAAATCGCCTATTTTACGGAACAGATCAAATAATTTGAATATCCAATATCCGTTTTTAACCCATAAATTCTAGTGAAGACCTAAAAAATAGAATGATACCGCCACTCCGCCCATACGGCGGAAAATTGCAGCCCTCGCCATTTATTCGCCGGAACATGCTCGACCCAGGATTGACAGACATCCCTTTCAGGCATATATTCAGGGAATTTGCTTTGAGCGGGAGTTTTAGCATGAACAACGTGCAGGAAAAAATAAAGATTCACGACAGGTATCAGTTTGAGATCAAATATACCTACCCGTTGAATAAGGAGCTGCCGGAAACCGACTATCTGGTTGAGACCTTTATTTTCATCCCCAATAATCTCGGGGTAAACGCGGATTCCTACACAAAACATGATTTTTACAGCGATCTGCAGAAATATATCCGGTTCAAAACTCCGGTATTTCTGCTTGCGTCCATCATCAAGGAAAAAGGCCCGCTGGATCGACTGAAAACGGAAATGGCCGCACTGGCTGAAGATCCCTCCAACCCGGAAACCGGCAAAGATTATCTGTATCAGTTGAAAATGCTCTGTTCCATCCTGAAGAGCGCGCTGCGGGACGAAGAGGATTACATTGAGACCTGCCAGACGTCTTCGGATAAACATGCCCTGATCGAACGGCTGCTGGAAAACGTCTCCAAAATCACCGCCGGCTTTCGCCGGCTGCGCCCGATCATCGAGGTGCCGCATCTGAATCCGGAACAGGTTACTTTTTACAATTTTTCCGATGAATACATCAGCTTAATGGTTGAAAAATCCCTGTTCAAACTGCTGGAATATATGCAGGATGTTGAAATCAAAGCCAAGGATGAACTCTGTGTCAGAATCACGGATGTCATCCAGGACGAAATCAAATACCGCGAGGGAAGCCATTATCCTTCACTGGTACGGGAAAACTCCAGCAACGAAGCGATTATTTACCGGATGCGGATTTTAAAGAAAATCATGGGCAGCATCCTGTTCCTTAAAACTTTCACCAAGACCGAAGGGCGAATGATCGAACAGATACTGATGGGACTGGCGGCCGGCATGGCAATGGCATTTGCCACAGGAATGCTGTTTTTATCCCGGCGCGTATTTTCCGACCTGACGCTATCGCTGTTCATCGTGCTGGTGGTCAGCTATATCTTCAAAGACCGGCTTAAGGAACTGGCAAAAATTTATATGGTCGGATTTTTGAAAAAATATATGTATGACTACAAAACCGTACTGATGACCAACATGACCAAAATCGGCTTCTGCCGCGAAACCTTCACTTTTCTCAAGGAAAAGAATCTGCCGGCGGAGATAGTCAAAATCCGCAATAAAGATTACTTCGCCGAACTGGATAACGGATATGTCGGCGAAAATGTGATTTACTCAAAGAAATACATCAAGGTCTACTCTTCGGCATGCCGCAGAATTTATGCGGATTTCCAGGTGGACGGCATTCACGACATCATCCGCTTCAACATCCGGCATTTTCTGGACAAAATGGACAATCCGGAAAGCCTGCTCTATTTTCCGGATGATCCCGGCAACTTCAAAATGGTGCCGGGCCTGTGCACTTATCACATCAATATTATTCTCAAATACGGCATGGGCGAACAGAAGGAATATCATAAATTCCGCCTGGTACTGAATCGCGACGGCATCAAGCGCATCGTCGAAATCCCCTGTCCCGCAATATGAAGGAGTTTTTCTGAATGATTCAAAAAATAGTAAAGTTAGTTCTCAATCCTAAAAAATATCTCACCCTTGCAATCAAAATGATGCAGCAAAAAATGTGTTCACTATTTCAGAATACGTCTTTTTTTATGCAGGGACAGATGGATATTAACCAGAAATCCCGCTGGCATAATGATGATTTTAGAATATCAACCGGCGGATACTATCCCAAAAACGACGATAAAAACAGACAAATATGCAACTTGGAGCCATGGGATAACACAAGACGCGATATGCTGATTCTTCTGCTTAGAACAATAGCAGAGAAAAATATTGAAGGCGATATCGCGGAACTTGGAGTATATAAAGGGAGTACGGCGAAACTGATTCATTATTATATGCCTGAGCGGAAACTTCATCTATTTGATACATTTGAAGGCTTCACCGACAGAGGTGTAGTTGCGGAAAAAGAAAATACTGATTACTCAATCTTTGAATCACACTTTGCCGACACATCATTAGAGCATGTAAAAGCCTATATATCTCAAAAGAACAGTAATGTTTTATATTACAAAGGCTATTTCCCGGAAAGCGTTCCTCAAAATCTTCATCAATTAAAATTCGCATTTGTTCATTTGGATGCAGACTTATATGAGCCCACTCTGGAAGGATTAAAATTCTTTTACCCGCGAATGAGTACAAGAGGCATAATCGTTGTGCATGATTATAATGCATGGCCCGGCGCAAGAAAGGCCGTAGATGATTTTTTCTCAGACAAAAATGAATTACCATTGCCGATGCCGGATAAAAGCGGGTCCGTACTTATAGTAAAACAGTAAAGATGAAATAGTACGAGTCCGCTCCGCCAGGCGTGAACAATTACGGACGTACAGGCGTCACGATGAAATATAATAAATTACGGGATGACAGTTGAATGAAATTGAAAGATTATGCCGGTAAACTGGCTGAACTGGAAAACAGTTTTGTTGAATACGCCAACCGCTTTCTTACGGCGGAACCGCTGTTCAACCGCAATATTATTCTGAAGCGGGAGCATAGTCTGCGAGTTCGGCGGGAATGTACGGAAATCGTGAAATCACTGGATATTTCTGAGCATGACCGCTTTATTGCTGAAGTGGCCGGATTGTTTCACGATGTCGGACGGTTTGAACAGTACACCCGGCATCGCACCTTTGTTGACCTGAAATCTGAAGATCACGGGCAACTGGGTATTGCGGTACTGAAAAAAATGAACTTTCTGGACGGATTCGACGCGACGGATGCCGGACACATCCTGACGGCCATTTCCTGCCATAACCGCAGAGCGATTCCGGAAGAGGTTTCAGGACGTGAACTGTTGATGTCCAAAGTGGTGCGGGATGCCGACAAGCTGGACATTATGCATATCATGATCGATTATTTCCGGCATCCGGAGACGAACGATACGGTTACGCTTGATCTGGAGGACAGCCCGGTAATCTCCGAACCGATCATCCGGAGCGTGAGCCGCCGCGAAAGCGTGTCCATGCGCGATTTGCGGACGGTTACGGATTTTAAAATAGCGCAGTTGGGCTGGGTTTATGACCTGAATTTCCCGCGTTCATTCCAGATTTATCTGGAACGCGGCTATCATTATGAATTATTGAAGCATCTGCCGGAAAATCCAGAAATAAGCAAACTTTTCGAGATAATTGACAGTTATATTCTCGACAAAGCCGAAGAATAAAGCAGAAAGACGGGGCTGGAAGATTATATTCAGTTTCTTTTTATGATTGCGCAACACTCAAAAGTCAGGCCAAGGCGCCTGACAAAAATACAAATCCCAGTCGTCCCAGTCTTCCCAGTCTTCCCAGTCGTCCCAGTCTTCCCAGTCGTCCCAGTCGTCCCAGTCTTCCCAGTCTTCCCAAATTCCCTGAACCATCCTCAGAGATTAATGATTTTAATCGTCCCCGGTCTTTTGATTACTTCGCCTTTTTGCGAATTCAGCGCTTTAACGAACAGATCGGCCCATTCGTCAACGATCTGCCGGAGACTGCCGTATGCGACTGATTCATTTATTCCGGGAGACTCGGTCTTCGCGCTTTGCCGGTCGGCAAAAACAAGAACGGTTTTGCCGTCCTGAGAATCTTCCAGCACGCCTTCAATCGCAACCGCCGGACTGTCGGCGCTCATTCTGACGCCGTGTTTGGCGGCGTCAAGCAGCGGTTTTACGGTGATGACATTGACCAGATATAACTTTAACACCAGGGTTTTCGAACCGGGCTGCGCCACCAGATCGAAATCAACATTGTTCTGAACTGCCCGCTGGAATGTTTCGCGGGTATATTTGGCAAAATCCTTTAAGGCCTGCTCTTCCTGGTCGGAAAGCTTCGGCATATTGCTTTTCTGCGATTCGCTATTTTGGTTCTGCGTGCCTCTGCCAAGCACTACTTCAGCAATAATGATTTTATTATATTTCTTCAAATTAATATAGTCTATCCAGGTTTTGTTGAACGGCAGACTTTTGTCCTGTTTCAGGTTCTCTTCAAATTCTTTGACGTTTACCGGCGGGTAGTATTCATCTGTCTGCGGCGATGCGCTTTCCGCTCCATTCAAGCGGAACGGAGAAACAATTAAAAACAGTATGCCAATAAAAATAGCATGTAATATATATTTTCTCATAAAAAACCTCCTAAAAAACTTTATAACAATTTTACACCCGAAACCGGATAACGAATCTAAACCTTAATTTTAACGCAAAGGCGCAAAATCGCAAAAGGAAAAAAGAAAAAAAACCTTTTTTAATTTTGGCACAGCCAAAATTAAAAAAATTCTTTTCTTCGCGCCTTCGCGTCTTTGCGTTAAATTCTTCAGTTTTACACCCGAAACCGGATTAAGTAAAGGAGTGAAATCAATAAATGCAAACGTTCAATTCATCCCGACAATCAAATAGCATTTATACAGCTCATTGACCGGCTTGGGCAAATCCGTAAAAACAATCTCAAAATCACTGGCGCGGACCTGGTGAACTGAAGCTGCCGGATTCATCCCCGCAACTACCCATTCATGACGGAAAGCATTGTAGCCCGGCCAGGTAAATCCGGAACGGACCGCGTCCATGGAAAAAAAATGTTCCATACACATGGCATACAGCGTATTATAATCATTTGCCTTATAGCAGTAATTCATAATGTCCAGGGCATTGCAGTAGAAACTGACATTGCTGAAGGACATAACTACCAGGTCATCAAAAAGATAATTGCGATTGGCGGCGCTTAACGGGGAATTCGAATCATTGTGATACGCTTTATTAATTTCCGCGATTCGCGCCTGGCGCTGAACCATGCCTCGCATGGAACGGTCAACAATTTCAGGGGGCAAAACCTTTTTCCAGTCCGCCATGCATGAAATTAAAGCTTCCAATTCATGTTGACGGCTTGATAAGTAACCCAACAATTCCTGTTTAAATGACGCCGACGGCGAACTGACCCGGAGCTCTTTATCAAAATCATGCAGAAGCCGGTTACGCCGCTGTTCAATTTGATTGCATTGCCGCAAATAGCTCTCCAGCCAACCGTTAATCCGCGTCTGCTCCTTGGGTTCGTTATATTCAATAAAAGCGATGCCTCTTACCACTTCTTTCGCGGTTGTCCGCGGATTGGAAAATGCATACAGCGGAATATTGACGGTGCGGGCCTTCACATTGACGGCGGAAATTTCGATATTCTTCTGTTCATCCCTGAGCTCCGGAGTGAAATTTATTTGTGAAATCTGCAACAGGCGTTCGCGGCTGAATCCGGTGGCGTTAAAAATTTTCGCCAGCGTTTCCGCCTGAAAATCACGGCGGGCAAGTTCATAAGACCGCCTTTCCTGTTCCGTATAAAACAACCGGAAAACAGGCGAACCGGCGGCAAGCAGCAAATAAGGCTCCTGAAATTTCCAGCGCACCGCGGTAAGATTTACTTTAACTTTGCGGTCCGCGGTTTCCGACATCGCCTGATAGCCGGCGCCAAAAAGCAGACACAGGATGATTCCGACTATTACAGTTTTGGAAAAATCATTCATGCTTCCTCAATGTTTGGACCGATGCAAATACACGTTGTTATTTTCTTAACAGTTTCTAAATAACACTATAACAATTTTACACCCGAACCCGGATTAAGTAAAGGCATAAAGCTAATAAATGCCGTGGATTAATACAATTGCAAAAGAGCCCCCAAGCATTCCCGCAACCGCGGAACCTCTTGGAGTCCACTTCCTGTTTTTTCATTTCCCTCCTGAATTTCATGGTGAAAAAGGCTGCCCTCTGTGTCCTCCGTGAAGTCCGTGGTTAAACCTGTGCATTCGCTATTTACCGTATTTGCGCTTGAAAATATATTTGCGGGCTGTAATTTATCGGCAGTTTATCGGCGGTTTATCGGCATAATAACAGAGGTTTAACGGCAACTATGATTTTCGAGCCTGTATACAGCATTACTAACAAGATTGCCCGGGACTTAATGAGGATGGAGGCGGCAAAACATGCGGTCATTGATTTGCCGATAACGGTTTTGGTCCAGCGCAAGTTGCGAGAAACCGCCCGTCTGGTCTCGACCCATTATTCCACGGAAATTGAGGGTAACCGCCTGACTCTGGCGCAAGCCGAAAAAGTCATCCATGCGCATCAGCATTTTCCGGACCGGAAACGCGATGAACAGGAAGTTCTGGGATATTACCGCGCGCTGGATGAAATCGAAAAGCTGCTCTCAAAAAACACGCCGGTCTCGGAAGATGTTATCAAGCTGCTCCATGCCCGCGTTATCGGCGGCGACAAGTTCCAGGTCAAGCCTGCGGCGTACCGTGACGGACAAAATGTAATCAAAGACAGCATTTCCGGAAAGATCGTTTATATGCCTCCCGAAGCGAAAGATGTTCCGGCTCTGATGAATTCGCTGGTAACCTGGACCAACCAGGCGTTTAAGTCAGAGTTCCCTGTTCCGTTGATTGCCGGCGGCGCCCATTATCAATTTGCCACCATTCATCCGTATTACGATGGCAACGGACGGACTGCCCGTTTGCTGACCGCCTATATCATGCATCTTGGCGGTTATGGGCTCAAAGGATTTTATTCGCTGGAAGAATATTACTCCCGTAATCTGGCGGCGTATTATCAGGCGCTGACCATCGGGCCTTCCCATAATTACTATTTGGGCCGCGCGGAGGCTGACATAACCGCCTGGCTGGAATATTTCTGCGAGGGGGCGGCGGAGGCGTTTGAAAAAGTGAAACAGAGAACAGAAGAAGCGGCAAAACAAGGAAAACAGGACAAGTCTCCGCTGTTGCGCAAACTTGACGCCAGACAGCGTCAGGCGCTTGGGCTTTTCCAGGAAAACGAACGCATAACATCTTCAGATATTGCTCAACTGTTTAATCTCAAACCGCGAACAGCCAGTGAATTATGCGGCAGGTGGAGTGAAGAAGGCTTTATCATTGCGTTGTCCGCCGCTCGTAAGAACAGGAAGTATTCTCTGGCAAACATGTATCAGGAATTACTTGATTAAGAACTGTTATATTTTAGCCGGATGAAGTTGTATTGGAAACATCCAGCCGTTAAGGCTTAATGTCTTTATGCCGAATGATTTGCACATCTGTTGATTGACAAAACGCCTATATATGTAGACTTTGATCTAAAAATTAGTATTTTTTTAATGGGGGATTTTATATCCACTAATTACACTGATTATCACGAATTTGTTTTTCTTCGTGATTCGAGTAATTCGTGGAAAAAAGGATTGTGTTGAAGATGTCTCTAATCTCTCGGAAATGTGGTTTTGGTGTAGCGCCGTCCGTCTCGGACGGTCTTACACAAGGGGTGTCCAGAATGTCCAAAATGGGAGAGGAAACGAATACCCGTTGTGCGCAACGAGACTCCAAAGTCTCGGAGTGAGAGGAAAAAAGTACCACAAGCATCCTGCTTGTGATTTTACTCAAGCTGGAAGTTTACCCGCCGCAGGCGGCGCCAAAGGCGACCAGGGCTTGACGTACTCCAGAGTTTTGAAAACTGATAGCCGTTATGTTCAACGAGTCTCCAAACTCTCGGAGTTGTTTAAAAAACTGATAACCGTTCCGCTCAAGGACACTCCAAACTCTCGGAGTCCGGATTGCTCTGTGCCTCTGTGGTTAGGTACTGTCCAAAATAAGCGTAGGCGATGTCCAGAATGGTGATGAGGAAGTGCGGGAGTGTGAGAATTTTTTGACTTTTGGAACCGGATTTATAAACTTTAGAACTCCAGAACTTCAGAACTTTAGAACTTCTCAAGATGTCCAAAATGCCGGACTGGAACGAGGAGCAAAAATGTTGGCAGTTAACGAAAATCTTAACCGGACATACAATTGAAAATGGAAAACGGAGAATTGAAAATTAGAAAACAAAATAACAACAGCCTAAAAGCGGTCTCCAAAACCTCGGAGTTGTTGGACATCATTCAGCATTTTTCTGCTCAGGCACTGTCCAGGATGTCCAAAATAACAAAATTGTATTTTATTAAGAAGTTTCTTAACCAGCCCTTGGAAGCAAGGAGCAAAACGGACTTGCACACGGGTGTCCAGAATGTGCGAGAGATGTGTCCAAAATCAGGGTGGAAGGTGTCCAAAACGTCCGACCTGTCCGACCTGTCCGACCTGTCCGATCTGTCCGACCCGTCCAGTCGGTGTCTCCCGCGGTTGCGGGGCCCTGGCCATTATGCCGGAAGAAAGTTTAACTTGTCAACTTTCAAAATCCGTTCCACAGGAGTATATTAGTAGATTCAGAAGATTTTTTAACAACTTTTTTAACCCATATATAAAGATGAATATTCTATGAAAGGCATTGTCAATACCTGGCTGGAATGTGTGCATTGCGGCAAACAGTACGATCTGGAGCAAGTCAGATATAACTGCGAATGCGGCGGCATCCTCGATGTAAAACGCGATCTCGCGAAAATCGACGGCGGAAAACTTAAGCAGTTGTGGGAAGACCGCTGGGGGATGAAGCGCGGCCCGCTTTCTTCCGGCGTCTGGCGATACAAGGAACTGATTCTGGACGTCGCCGAGGAGCTCATCGTAACGCGCCAGGAAGGCAATACCCGGCTTTACCCCGCCGGCAAAGCCGCCGAATATGCCGGGATCAAGAATTTTCTGTTGAAGCATGAGGGGGAAAACCCCACCGGCAGTTTCAAGGACCGCGGCATGACTTGCGGCGCCACCGCCGCCAGGATTTATGAAGCAACCTCCGTGGCATGCGCCAGCACCGGCAACACCAGCGCCAGCATGGCGTCATATGCCGCCATCTCCGGCATGAAGTCCATTATTTTCATTCCCGAAGGCAAAATCGCTTACGGCAAACTTGCCCAGGCGCTGGCTTTCGGCGGCATCACGCTTCAAATCAAAGGCAATTTTGACGATGCCATGGAACTGGTGCAGGAAGTTTGTTCCAAGCTCAATATTTACCTGTTGAACTCCATCAACCCGTTCCGCATCGAAGGCCAGAAAGCCATCGGTTATGAGATACTTCAGCAGCTCGACTGGGAAGCGCCGGACTGGTTTGTCATACCGGGCGGCAACCTCGGCAATAACAGCGCCTTGAGCAAAGGGTTGCAGGAACTTTACGAACTCGGCATCATCAACAAGATCCCGCGCATTGCCGTGATCCAGGCCGAAGGTTCAAATCCGCTGTCCAGAATGTGGAAGAACAAGACCGATTATATCCCGATGAAAAATCCCGATACCATCGCCACCGCCATCAAGATCGGCAATCCGGTTTCCTGGGAAAAAGCCATGCGCGGCCTGGAATGGTGCAACGGAGTGGTGGAAGACGTCACCGAGCAGGAAATCATGGACGCCAAAGCGATGGTTGACGCCGCCGGCATCGGCGCCGAACCCGCATCCTGCTGTTCTGTCGCCGGCGCTAAAAAGCTGGTGGATATGGGCATCATTTCTCCTGACGCCAAGGTCGTCGGCATTCTGACCGGCAACATCCTGAAAGACCCGGACGCCGTGGTCGGCTATCATAAAGACACCCTGCGCGACATGGGCATCAAAGGCACCTATGCCAACAAGCCGCATGTAATCGAGCCGACCCTGGAAGCGGTAAAAGCGGCGATCAGCGGCAAGTAAGCCGGATCGCCTTTTAAGTCCTCAGCCGCGGGGACGCTTCATGGCACCCTGGAGCAGCGAGACGCAGAGCTTTTCGAAAGACATGCCGGTTTTGCCGGCGGCTTTCGGAACCAGGCTGCTGGCGGTAAAGCCCGGCAAACTGTTGCCTTCAAGCACGTACATTTCACCGGACTTGGTGATGAAAATGTCCACGCGCAGAATATCTCTGGCCCCTGAAACCTGGTAGAATTTCACCGCAATTTCCTGGGCCTGCTTCTGGAGTTCGGCGGAGATGTTTTCCGGCGGGCACAAGTAGCGGGTTTCCCCTTGATTATGAGTGTATTTGGCGTCAAAGTCATAGATTTTTCCTGGAACTTGTATTTCGATGACCGGAAGCGGTTTCCCGTTCAAAATACCAACGGTGGTTTCCATGCCGTTGATGAATTTCTCGACCAGCAGTTCGCTGTCGTAGGCAAAACATTTATCCAGTCCGGCTTCCCATTCGACGGCAGTTTCGGCGATGGCGATGCCGACGGTCGAACCTTCACGCGGCGCTTTTATTACTACCGGCAGGCTGAGATTGGCCGGAAATGCGCGGTTTTCCTTAGTGACGACCGCCCACGGCGCAGTCGGAATACCGTGTGCTTCCATGAGCTGCTTGCTTTTGATCTTGTCAATGATGATGCCGCTGGCCTGACTGCCGCTGCCGACAAAGCGCAAACCGGCCTCCTCCAGCGCCTGCTGGATTTCGCCGTTTTCGCCGAACCCGCCGTGCAGGACGGGAAACACGACGTCAGCGTTCTTCATTTCATCGGTAATGCGGGTATCCTGAACGTCAATTTCATCAACGCTATACCCGGCATTGCGCAGCGCTTTGGCAACGCCGCCGCCGGATTCAAGCGACACTGAACGTTCACTGCTGGTGCCGCCCTTGAGCACCGCGACTTTAAGCGGAACGGCAGCTTCCGCGACTTTCTTCAGACTTGCCGGATCCATAAAACAAACCTCCGGATTCAAATAAAATCCTGTTTTTTCCGCGACTATGCGGCGGACATTGCAGACCAGATCAACAAAATCATGCTCGAAACCATGATCCGTATTCAAAAAATAATTGGCGTGGATATCACTGACGATAATTTTACCCGAAGACATTCCCTTGCAGCCGGAGATATCGATCAGCTTGCCGGCGGTATCGCTGTTGGACGCATTTTTGAAAACACAGCCGGCGGAACGGCCTCTGGGCTCAGAGGCGCGGCGCAATTTAAGTTCTTCGCTGATCTTCTGCAGCTCAGTTTCCCTGTCCACTTGCGGGAATTCAAGAATAGCCGCGGTAAGAATGACGTCTGCCGGAATTGAAGAAGTCCGGTAACCCCATTTGATGTCAGTGCCGTTGGCCGACCACGGATTGCCTTCAGCATCAAAGCCGCAGAGTTCGGTAACGAAATCGCCGATTGCCACGCCGCGGCAACTGGCGTTCGTGCGGAACGCACCCCCTAAAGTGCCGGGAATACCGACCAGGCCGGCAATGCCGCCGAATCCTTTCCTGGCGCAAATGTTGGCCAGGTCAGATAGCCTGACTCCGGCTCCGGCGGTAGCGTGTCTGCGGCCGTTTATTACCCGGATAAAGTTATTCTGGCAGAGCCTTACCACCAGCCCGTCATAAGGTTTGTCCATGCCGACCGTATTGGTGCCGCCGCCGAGCATGAACATCGGGACGGATTGTTTGCGGCAGAAGCGGATCAGTTGAATCAGAGACATATCGTCGGGAGGTTCAGCCATGACCGGAATTTCGCCGCCGACGCCCAGGGACGTTACTTCATGCCAACTGACATTGTATTTAACCGGCAGATCCGGAAATGTCTGCTCAAATGCCTCGCAAAATTTCAGTTTACACATAGTTAATCGCTGCCGTTATTTATTATATACTTCATCCGGGTTGAAAACTCGTTCGCCGATAATTTTCAGCATATTGCCTTCCACTTTTCTGAAGAAGCAGGTACGGAATCCTTCGTGACAGGCAGCTCCGCCGATCTGTTCGACCTTGAAAATCACCGTATCTTCGTCGCAGTCAACGTATATTTCCTTGACCTTCTGGACATTGCCGGAGGATTCGCCTTTTCGCCATATTTTCTTTCTGGAACGGGTCCAGTAAGTGGCGTTGCCGGTTTTGAGCGTTTCATTCCACGCTTCTTCGTTAATATATGCCAGCATCAGGATTTCTCCTGTTTTCCAGTCCTGCGCAATCGCCGGAACCAGCCCATCGCCTTTTGCAAAATCAAGTTTAACCATAATATTCCCCAGTATTTACAGCAGTCCGCTATTAATGGTTCGTTATTGTAATAAAAAGTCTTTAGACAATACACTAATTCCTGGCTTTTTACATTCCCGATTTAACAAATTTTAATAAAAATGAATTATCCTGAATAAACCGGTGTCTATTTGCCTATTATTAAAATCAATGCTATCATAAAACGAGATGAGGCAGGGAACCGATTATGGATATAAAAAATAAAAATGTGTTGGTCACCGGAGGCGCTTTACGCATAGGGCAGGCGCTGTGCAAAGCTTTTGCGGAAGCCGGCGCGAATGTCGTCATTCACTGCAACCAATCCGCGGATGCCGCCCGGAAACTGCTGGGTGAACTCGACGGCAGCGGAAAACCCCGTATGGTCTGCTGCGATTTTTCCAACCCTGACGATGTTTCAACGCTGCTCGAACAGTCCGGACATATCGATATCCTTATCAATAACGCCTCCATCTATCAGCCGGAACCGTTGACTTCAGAAGATGCTGAGCGGATAAGGTCGCATTTTGAGGTAAATTTTTTCGCTCCGCTGATGCTGATGAAAAAGTTCCACGAACAGTTGAACGGGGGTTCCGGCTGCATCATCAATTTTCTCGATCAGGATGTTGCAAAAGTATCCGGCAGCCGGGGCAGTTATTCGCTCTCCAGGAAAGCCTTGCGGGACGCCACTTTAAGCGCGGCATTGGAGATGGCGCCGCTGGTGCGGGTCAATGCCGTCGCGCCCGGACCGGTACTGCCGCCGGTCGGCATGGAGTATTCCAGAATGGAACAAACTTTAAAAGAAGTGCCGCTGGCCAGGCCGGTTGACTTGCGCGACCTTACCCGTGCATGTATATTCCTGGCGGAAAATGAATCTATTACCGGACAGATACTTTATGTGGACTGTGGTCAACATCTTTAACGAATCCATAAGGAATTAAGTAATGTTAATCAGCATCAGCACCTCAATTTTCCCCAGTGAAGGCAATCCTACCTATCTGCTGGCCTTTCTGCAAAAAATAAAATCCGCCGGATTCGATTATGTTGAATTCGGACGGAAGCATACGAATATCAGCCCCCGGATCGAGGAAATCGCAAGCACCGGAATTAAAGTTTGGGCGGTACACGGCGACCTGCCGAGAAACGCCCTGTCGTCGGACAATTCGCTCCGCATGAATGCCGTCGAAGAGGAACTCCGGCGGATGGACGATACGGCGGCTTATGCCCCCTGCCCTTACGTCATTCACTATCTTGACCGCATGCTGGACCCAAGGCCCGGCCGGCAATTCCGCAAGAGCATTGAGCAACTGCATGAAAAAGCGAAGGAACTGGGTTTCATCCTGGCGCTGGAAACCGCCCCCTATAAACCGCAAATCAGCGAACGCTATCCGGACAGCGACGAAATCGCCAACTTCGTTCGCTCCTTTGAATCCCCGAACATGCGGGTAACCGTGGACATCAACCATTCCAACCTGAAAGAAGACTTGATTCAGGTCGCCGCCAACTGCCGCGGCATTATCGGCAATATCCATGTCTCCGACAATATGGGCAAATGGGAGGACCACCTTCCGCCGGGTGAAGGAATCATCAATATTCGCGGCGTGCTGCTGGCGCTGATCAAGTGCGGCTACACCGGCCCGTGCAATGTTGAATGTCATCATCCCCATCCGACTATTCCTGTATTGAAACAAATAAGAATCAACATCGAAAAAATCTGCGAGAACCTGTAAAAATGGCTTTTTTCAACTGCAATTTCCATTCGGACATTCTGGGCATGGCCTGCTCCATGAATGTGATCGTCCCCCAGCAAAGCTCAACCCAAATCGGCATGGCCAGCAAGGGCGGCAGAAAAACATACCCGGTTTTGTACCTGCTTCACGGACTGAGCGACGACCATACCATCTGGGCACGCCGCACTTCTATTGAACGCTATGTCGCCAATATGAACCTGATTGTGGTCATGCCGACCACCCATCGCGGGTTTTATACGGACATGGCCGCCGGAGCGAAATACTGGACATTTATCAGCGAAGAACTGCCCGCCATCGTCAAAGGGTTCTTCCCGGTCAGCGGACGGCGCGAAGATACGTTCGCGGCGGGTTTGTCCATGGGCGGCTACGGCGCGTTCAAACTGGGCTTGCGCTGCCCGGAAAAATTTGCCGCCGTCGCCGGGCTGTCCGCCGTGAATGATATCCCTGCCTTTATGGAACTGGACAACAGAACCCGGGATTTTTCTGACGAAATGCAGCGGATTTTCGGCTCCGTCAGTAAGGTCAAAGGCTCCGAAAATGACCTGTTTCACCTGGCTTCCAAACTTGCCAAAAGCAAACAGCCCCAGCCGGCAATTTTCCAATGTTGCGGAACTGAAGATTTCCTCTATCAGGACAATCTCAAATTCCGGGACCATCTGAAAAAGCTCAAAATGAATCTGCATTACCAGGAAGCGCCGGGCGACCATAATTGGGGCTTCTGGGATCAATACATCCAGGATGTCCTGAAATGGCTGCCGACGGCCGGTTAAGGTTTTTATTAACCCATGAAGAATAAACCGGACAGCCGTCCGTTTTGGACATCTTGGACACACTTGTCTGGAGTGTTTTAGTGTAGCGCCCTCTCTCTGAGAGGGAAGATTTAAAACCCCGTCCGAGACGGACGGCACTACAACAAACCCATTTTGGACATCTGTGTGCAAGACCGTCTTCCCTTGTTTTACCATTCACCAGTCACCAGTCACTATTCACGTTCTTTATCCCGCACTCCGACAGTTTGGAGTCCCGTTGAGCAGAAGCTTTTTCAGTTTTCTCCAAACACTCCGACAGTTTGGAGTGTCGTTGAGCAGATGCTTTTTCAGAGTACCTCAAGCGTCCCGCTTGAGTTAACTCACAAGCGGGACGCTTGTGGTACTTTGCGATTTGTCGCCATTTCCGAGGTTTTAGAGTACCATTGAGCAGAACCATTCCGTTTTTAACATCTGCGTTCATCTGCCACGCCTCCGGCGGGTAAATGTCATCTGTTGATCACTCCGAGGTTTTAGACAGCCATTGAACAGAACCGTTTTCATTTTTCTCGCTTTCTTTCTATAATCATTTCACCCGTTCCGGGTTTTTAACCAATCACCAATCACCAGTCACCAGTCACTATTTGTCCCTACATATATAGTAAATTTGTCAACAGAATCGATGTAGTTCTGTTCAAATGACGCTTAAAATGCATTTTTGAAAACTCATGTTTTCGGGGTGAAATTTATTTAACCGCTAATTCACGCCAATGAACGCCAATAAAACCGCCAAGTTATGCGCCAGCGAATACGTTGGATTTCTCCGGCTGAAAAGCTGTAACAAAAATGGTTTCTAAATTTTACTATTGGCTGAATCATGTTAAATTAATTCCATTATGAATTTATGTTGAGCTCATCCTGAGCGAAAGAGGATGCTGTATTTTAAGGATAAAGCAGAGGCTGCCTGTTATGAATAAAGCAATATTGAATAAAATTACAAAATTGAAAAAGAAATATGAACCCAGCGGGTTCATCATTCTTGGGTTTTTCGGCTCTTACGCCAGAGGCGAGGAAACTCCGGAAAGCGATATTGATATTCTTTATGAAATGACGGATAAGTTTTATCGGAAATATCCGGGATGGGATGCCATTTCCGCAATTGAAGACATTAATAAAGATTTTGAGCATGCTTTAGGCAAAAAAATAGATCTCGCCAATAAAAACGCATTAAACGAAATCGGCAGAAAATATATTCTGCCGGAGGTTAAATATGTCTAAAATCAGTGATATGGCAAAGCTGGAATTAATACTGAAATACATAAGAGACTTACAGATGATTGTCGATAAGCATGGCTCGATTGAGAAAACCATTGCCGATGTGGAAGGCGAATATGCCACAATGATGTGTATCTCGCAAATCGGCGAAGCCGTAAATAAAATAAAAACGCCGGAGATTTTATCAAAATTACCGGCGGCGAAAATTATAGGGCTCAGAAACAGACTTGTCCATGATTATGAAGAGGTTGATAAAACCATTATCTCGGAAATAATTAAAACCCATATTCCTGAATTAAAAAAAATCGTCAAGTCTTTGGTTGGAGAGTAAAATGTCTGAACTTGGCGGAAAACTTATCCTGGCCCAAGCATTGATTGGGAACAGCTAAAGAGGATGCTATATGAGCGATATAAAATTGTTCCGGTTGAGTAAGACCGGCGTCAAAGAATTATCCGGGTCCTCGGTTGCCCTGGAAAAGTCTCTCCAGACACTGATTGAAAACAATTTGGAAGTTTTTCTGGGAATCCGCTTTTTGGCAACGGAACATTACACCGGCAGAACTCATGGCGGCAGAATTGATACTCTGGGTATCGATGAAAACTATTGTCCAGTGATTATTGAATATAAAAGAGCCGCCAATGAAAATGTCGTCAATCAGGGTTTATTCTATCTTGACTGGCTGCTTGACCATCGGGCGGAATTTAAACTGCTGGTCATGGAAAAGCTGAATAAAAGTATTTCCGAAAAAATCGAGTGGTCAAATCCCCGGCTGCTTTGCATTGCCGGTGATTTTAATAAATACGATGTGCATGCTGTTTCTCAGATGAACCGCAATATTGAACTGATACGCTACCGTAAATATGATGATGACATGCTGCTGCTGGAACTGGTCAATGCGACTGCCGCCACAGAAACAATTGTCAAGGCAGGCATTCCGCCAAACAGTGGAAAGTCAAAGTCAACAAGATATACTGTTACCGAATCTCTCAGCAAGGCTGATCCGCAACTTCAAGATTTGCATGAGTCCGTCAAGTCATATCTGCTGGCCCTGGGAGATGATGTTCAGCTTAAAACCCTGAAATATTATTTTGCTTTTCAGCGCATCAAAAATTTCGCCTGTGTTGAAGTTCATCCCCAGACCAGGCATATCATAATGTATTTGAAAATTAATCCGGCGGCAGTGAAGGAAGAAAAAGGATTTATCCGCAACGTCGCCAATATCGGACATCAAGGCACAGGCGATATTGAAGTCATACTTGGAACTCGGGATGATTTTGAAAAAGTAAAATATCTGATTCAGCAGAGTTACGAGAACAATTAATATCCGGCACAGGGATTATAAACGGTTCCCAAGCGACCGCACTGAATAGCAGCAATAGAGGTTTTAATCGATGAACTTAAATAAGATCGCGCCGCGCCAGGCCTTGAATAAGGCGTTTTTGAAAGTTAAGCCCAGCCGCGGCGATATTGAAATCTTCAAAACCAATCTCATCCGCCTGATTGATAAGATCAACGAAGACGAAACTGAAGAATTCCACAAAAACCTCGTCTCGCTGTTTCTGCGGGAAACCTATTACGGCGATAAGTATTTCATCAACACCAAAGGCCGCAACGACCTGGTCATCCACACCGGCAAAGACGCGCACAGCCCGGTCGGCGTGATTATCGAAACCAAGAGCCCCGTCAACACCGCCGAAATGCTGCGCAAGGACAAAATCAACACCAAGGCGTTTCAGGAACTGGTGCTTTACTATATGCGCGAACGCATCACCGGCAATAATCTGGAAATCAAATACCTGATCGCCGCCAATATTTACGAATGGTTCATTTTCGACGCCGACGTCTTTGAAAAAGCGTTTGCGCGAAACAGCAAATTTGTTAAATTGTTCAATGACTTTGAAGCAGGGCGGCTGGTCAGCGCCAATACCGATTTCTTTTACAAACAGGTGGCCGAACTGGAAATCGACGCCATCGAACATGACATTACTTTTACGCATTTCGATATCCGCGACTATGAAAAGCCGCTGCGCAATGACGACAAGCGGGACGACAACAAACTGATCGCGCTGTACAAACTGCTCTCCCCGGAGCATCTGTTGAAACTGCCGTTCGCCAATGACAGCAACAGCCTCGACAAGACTTTTTACTCGGAACTGCTCCACATCATCGGCCTGACCGAAACCAAAAACGGCGGCAAAAAACTCATCGAACGCAAAAAAGCGGGCGAACGCGACGCCGGGGCATTGATTGAAAACGCCATCAACCAGCTCGACAGTCTGGACAAGCTTTCCCGGCTGCCCCGGCCGCAACAGTTCGGCGAAACCCAGCCGGAACGGCTGTTCAATGCCGCGCTCGAACTGGTCATTACGTGGATCAACCGCGTGCTTTTCCTGAAACTGCTCGAAGCGCAACTCATTAAATACCATAAAGGCGACGACGCTTTCGCCTTCCTCAATACCGGCAAAGTTCCGGATTATGACGCCCTGAACAGCCTGTTTTTCCAGGTTCTGGCGAAAAAACCGGAAGAGCGCAACGCCGCCGTGAAAAAGCTGTTCGCCAATGTTCCCTATCTGAACAGTTCATTGTTCGAGCCGACCGAACTGGAGCATAACGGCGTGTTTATCAGCCAGTTGAACAACGAAAAAATTCCCGTGCTGGCGACGACCGTGCTGAAAGACGGACGCGGCAGGAAAAAAAGCGGCGGCATGGATGCGCTGGAATATCTGTTCGAATTCCTTGACGCCTACGATTTCAGCAGCGAAGGCGCCGAAGATATCCAGGAAGACAATAAAACCCTGATTAACGCTTCGGTGCTCGGCCTGATTTTCGAGAAAATCAACGGCTATAAAGACGGCTCGTTTTTTACCCCCGGCTTTATTACCATGTATATGTGCCGCGAAGCCATCCGCCGGGCCGTCGTCCGGAAATTCAACGACGCCAAAGGCTGGAATTGCGAGAACCTCGACCGGGTGTTTGATAAAATCGCCGACAAGCAGGAAGCCAACGGCATCATCAACAGCCTTAAAATCTGCGACCCCGCCGTCGGCTCCGGCCATTTCCTGGTTTCCGCCCTCAATGAAATCATCGCAATCAAAAGCGAGTTGAAAATTCTGCTGGACCGCCAGGGCAAAACCCTCCGCGACTACCAGGTCGAAGTCGTCAACGACGAACTCATTGTCACCGACGACGACGGCAGACTTTTCGAGTACAATCCCAACAACAAAGAAAGCCAGCGCGTGCAGGAGGCGCTGTTTCACGAGAAACAGACTATCATTGAAAGCTGCCTGTTCGGCGTGGACATCAACCCCAATTCCGTTAAAATCTGCCGTCTCCGCCTCTGGATCGAACTGCTGAAAAACGCCTATTACAAGTCCGACAGCCATGAGGCCGAACTGGAGACCCTGCCCAATATTGACATCAACATCAAATGCGGCAATTCCCTGATCAGCCGCTACGCCCTTGATACCGACATTAAAAAAGCCCTGCGCAAAAGCAAGTGGACCATTGCCAGTTACCGCCTCGCCGTCATGGCCTACCGCAACGCCGGCAGCAAAGATGAAAAGCGGTCAATGGAAAAACTGATTGACACCATTAAACACGACTTCGAATCCGAAATCAACCATACCGACAAGCGTTCGATCCGTTTTGAGAAACTCAGCAACGAATTAAATACGCTGCTCAATCAGCGCGACTTCTTTGAAATATCCCAGGCCGCTAAAAACGAGCAATTGCGGAAGGTCAAAAAGCTCACCGCCGAGCTGCAAAAACTTGAAGCCGAAATTGAAACCGTCAAAAGCAATAAAATCTACGAAAACGCCTTCGAGTGGCGTTTTGAGTTCCCCGAAGTCCTTAATGACGACGGCGAGTTCGTCGGCTTCGATATAGTTATCGGTAATCCGCCGTATGTAAGTGCAATGGAATTGAAAAAGTCCTTGTCCGAGTTGACTTATAGGCAAATGAAATTCGATTATCAAACCGCAAAGGGTACAGTTGACTTATTCATTTATTTTTTTGAAAGAGGCTTAAAGCTAATTAAAGATGAGGCACTGCTTTCATATATAACTCCCAATCGATATTTGTCTGCAAGTTATGGAGAAGCTTTGAGAGAATTTTTATTTCATCAATCTAAAATCATTGAAATTATTGATTATTCTCAAGTAAGAGTTTTTAAAGAAGCAAGTACATATCCGATAGTAACGTCTTTAAGAAAAAGTAATAGCGCCAATAAACTATATTCAATAACAATAGGCAAGTATGATGACAAAAATGGGGAATTAAAATTCAAAGAAGTTACATCTGAAAAATTAAATTATCTGGAAGGATTTATTTGGGGCTATTTATTAAATGAAAAAATGGACATCACTGAAAAAGTAATAAACCAATCAATTTCAATAACTAATTGTGCAACAATTAATGGAACTTCTACTGCGGCAGAAGCGGACAATTATCACAAGTTAATAAATAGTAAAACTGGTTTTAAGCTCATTAATACTGGAACAATTGACAGGTATGAAAGCTTATGGGGAAAAAGTGAGCTAACAGACAAGGGAAAAAGATTTTTGACTCCTTACCTTGCGAATAGCGTAAGTGAAATAAGTAATAATAGAATTAATCTTTACAGTTCTCCCAAAATAATTTTAGCAAAAATTGCTATAACGACGGAAGCATTCTATGATGCAAAAGGTGAGTATGCTTCCGTTAATACAAATTGCTTTCATTCCTTTAATGTAAACTTTGATCCTAGATATATTCTTGCTTGGCTTAACAGTAAGCTATTTCAATATACGTTTGAATGTTTTTTTGAAGGGTTAAAAATGCAGGGGGGCTATTTACTTTACAGTTCACCAAACGTTTCAAAAATGTTCATTAAAAAAGTTGACATTAAGGAACAAAAACCGTTTATAGAACTTGTCGATCAGATACTTTCCGCGAAGGGATCCGACCCGGGGGCGGACACTCGGGAACTGGAGCGGGAGATTGACAAGCTGGTATATGCGTTATACGGCTTGACGGAAGAAGAAATCAAGATTGTGGAGGGGAAGGCATGAGCGACAAGAATCAATTAATCGCATTGAATAAAATACAAAATAGAATCTTCACTATTCGTGGAATTCAGGTTATGATTGACAGAGACCTGGCTGAATTGTATCAGGTGGAAACCAAAGTTCTCAACCAGGCGGTCAAGAGAAACATTGAAAGATTCCCTGAAAATTTCAGATTTCAACTGAATGCCGCGGAGAAAAATGAACTGGTCACAAATTGTGACCGGTTTGAAAATTTAAAACACTCTTCAATTAATCCCTGTGTGTTTACTGAACATGGAGTTTCCATGCTGTCTGCTGTTTTACGAAGCGATATTGCCGTAAAAATAAGCATACAAATTATGAACGCATTTGTTGAAATGCGGAAATTTATTGCAAATAATGCAGGAATTTTTCAGCGGCTGGATAAAGTGGAACTAAAGCAGATTGAAGCTGACCATAAATTTGAACAGATATTTAAGGCCCTGGAAAGTGGAAGCGTTATGCCCAGACAGGGCATCTTTTTTGACGGTCAGGTCTTTGACGCATACAAATTTGTTTCCGATCTGTTCAGAACTGCTCAAAAATCAATTATTATCATAGATAACTACATTGACGATACGGTTTTAACCCATCTGGAAAAAAGAAATAAAAATGTTAAAGTAACCATCTTTACCAGGGCTCTCTCCAGACAGATGGCTTTGGATATTAAAAAATTTAACGAACAGTATCAGCCTGTCGCAGTGAAAGAGTTTAATAATTCACACGACCGGTTTTTAATTATAGACGATAAAACGGTTTATCACTTCGGCGCTTCATTAAAAGATTTAGGCAGAAAATGGTTTGCATTTTCGAAATTTGACATAGACGCCGTCAAGCTTCTGGGCAGGCTCGGCGAAAATGCCGTATAACTGATAAAAAGGATGTTATACTCTATTAGGTTGGAAATTTAAAATAGACGAGTAGTATTGTGGATTGGAAACAATCCTGATGCCGGAGGAAATAAAAGTATCTCAAGCCCTGGTCGCCTGTGGCGCCGCCTCCGGCGGGTAAACTTCCAGCTTGGAGAAGAACGCAAGCAAGATGCTTGCGGTACTCTGCAGATCAGATTCTTTCCGCGAAGGCATCCGATCCAGGGGCGGACACGCGGGAATTGGAGCGGGAGATCGACCAACTGGTGTATGCGTTATACGGCTTGACGGAAGAAGAAATCGGGATTGTGGAGGGGGAAGCAGGGAAGTTCTAAAGTTCTAAAGTGCGGGGAAGCCTGATGCCGACGGCATCAAACGTTTATAGCACCAACGGGTGCGGATTGTTCGACCCCGACGGGGTCGCAGATGTATTAGGCTTTGTTTTCTATAAACGTGTTATCCCGTCGGGATAATAAAAACATTGGAGCAGATGGACTTGAACTGACGACAATCTGTCGACAGTTGAAAATGAAAGCTCCTGATGCCGACGGCATCAAACGTTTATAGTATCAACGGGCGTGGATTGTTCGACCCCGGCGGGGTCGCAGATGTATTAGGCTTTGTTTTCTATAAACGTGTTACCCCGTTGGGATAATCATTGAGCAAGAAGCATGATAAGGAACAATGAGAGGAGCCCAAGAGTGGCAAATTCCGCGATATGAGAATACAGTAAAGCAGGAAAGGACGCGATAAGATGGCGAAAGATATTATAAAACAGGATCGTTTTAGCGAGTCATGGTATGATTCGGTTTGCGCTGTATTGGCAAACGCCAGGCGGCAGGCTTACCGGGCGGTTAATTCCGCCATGGTGCAAGCCTATTGGCAAATCGGGCGGCTGATTGTCGAAGAGGAACAGAACGGCAAAGCCAGAGCCGAATACGGCAAAGCGATTCTAGCCGAACTTTCCCTGCGGCTGACGGCGGAATTCGGCAAAGGTTTTGATGCCAGTAATCTTCGCTATATGAGAATGTTTTATCAGGCGTTTCCGAATTGTGACGCACTGCGTCACGAATTGACGTGGACGCACTACCGCCAGCTTTTGCGGGTTGAAGATGTCCAATCCCGCGACTGGTATATGAATGAGGCGGCTTCCGAAAACTGGTCGAGCCGGCAGCTTGACCGGCAGATTTCAGCATTGTATTACGAACGGTTACTGTTGAGCCGGGAAAAGGATTCGGTGATTGTGGAAGCCAATGCTCAAATGGCAAAGATGGAGCCTGAGCAGTTTATCCGTAATCCGTATGTATTGGAGTTTCTTAACCTGAAAGAGTATCCGGCGCTTCACGAAAACCGGCTTGAACAAGCGCTGATGGATAATCTGCAAGCGTTTCTTCTGGAGCTAGGCAAAGGGTTTTCATTTGTCGCCCGCCAAAAGCGCATGCGGTATGACGAACAGGATTTCTACATAGACTTGGTCTTTTACAACTATATTTTGAAATGCTTTGTGCTGATTGACCTTAAAATCGGCGAACTTTCCCATCAAGACGTCGGACAGATGGACAGTTATGTCAGGATGTATGAAGACTTGTTCAAAGGCAAAGACGATAATCCGACAATTGGACTGATTCTGTGTTCCAAACGCAATGAAACGATAGCAAAATATTCAGTGTTGAAGGAGAGCAGACAGATTTTTGCCTCTAAATATATGCTCCAACTGCCGACGGAAGCAGAATTACGGCAGGAAGTTGAACGAGAACGCCGCCTGATTGAAGAAAATCATGTGGAATGAGATGAGAGTGCTTTTTGCGTCGCGCACTCGTCATATACCTGCTTGATGATATTAAACGATTTGCGGAAAAAACCAAGGACAAACTGGGCTGGCCGCTTGGATAAGATCGCAAGCAGGATGCTTGCGGTACTCTGATAAAACGCAAGCAGTGCTGCTAATCTGATGCCGACGGCATCAAACGTTTATAGCACCAACGGGTGCGGATTGTTCGACCCCGCCGGGGTCGCAGATATATTGGATGATTGTCTGTAATATTGGAGCGCGATATCTCCAACCCAAATTAGTGGATGTAAAATAGAGGGAAAATATGAACCGGAAGAAAAACGAGATCGTTCCCAACAATAATTTTACCGAATTTCTGCTTTATACAACGCCCAACGGCAAGGTAAAAGTCGAAATATTTCTCCACGATAAAACCATCTGGCTTACTCAAAAAGCTATTGCGGAACTTTTTGGAGTAGAACCCCCGGCCGTCAGCAAACACCTGGCGAATATTTATGAAAGCGGGGAATTGCGCACAGAGGCAACTGTTTCCATTTTGGAAACAGTTCGCCAGGAGGGCGCCCGTGCCGTAAAGCGTAAACTGGAATATTACAATCTTGATGCGATTATTTCCGTTGGGTACAGAGTCAACTCGACCCCGCCGGGGTCGCAGATGTATTAGGATTTGTTTTCTATAAACGTGTTATCCCGTTGGGATAATAAAAACATTGGAGCCGAAACCTCCGCGTGAATCAGGCTTGAAAAGAGGTTGAGTCCGTGACAATTTGTCACGGACTGAGGTTAGAAGCTTCAGACGGCAATACCTGGGGACAAATTGTCCCCGGCTAGAAATAGGAATCGAACGGAAGATAGGGTGAATAACCATGAATGAAAAGTCATTAGCTGTATTTGAAAGTTATAAAATCCGCCGTCATTACGACGAAGCGACCGAAACCTGGTTTTTCTCTGTAGTGGATATTATTCAAGTTCTCCTGCAGCAACCGGATTATCAAGCGGCTCGAAACTATTGGAAAGTCTTAAAAAACCGGTTAAGCAAAGAAGGCAGTCAGTCGGTTACAAAATGTAACCAACTGAAAATGGAAGCTGCCGATGGCAAGAAATACCTGACCGACGTTGCTAATCCGGAAACATTGTTGCGGCTTATTCAATCTGTACCCAGTCCTAAAGCGGAACCGATAAAATTGTGGCTGGCGAAGGTTGGCTACGAACGGTTGCAGGATATGAGCGACCCGGCGCGTTCACTTGACCGCGCCCGCGAATACTGGCAGCAACTCGGGAGAAGCGAAAAATGGATTCAACAGCGGATGATGGGACAGGAAACCCGCAATAAACTCACTGATTACTGGAAAGACCACGAAGTGACCAAAGAAGACGAATATGCGATTCTCACCAACATCATCCATCAGGAATG